>Ga0233425_10006875_pt1 | contig 16412 bp, 19 predicted proteins | sample Watercolumn_Towu_2_FD_181712 | JGI IMG/M metagenome (GOLD analysis project Ga0233425, IMG submission 181712) | Freshwater microbial communities from Lake Towuti, South Sulawesi, Indonesia - Watercolumn_Towuti2014_140_MG | ecosystem: Environmental > Aquatic > Freshwater > Lake | place... | reverse complement strand
CTCAGCGCGGTCCGATTGCCCAGCCGGGTAGCAATACCCAGCAGGGTCAATCGACCTCGCAGACCAACACCGCCAACACCCCCGCGCCGGCTCCCAAGCCCGACAATGTGTTGCCCGAGTCTCAGAAGGCCCTGGACGTTACGAAAGATAACGTCCGCGCTGGCAAAGATGTCGATACTAGTATCGGCATAAAAGCTGGTGAGCCCGCTGAAGCCGACGAGGCAGCCCATCAGAAGGCCAAGGTGGAGCGAGTGCAAATGCTCATGGATGAGCAGGAGCTGGCGGCCAAGAAGGCCGAGCTCAAGGCTCTCAAGGATGAGCAAGAGGAGATCAAGAGGAGTCTCTTCGAGTCGCGAGAAAAACTTCGCGACTGGACCGCACTCTTGACCCAGCTTCGGATTTTGGAAAGGTCTCAGGACGCTTCGGGCAGGGCATCGTTCAAGTGCACGGCAGATAACCGTGCTGCGGACATTACCCAGCTCAAGGAAGAGATTTCCAAAGTCGAGGCCAGGCAACGCGAGTTGCCAAGACTGATCAGCAAGGTCAGTCGTGAGGTTGAGACCAAGGTCAAGGCCACTAGGTCATTTACCAAGGATGGTAAGACCGTCAAGGAAGATATGTAGTTAGTGCACCGCAAGGTGCAAGGTGCGACAAGATGTCGCGCAAAACAAAGCGCCCGCATTGTTCAGCAATGAACAAAAGACGGGCGCTTTTCTTTTATTTTTTTATAATCCGAAAAAGGTTTTTACGAATGTCTGGGCAGTCGCTGCTAAAACCACAATAACAATTCCTGTTACAGCTGCAATAAGTGAGCCTTTAGCTATAGCCAGTCTTGATGGATTGCCCGAAGCAGACAAAAACATGATACCAGCTACCATAAAGGCAATTATTGCCAAACCAGCAGATGCAGCAGTAAGGCTACCGGCCGCAGTGTTGATGAGGTCTGCAACAGATTTAGCCTGCGCCAATAATGGTAAAGCCAAAACAGCTGTTAATACAACTAATGATAATATTTTTTTATTCATAAATTATTTTTAATTTAATTTATAAACCAAAAGAATTGGCGACAAAGGCTATGGCGCTGTTAGCTAAGATAACTAAAATAGTTCCGCCAATACAGGCGAACAAACCATTTCTGGCCAGTTTGAGCTTAGCTGGATCGCCAGCGGTTGTTAGAAATAAAATACCGGTGACAACCCACATAATAACCACTATCCATGTGCCGACTATAACTACCTGGCCCGCAATGGCAGCTGCCATGCCGCCCAGGGTTTGAGCCGAAACCGCAATTGGCACAACTAAGACGGTGGCCAATATTAAAAATGATAATATTTTTTTATTCATAGTCATTTTTTTATTTTAATTTGATTTAGCTTAATGCTCTTTCTATTACCAAAATAATTGAGTAAGCCAAAATACCAACTATCACCCCAACTACGCCCCATAAAAAAGCTGATCTGGCTAATTGTAACTTGCCTGGATCTCCATATGCTGAAAGAAACATAATACCTGCGTAAACAAAACAAATTACTGCAATACCGCAAAAAACTACCCATACAACTCCATTAACAATAGCAACCATTAAGGTTTGTATACTATTGACCACAGCAAAAGCTGGCGTGGGAGCAACCAACAAAATTAATAAAGCTCCCAGAATTAGAGACGATATTATTTTCTTGTTCATTTTCGAAAGTTAGTTTTCCGCCGCCCCCGGGTGGGGGCGGCGGAAAATACAATATTATACGACGCTAGAAACTATGGCAATGATTGAGTAGGCTAAAATACCAACTATCACGCCAGCCACTCCCCACAGAAAGGCCGATCTTGCAGCCGCCACTTTTTCTGGCACTCCGCCAGCTGTCAAAAACAAGATACCAGCAACAACGAAACAGATTACAGCAATAAGTCCGAAAACTATCCAGACCGCAGCCTCAATTTTTGACACCATTTCTGGTAAGCTATTAATTGTGACTGGCGGTTGGGCCATAGCCACAATTGGCAAGGCGACTACGCCGACTGTAATTAAGCTTAATATAATTTTTTTCATATATTATCCTTGTCACGTACTTTTTTAATCAAAGTAAATCGACCTTTTATTTAAGTAACTCCAATAATTTGTTTTATAGTTGTCACTATCGCATCGGCAGCCAAGCCAATAACAATACCAATTATGGCATAAGTTAGAGCGGCTTTGGCCTTGTTCATCCTGTCTGGTGAACCAGCTGAAAAAAGAAACATAATGCCAGCTACCATAAACATAATAGTAGATAGGCCAGCAATAAGCGTGCCAACTCCCAGAGCAATATCTGTTAATAATTTGCCAAAGGTTTTTCCGCCCAATGGATCGGGGATAGTTACAGCAAAAACTGTTGAGGCTAAAGCTAGCCAGCCAACAATTGTGATAAAATAGGCTATTTTTTTCATGTTTATATATTATATCACAAAAATATAGTGAATATAGTATAGGGTGTGGATAACTCCTTGCCTGCGCAAGCAGGTTAATCTTTGAGGCAAGCACCCGAAGCCACCTTATCTCCTTCATCTAATCTCATAATTCTAACTCCTTGCGTTGCCCTGCCTAATAACGAAATAGATTTTACGCTTGTTCTAATTACTTGTCCGTGTTGAGAAATTACAATTAAATCTTCCTCATCAACTATGTCTTCTAAAACTGTTGCCATAACCATTGGGCCGGTTTTGCTTGTAATTTGAGCTGCTTTTATGCCAGACCCTCCCCTGCCTTGGACTTTAAATTGGGAAATTTCTGTTCTTTTTCCGTAGCCATGTTCCATAACAACCAATAAATATTGTTTCGCTGGTTTTTTAGTTTTTTCATCTATTGGCGGATTTTTTTCGACAACATCCATAGAAATTACTTCGTCTCCCTTTTTTAATCGTATACCTTTTACTCCGGCTGCTGCTCTGCCCATGGGTCTTATGTCTTTTTCTTTAAACCTTATGGCAATACCATTTCTAGTTGTTAAAATAACATCGTCTTCGCCAGTTGTTTTGACAACTTTTTTTAACAAATCTCCTTTTTCTAATTTTATGGCGATAATGCCAGATTTTCTAACGTTTTTAAATTCCTCCAAAGCTGTTTTTTTGATTCTGCCATTTTTTGTCACCATTACTAGATATTTTGCAGGGTCATCTTTTACTGTGGGAATTAGAGATAAAACTTTTTCTTCATTGGACAATTCTAAAAAGTTTAAAATACCTCGGCCTCTAGCCACCCTGGTGCCTTCGGGGATCTCGTAAACTTGTGTTTGTAAAACTTTTCCAGAGTCAGTAAAAAACATTAAGTTGTCGTGCGTTGAAGCTGTTAAAAAGTGTTCAACAATGTCATCTTGCATTGTTTTCATGCCCATCAAGCCTTTGCCGCCTCTTTTTTGCAGCTTATAGGTGGCTGGGTTTATTCTTTTTACATACCCGCCAGTAGTCAAGGTAATGATTGTCTCTTCTAAAGGAATCAAATCTACTTCTGTAATTTCTCCGAGTTTGCCCTTAATGACTTTTGTCCTTCTTTTATCTCCGTATTTTTCTTTGAGCTCTTGCAGCTCTTTTTTAATTATAGTTTTTAATTTTTCTGGAGATTTTAAAATAGCTGTTAAGTCTTTTATAAGTTCTAAAATTGCTTTTAATTCGTCTTCTATTTTTTTTCTTTCCAATCCGGCCAAAGTTTGCAGCCTCATTTCCAAAATGGCTACTGCTTGCCTTTCTGTTAGTTTAAATTTTTTCATTAAATTGGCTCGGGCCTCATCTTTGTCTGCAGATTTTTTAATAGTAGTAATAACCGCATCAATATTTTTTAAAGCCACCATTAAGCCCTCTAAGATATGGGCTCTTTCGCGGGCCTTGTCTAAATCAAACTGGGTACGACGAGTGACAACTTCTTTTCTGTGCTCTATAAAGTTTTTCAAGACATCAGACAAAGACAAAATTTCCGGCTGGATGCCGTCTACCAATGCCAATAGATTTAAGTGAAAAGTTTTTTGTAAATTTGTAAATTTATAAAGCCTATTTAAAATTCTTTTTGGCTCAAAACCTTTTTTAACATCAATAACAATTCTCATGCCCTCTCTGTCTGACAAATCTTTAATATCTTTTATGCCTTCAATTTTCTTTTCTGAAACCAAATTAGCCATTTCTTCTACCAGTGTTGATTTCAAAACTTGATAGGGAATTTCTGTAATAATAATTTGTTCTACCCCGTCTTTCTTTTCTACTATATCGGCTGTCCCGCGCATTAAAATAGACCCCTTGCCTTGCGAATAAGCAGAAATTATTTCTTTTTGGTCGTAAATTACGCCACCTGTCGGAAAATCTGGGCCTTGCACAAATTCAAATAAATCTTCTGTTTCTGCCTTTGGGTGCTCTAACATATATATAGAGGCGTCCATAACTTCAGTAAGGTTGTGTGGAGGAATATTCGTTGCCATGCCAACCGCAATACCTAAAGTGCCATTTAGCAAGAGCTGGGGAACAGGGCTTGGTAAAACAACTGGTTCTTTTCTTGTGCCGTCGTAGTTGTCTATAAAATTGACTGTATTTTTTTCAATATCTTGCAGCATCATTTCGCCAATTTTGGTGAGTTTGCATTCTGTGTACCTCATAGCAGCTGCGCCATCGCCATCTATTGAGCCCCAGTTTCCCTGGCCATTTATCAGGGGGTAGCGCATATTAAAATCTTGGGCCATGCGCACCATGGATTCATAGACCGCCACATCTCCGTGCGGGTGATATTTTGCTAAAACATCTCCAGTAACAGCAGCAGATTTTCTAAATTTAGCTCCAGCTCCCAAGCCCAACTCATTCATGGCATACAAAATTTTTCTGTGCACTGGCTTGAAGCCATCTCTGACATCTGGCAAAGCGCGAGCCACAATAACCGACATTGCGTAGTCAATGTATGACTCTTTTAGTTCGGTTACAATTTCTCTTTGTTGAACTTTACCTAAGTTTGTTGAATTTTCTTCCTTTTTTTCTACCATAATTATTTTTCTGGTGTTTTATTTTCCTCTAAATCAGGCATTTTAATGGATGGTGTTTCAATAGTTGGCAATTGAATATTGCCAACATCTTGGCTGGCCTGCTGAATGCTATTTAGCGCGCCATTTATCCAAAAAATCCCCATTATTAATGCCAAAATAACAACAATTGTCCATAAAATAATTTTTTTGGTTTCCTCTGGTAAGCCTTGCAGCTTTTCCAGAGTAATCCTTACCTTGTCGGCTAGTGCCATTTTATGGTTGCAATACTACTATTTCTAGCGCTCCTTCTTTTGGTAGAGCGCTAGCTTTTATGGTTAATTTTTCTACTGGGGCAATTGATTGTTTACCCATTGCTTTCAAAAATTTTGCGGACGAAGAATAGAGCATTGGTATCACGATTTTTGGTTCAATTTGCCCAATAATTTTTTGCACCCATTCGTTTTCGGCTGGAACCAGTAAAATATCTACGCCGTCAATTTTTTCTAGCTGTTCGTCAGTTAATTCTTTTTGGTCAAAATTCCCCAAGTGGCAAAATCTCATATCTTCTGATTCAATAATATAAATAGTATTGCTGCTAGAGGAAATTCCTTGAACAAAAACTCCTTTAATTTCGTATTCACCAGGACCGTCAATTTTGAAGGGTTCGCCCCTTACCTTGCCGCCTTCTAATTTTTTATCTGTCAGCAACAAAATATCGGCAGTTGAACTGCCGACAGGGTCGATTATAATATCGGCCGAGTTGTCTTTTCCATTGGAAACTGAAATTTGAAAGCAGGATTGTCCTGCCCAATAAATCTTTGCCATGTTGTCTTATATTCTTCTATTTTATCATAAGCAGCTTGCGCTTTCAAGACTTGCATATTATTTAAAACAGTGTATACTATATGTATTAGTAATTAATACTGCTGGCCCGCAGCAGAGCCCGACAAGTTGTCGGGGAGACAAAGAAACGGGAGTTTTTTATTATGGAAAAAATTATCAAACAAGCTAGCTCCAACCTAATGATTGGGGCAACAATAGAAGGTAAAGTTGTGGCCAGAGACCGCTCTTCTCTTTTTATTGATTTGGGCATAAATGGCACTGGCATAATTTATGGCAGAGAATTTTATGAGGCCAAAGAAGCAATTAAAAATTTGCAAATTGGCGACAAAGTTTATGCTAAAATTGTAGACCTAGAAAATGATCAAGGTTATAAAGAATTATCCCTTAGAGATGCCACCAAAGAAATGAGCTGGCAAAGACTAAGAGGCCTGAAAGATTCTGGTCAAATTTTAGAAGTAAGAGTGACCGGCGTTAATAAAGGAGGGCTTTTGACAAGCTTAGACGGCATTCAAGCATTTTTACCTGTTTCTCAATTGGCTCCAGAACATTATCCAAGGGTTGTCGATGCTGACAAGCAAAAAATTCTAAAAGAATTGCAAAAATTTATTGGCAAAACCATGGAGGTGAAAATTTTGGACTTGCTGGCTTCAGAGAATAAATTAATTTTGTCTGAAAAGGCAAAATCAGAAGAAAAAACAAAAGAAATTCTTAAAAGCTATAAAAAAGGAGACACTGTTGATGGACAAATTACTGGCATTGCGGATTTTGGCGCTTTTGTAAAATTTCCAGCCAGCGCCGAATTAGAAGCTCAAATAGAGGGCTTAATTCATATTTCCGAGCTTGATTGGCAGTTGGTAGAAAATCCAGCAGAAGTTGTTAAGGTTGGAGAAATTGTTCAAGCTCAGGTAATTGATATTAATAATGGCCAAGTATTTTTGTCATTAAAATCCTTAAAGAAAAATCCTTGGGAAGAAATTGAAAAAGAATATAAAAAGGGAGATGTTATCAAGGGAAAGGTGACAAAGTTTTCAGCTTTTGGGGCTTTTGTGGAAATCAAACCAAAAATTCGCGGACTCTGCCATGTATCTGAATTTTCTTCAAAAGACGAAATGGAAAAAATACTGGAAATTGGTAAAGGTTACGATTTTGAGGTTTTGTTGGTAGAGCCAAAAGAACACAGGATGAGCTTAAAGTTGAAAAAGTAATTTTTTACGCTCGGCAGTGATTCCCCTCGCTAAAATTTTAGAGCAAGAGAAAGGGAGCAACGTGAGTTGCTCCCTTTTGATTTCCCCTTGATTGGGGAAGCCCTTCCTTGAGGTGTTTAGGTCTTGTTCGTCTTGCGACGATGCCTTTGCTTTCGGCACTTCCTGCACCGAGCCAGCCCGTATTGGTACCACGGGCAAACGGTTTTCTGGCAGCGGCCTTTGAGGCACTGCCTGGAGTGCGAGGAAAAGAACTGATCGTCCAGGGCAATCATTGCCATTTGGATGAGATCGTCCAAGGGAATTTCTGTGGGCGGTTGTTCCACGCTCAAGCTGCCGTTAAGCAGCATGTGCGCGTCTTTCCTGTCGCCTAGCAGATAGTACCAGTTTTCGCACCCTGGCACCAATCCCTCTTCGCGCAGTTGTCGCCAATCCGTGGTGACCACTTCGCCTCGCAGCTCCTGTTCAGTCAGCCTAATCATGGCAGCCAGGTCGTAGGCTTTGATGTGCAACTTTCTGTTAGAGAAGATTTGCACATTACCCCACGGCTGTTGCTGGATCAGCATGGCCATGCCTTTTGCGCGGGCGACCTTGCCCATCAGCATTTTGTCGCAGTCTGTCATGATGGCGATGGTCAACTTCTCTTTGCCGCGCCAGACAGTGACTGTCTCGACGCGACGTTCGAATTCGACCCAGGCCTCGTGAAACAGCTCCTGCTCCTTGTACTTGGTTTCGAGCGCCATAAAAAGCCACTCGATTGCCAAGTCCCCATCGGCGTGGTCGCGCTCGTAGATGAGCGTAAGCAGACTCCGAATGTTGAACAGAGCATTGCCCGTTTCGGGTTTTGCCCTGAAGAACTCCAGAATCTTCTTGAACCACGGATCTTCGGCCATTGCCAAGCGTTTGATCACCTGTTCGGCAATCAGCTCCTGGCTGCCAAAGACAAACTCCGCGCGCTCCTCTTCGGTGGCAAACTTTTTGCCATCGAATTTGACCATCAACCACGCCGCTAAGGCGCGGTCGAACGCCACCACGCACAACTGCTGGTCGAAAGCCTGGCTGCCTTGAGCAACCTTGCTTTCGTGGGCCAAAATTGCCTCGATGGCAAGTCCGGTCCATGACACCACGCTGTCCTGGGAGTGATCCCAGCTCTTGTCGATCTCGTACATCATTTTGGGGATGTACGCCAGCTCGAAGGGGGCAAAGGGAGAGCGCGCTCCCTGCGTGTCGTTGAGCAGAGTATAGTTTAGCAGATTAGCCCACGCGGGGCTATCTGCCAAACCAAGTTCCTGCGCTACCAACACAGCAGAGCACACTCCTTTTTTGCGCCTCTTGCCGGGCAGGGGGTGGTCGTCAAACTTGCCGTGGCCGATGCCGAGCGGCACCCTGCCCTTTGCCAGGGCCTCGGTGACGTCGTAATCGGCTGACTGCACAAACGTCAACCCTTGCACTTTGCTGATGCCCGGGAAGAGCTTTTCGCCCTCCTCCGTGATCGTCAGCAACTTGAAGCCCACAATCTCGTCGATGTGTGGCCTCCAGTGCGTGTCGATGTGAGTGTATTCCACTCAACACCTCCTTCTTTGATAGCCCTTTTCTTTAACTGCTACGAGCAGAAAGAGAGCGGGGCATTTGACAACATACTTGTTTAAGTATATCATATTTAATGTTATTTGTCAATAGAAACACCACTTCTCTTTCAGGTCTATTGCAACTAGTTGATTTATCTTTAAAAATGTGGTAAATTAAGCCTATAAACTACAATAAAAATGAAACAAATAAATGGTTTATTAAAAAATTTTACACTGGCCGTTTTGATTTTAGTGGTTGTCGGAGGTATTTTTAGTTTGTTCTATTTACCGAGTTCATCTCCCAACGAGGTTTCTGTTACACAAATAATTTCAGATATCAATCAAGATAAAATCAAAAAAATCACTGTGGTTGGCGATATTTTAGATATTGTTTATCAAGATGACAAGATTGCTACCTCAAGAAAAGAACCCGGGGTCAGTATTTCAGAATTGCTTATAAATTTAGGAGCAAATCAAGATAATTTACAGAAAGTTCAAGTAGATATTAAGCCTGCCCAAGAAAGTGTTTGGGCGTGGCTTTTTCCAGCTTTGCTTTATGGAGTTTTACCATTATTGTTGATAGGATTTTTCTTGTTCACAATGATGAAGCAGGCAAAGACCGGGGCCATGCAAGCCTTTGACTTTACTAAAGCCAGGGCTAGGATTTTTGGCGCCGAAGGCCACGGAAAAGAAAAAATAACCTTTAAAGATGTTGCTGGCTTAAAAGAAGCCAAAGAAGAATTGGTAGAAATTGTTGATTTTTTGAAGTTTCCCCAAAAATATTTGGCTATGGGAGCCAAAATTCCGAGAGGAGTTTTACTGGTTGGAGGAGCTGGCGTTGGAAAAACTTTGTTAGCCAGAGCTGTGGCAGGAGAAGCCAATGTGCCATTTTTGTCTATTTCTGGTTCTGAGTTTGTGGAAATGTTTGTGGGAGTGGGTTCGGCAAGAGTGAGAGATTTATTTTCTATGGCAAAGAAATCTTCACCATCAATTATTTTTATTGATGAGCTTGATGCTATTGGTAGACATAGAGGAGCTGGAATTGGCGGAGGACACGATGAAAGAGAGCAAACCCTAAACCAAATTTTAGTTGAGATGGATGGTTTTGAAAAAGAGACAGGAGTTATAGTTTTGGCAGCTACAAATAGGCCAGATATTTTAGACCCAGCCTTGTTGAGACCCGGCAGATTTGATAGAAAAATTGTTTTAGACCCGCCGGACGTTCACGACAGAGAAGAAATTTTGAGAATCCATTCGAAAGGAAAGCCATTAAATGGAAATGTCCATTTTAAAGAAGTTGCCGAAAGAACTCCTGGATTTTCTGGGGCAGATTTGGCCAATGTTGCCAATGAAGCAGCTTTGTTGGCGGCTAGGCAAAATAAAACAGAAATTCACCAGAAAGAATTTTTGGAAGCTATTGAAAAAGTTTTGTTGGGGCCAGAAAGAAAAAGCCATATTTTATCTAAAAAAGAAAAAGAAATAGCAGCTTTTCACGAGGCTGGGCACGCCTTGGTTTCTACTTTTTCGCCCGAGACAGAGCCGGTGAGAAAAATTTCTATAATAGCTCGCGGCATGGCAGCAGGATACACTTTGCAGGTGCCAAATGAAGAGAAAAAAATGAAAACTAAAACAGGATTTATGTCTGAAATTGCCACTTTACTTGGCGGATATTGCGCTGAAAGAATAAAGTTTGGTGAAATGACAACGGGCGCCTCTAATGATTTGCAAAGAGCTTCAGAGCTTGCAAGAAGACTAGTAAAAGAATTTGGAATGTCTTCTTTGGGTCCAATTGCTTTTGGCGAAAAAGAAGAGCTGGTATTTTTAGGAAAAGAAATTTCAGAACAAAGAAATTATTCTGAAAAAATTGCCGAGCGCATTGATGAAGAAGTTGATGTTATAATAAAGGGAGCGCAGAAAAATGCCGAGCAAATTTTATTAAAACACAAAGCTTTGCTGGACAAAGTTGCTAAAAATTTGATAGAAAAAGAGATAATAGAACGCGATGAATTTGAAAAAATAATTAAAAGTAAATAATATGAAGCCAGAGTCATCTCCAAGCCCAGAAGAAAGCAATCAAGAATTTAATTCGAGAGATGTTGTTAGAATTGTTAGGTCTGATGGGACACCAGAACTAGATTGGCAAGTCTCCGAAACAGTAGAGGAGGGGGTGGTTGTTTTTAAAAATATTCCTGCGGGAAAAGATTCTGCTGGCAAGGAGGTAGTTAAAACTTTAACAAAAATAATCCCGGTTGAAGAGTTAAAGCGTTGGCAGAAAACAATGGAAATTGGCGGTAGAAAAATTGGCCCAGGGGAAAAAGTAAATGTTTATAGAAGTAGTGGGGAGTTTGAACACGATTGGGAGCTGGTTGACTTTAATGATCACGATGCATTAGTTGCCAAAGAAGGGACCAAAAAAGGTGAAAAGGTAAAATTAACCAAACTTATACCGCTAGCAGATTTTGAAGAATGGCAAATAGATGATAGAGCACCAGGATTGAGAACAATAAAGGGAGAAGATTTTCCAGATGCAGAAACGTTAAAGTAAAAAAAGGGAGCGTAGCTCAATGGCGGAGCAAGCGTCTTATACACGTTAGGTTGGGGGTTCGAGTCCCTCCGCTCCCACATAAAAATCTAGAAGTAAAAATTTTGGGCGGTTAGCTCAGTTGGTAGAGCATTTACTTGACGTGTAAAGGGTCATAGGTTCGAGTCCTATACCGCCCACAAATATTTAAAACACCCTTTAGGGTGATTTTGAATATTTGTGACTGGTGTGTGGCGAGAACCTATTCCCCGAATTGCGCCGAGCCGCAGCGAGGCGGCAATGCCTTCGGGCAACTTTTCGAGTCCTATACCGCCCACAAATATGGAAATTAAGACAATTTACGAAGATAATGATGTTTTAGTTATAGACAAACCAGCCGGGCTGGTTGTTTTTCCAGAAGGAGAGGCACAAGAAAACCAAGAAGAAACCTTAATCGATATTTTAATAGAGCAATATCCTGAATTAAAAAAGGTGGGAGACCAGCCCAGGTACGGAGTGGTCCATAGATTGGACAAAGACACCTCCGGAGTGCTCTTAGTAGCAAAGAATGAGCAAGCCTTGATTTTTTTGCAAAAACAGTTTAAAAATAGAGAGGTAGAAAAGGAATACGCGGCTTTAGTAACTGGTAGAATAAAAGAAGATTCTGGGAGGATCAAAACTCTTGTAGGCCGCTCTAAGGGCGACCCCAGAAAACAAGTTACAATTGATCCTGGCAAAAGAGCACCAGATGCTAGAGAGGCTATTACAGAATTTAAAGTTTTAGAAAGATATAAAAATTATACACTTTGCCAAGTAAAAATTTTAACAGGCAGAAGACACCAGATAAGGTGCCATTTATCTTATATCCACCACCCAATTGCCGGAGATAAATTATACGGGTTTAAAGATTCACCATGTCCTGAAGGATTGGAAAGACAATTTTTACACGCAAAATATTTAAAAATAAAACTACCCAATGGCGAAACGAAAGAGTTTCAATCCAATTTGCCAGAGGAGCTAGAAAAAATAATAGATAAATTAGCGAGGCAATAAAATTTTTGAAGGCCAATATGTACGAAGTGAATATTAAGCCGAAAAAAATTTGTTGCCGAGCGATAAATTATGAGCAAAATATTAGAAAAATTTAATAAAGAGCAGTTGAAGGAATTGCCAGATGTAAAACCTGGCTGTACAATTAAAGTACACCAAAAAATTAAAGAAGGCGACAAAGAAAGAATTCAAATTTTTGAAGGAGTAGTAATTACCAGAAAACACGGCAAAGGCATTAATTCAACAATTACTGTTAGAAAGGTTGTTGATGGAGTTGGTGTTGAAAGAATTTTCCCAGTGCACTCGCCAGCTATAGCAAAAATTGAAGTTGTTAGGGCAGGTAAAGTAAGGAGATCAAAATTGTATTATTTGAGAACCGCTAAAGGCAGAAAATCTAGATTAAAAAATAAAGAATTTGCCCAGGCAATTGCAGAAGAACCGGCAAAAGAGGAGGTAGCCCAGGAATCCGCAACTGAAGCTCCAATCGAAGCGCCAGTAGAAGAATCCAAATAAACCGGCTCTCGTGGTGGAATTGGTATACACGTACGCTTGAGGTGCGTATGCCTTACGGCTTGTGGGTTCGAGTCCCACCGAGAGCACCATGGGCGCTTAGCTCAGCGGTAGAGCACTTCATTTACACTGAAGGGGTCATAGGTTCGAATCCTATAGCGCCCACTATCTTGAAAAATTATATAAGCGGCGCTATGTGATGAGAACCTATTCCCCGAATCGCGACGAGCGAAGCGAGGAGGCGATGCCTTCGGGCAACTTTTCGAATCCCTTAGCGCCCACAATGAACCAACACAATTTAACTGCCGGGGTAGCTCAGTGGTAGAGCACTGCTCTGAAAAAGCAGTGGTCGAGGGTCCGATTCCCTCCCCCGGCACATAATTAGAATTGCGGGTGTGGTATAGTGGCTATTACACGTCCTTGCCAAGGACGAGATGGCAGTTCGATTCTGCTCACCCGCTCAAAATTTTCGTGAAAATTTTGAGCGAGGCTCGCCCGCCCAGCGAAGCTGGGACGAGGCGACCCGCTCTCAATATGTTTTATATATACATACTTAAAAGTTTAAAAGATAATAGAACATACGTTGGCTATACCGATAATTTAGAAAGAAGATTGTCGGAACATAATTCTGGTCAATCAAAAGCAACTAAAAATCGTAGACCATTTAAACTTATATTTTCAGAACAATTTAAAACATCTGCTGAGGCTAAAAAAAGAGAGCTTTATTGGAAAAGCGGAGGCGGTAGAAGGAGAATGAAAGAACTACTTAAGGACAAATTTTAAAACCGCCTAAAATGCGGTTTTTTGTTTTACAAAACTTGATTTTTTATAGGAGGAGGGGGTATTATTAGATAATACAATTAAAATAAAAAATATGTCAGAAAAATTAAGAGAAAATCAAGAGGACCAAGAATTAAGTAAATCAGAGTTTTTAAGAAAAAAACTTGATGCAATACAAACCATAATTAATGAATTAGATACAGTTTCAAGAGATAAAGATGCGTTTAGTATTTCAAGCAATGTACAAGCATATGAAGATGGATTAGGTGGTGATGAAGCAAGAGCCGAAGCATTTAATAAATCTTACAATAAGAAGTGGTCTCCTATATCAGAGTTTTTAGGTGGAGAAAAGTTTAGAACCAGGCAAGAATTAGGAGAAGAACGCGAAAGAGAAGAAGCAGCAAAAGAAGCTGGTGGAGGAATTTAATTTCAAAATTGACTAAATCCGAAAAAGCACTTAAGTCGTGCTTTTTTGTTAAAATCTTTTAATGATTAATTTATTTTTGCTTCTGCCAATGATAAACTTGGAATAAAGAAGCGGTCATTTGTGGTTTGCCAACCCGCCTTCGCATAAAGCTTCGGCGAGGCAAAGTAGGTTCTAACGTCATCTACCATCCCGCTCACAAAATAGGTAAAAAACAGCACTCTTGACAGTGCTGTTTTTTTATTGTCTAACTATTGACAGGGGGTCTTTTTTATGCTAAGATAGACTTATAACTGCTGAAGGGCAGTTTTTAATTGTATGAATATAAATATCTTCAAAAACAATGCCATTTTGAGAGGAAAAACTCCTCTGATTGGCTCTATAATTGCTGGCATTCTGGTTGGCGTTAGTCTTTTGGGGATAGTTATACCTCAAATAAGCAATGCTGACTTTGCTAATATCAAGAATGCCTCTTATGTGGTAAAGGCTAGCAATGAAACTAAAAAAGCTAATAAAGCTATAAAAGTTATTATTACTGCTTATTCATCTACCCCAGAACAGACAGATGATACTCCATTTATCACTGCTTCTGGAAAAACTGTGGCCGATGGAATAGTGGCTAATAACATGCTGCCTTTTGGGACACAAATAAGAATTCCTTCTATATTTGGTAACAAGATATTCGTTGTTCAAGATAGAATGAATAAAAGAAAAAGCGATTACCATATTGATATATGGTTCCCAACTTACATGGAAGCAAAAAACTTCGGAGTTAAGACTGCCGAGATAGAAGTGTTGGAAAGCTAAGTATTTTAAAAGCGCGCGCCGTACGGCGCGCGCTTTTTTTGTGTGCCCCCAAGAAGATTCGAACTTCTATCCCAAGCTCCGCAAGCTTGTATTCTATCCATTGAACTATGGGGGCATTTTCTATTGGCGGAGAGGGTGGGATTTGAATGAGTTGCCCGAAGGCATCGCCTCCTCGCTTCGCTCGTCGCGATTCGGGAAGTGGGTTAAAACACAACCCGTCCTAATTGAAAAATCATCAATGCCTTCGGTATTGCTAATTTTTCAAGCGGAGAGGGTGGGATTTGAACCCACGGGTCCCCGTAAAGGGACACAGGTTAGCAACCTGTTGCTTTAGACCGCTCAGCCACCTCTCCATATTAGTAATTTAAGCGGAGGAGGTGGGACTCGAACCCACGAACCCCGTAAAGAGGTTACAGTTTTCAAGACTGTTGCAATAGCCACTATGCGACTCCTCCACATTATTTTTATAACAAAAAATCAATAAAGTCAATTTTGGTTTGACACCTGTATTGTATACAGATTATAATAATAATATGAGAACAACACAAAGAAAAGGAGACATCGCCGTCTCACAAGCAATATCAACATTTACTAGAATGGGCTACGATGTCTCGCTACCCTTTACCGAGTCGGCATCTTATGATTTAGTCGTTGATATCGCGGGAAAATTAAAAAAAGTCCAAGTTAGATTTAGTAGTGATAAAGAGGTTCCTTTGCGACGAATTCATTCTAACGCGAATGGATATGTTGTTAAAAAAACCAAGCCGGGAGCATATGACTGGCTTTATATTTTAAGGAACACGGGCGAAGAATATTTAATTAAAAAATGTTTGATCAACCGCTCAACATTTACTCCAGGAGTTGAATATTTACTAAAAAAATCAGAAAAATTTAATGGAATATCCTATTAGAATAAATAAATATTTAGCTCAAAAAAAAATTTGCTCTCGCAGAGAAGCAGATGATCTTATCTTACAAAAAAAAATTAAAATAAATGGTAAGGTCGCTGTTTTGGGTGATAAAGTTTTAGAAAGCGACAAAGTGGTGGTTGCAAAATTTGATAAAAATTTTATTTATTTAGCGCTCAATAAGCCAAGAGATATTATTACCCACAGCCCGCAAATGGGAGAAAAAGAAATAAAAGATATTTTGAATATAAAGGAAAAAGTTTTTCCTATTGGTAGGCTGGATAAAAGTTCTTCTGGACTAATTATTTTAACAAATGATGGCAGGTTAACCGATAGATTATTAAACCCAGAATATGATCACGAAAAAGAATATATCGTAAAAACAAAAGAGCCAATAGATAATTTGTTTGTTAAAAAAATGTCTCAGGGGATTGAATTAGACGACGGTTACGTAACAAAAAAGTGCAAAGTTTTTAAAATAGATAATAATAAATTTTCTATTATTTTGACAGAGGGCAAAAAACATCAAATTAGGCGGATGTGCGCCCAGTTGGGCAAAGTAGTTTCAGACTTAAAAAGAGTGAGAATTGTCAATATAAAAATAAACAGTTTGCGGCCAGGCCAATTTCGGGAAATTAAAGGAAAAGAGTTGCAAGAATTTTTTGAAAAGATAAATTTATAATACAATAAATATATGAGTAAAAAAATAAAATTAAACAAAAAATAAAATGAGTTCAGATAAAAAATTTGCCTGCGCAATAAACTGCATGGATGGCAGAGTGCAAGATGCAGTAAAAGATTATATGAAAAACAATTATGGAGTGGATTA
>Ga0233425_10006874_pt1 | contig 16413 bp, 14 predicted proteins | sample Watercolumn_Towu_2_FD_181712 | JGI IMG/M metagenome (GOLD analysis project Ga0233425, IMG submission 181712) | Freshwater microbial communities from Lake Towuti, South Sulawesi, Indonesia - Watercolumn_Towuti2014_140_MG | ecosystem: Environmental > Aquatic > Freshwater > Lake | place... | reverse complement strand
CTGGAGGTCCACCAAGGCCGCTTCCTCAGCGACGCCGACCAGCGCGAGAAGCACAACTACTGCGTGCTGGCGGCCGGCGTGGCCGAAAAGCTCTTTCCTTTCGAGGAGCCGCTGGAGAAGGTGGTGCGACTCGAGCAGGCGATGTACGAGGTGGTGGGCGTGATGAAGTCCCGCTCGCCTACGGCCGGCATCGGCGGCTCCTTCGCCGCCCAGGAGTTCAACTACGACGTCTACATCCCCATCTCCACGCAGCAGGCCCGCATCGGCGATCTGGTTACGTCCAGCGGTCAAGGTTCGTTTGCCGCCGAGTACCTGGAACTCAGCCAGATCACCCTCTGCGTCGACGACGTGGAGAAGGTCATGGAGACCTCGGAGTTGGTCAAGGCCACGCTGGCCCGCTACCACCGCAAGGAAGACTACGGCGTGACCGTGCCCCTGGAACTCCTCGAACAGGCCAAGACCACGCGGATGATGTTCATTATTTTCATGGGCCTGATCGCGGCGATTTCGCTGGTCGTCGGCGGGATCGGCATCATGAACATCATGCTGGCTACGGTCACCGAGCGGACCCGTGAAATCGGCATCCGCCGCGCCCTGGGGGCCAAACGCAGCGACATCACCCGCCAGTTCCTCATCGAAACCGTCGTGCTTTCGGTGGTCGGCGGGATCACAGGCGTGCTCGGCGGGCTGACCTGCGCGCCGCTGATGGTCTGGCTCCGCAGCATCCTGGAAAAGGCCATGCCCGAGATGATGGCCCAACTCCCCGAGGTCATCAAGGCCGTCACGCCGGTCGTCGTCCCCTGGTCCATCCCGCTGGCCTTCGGCATCTCCGTGGCCATCGGCGTGATCTTCGGGCTCTACCCGGCGATGCGCGCCGCGAAGATGGACCCGATCGAAGCGCTAAGGCACGAATGAGCGATTACGGTTCAGGATCACGAAAGCACGACAGCACGAAACTGGCTCGAAGCCCTCCAGGCCATCAAGGCCGTGGAATCGCACCAATGGCTCCGGCGCGTATGCGATCTGTTCCCTGGCGGCCGGCCCAGCGAGGACCAGACGGTCCGCCAAGAACAAATCCGCACGATCGCCGGTTCAAGCGGAGAAGCGGGCAAGCGATATCTCGACGACGTGGTTCAAGGCCAACTCGATCCCAACCGATGGACCAGCAGATCGTCCGCGACCTGTTCGACAACACGGTGCGGGCCGGCGAGATCCTGGGCGTCGACGAGGACTTCCGCAACCAGGTCGCCGCCGCGCGGAAGAGACTCGCGCCGAACCAGATCGGCGCGGCCGGGCAACTGCAAGAGTGGCTCGACGATTGGGACATGCAGGCCCCCGAGCGGCGCCATCGCCACGTGTCGCACCTCTACGGGCTTTATCCCAGCGACCAGATCAATGTGCGCGACACGCCCGAACTGGCAACTGCGGTCCGCAAGTCGCTGGAGATCCGCGGCGACAATGCGACCGGCTGGGGCCTCGGCTGGCGGCTGAACCTCTGGGCGCGGCTGCACGACGCCGAGCACGCCTACGCGATCCTCAAGTTGCTGCTGCACCCCGAGCGAACGTATCCCAACATGTTCGACGCCCACCCGCCGTTCCAGATCGACGGCAACTTCGGCGGCACGGCAGGCATTACGGAAATGCTGCTGCAAAGCCGCACGGGCACGCTCGAAGTGCTGCCCGCGCTCCCCAATGCGTTCCCCGCGGGCTCGGTCAAGGGGCTGCGCGCCCGCGGCGGCTTCGAGGTCGATCTGGCGTGGAAGGACGGCAAGCTCGTCGCGATGACGCTCCGCAGCCTTCGCGGCGAGAAGATCAAGCTGCGTTACGGGAAGTTGACCCTGGACCTCGACACCAAGCCGGGGCAGACCGTACAATGCGACGGCAGCTTGCGACCCTTGTAGGGTGCGTGAAACGCACCAATCCACGAGACAGGCAAAAGACTGCAGGGTGCGTACAATGCACGATATTGACGAACGGCGTGTAACCGGTTGCGGTGCGTTTCACGTACCCTACAGAATGGAGAACCCGATGTGCATCCGCGCGAACCGTTGTTTCCTTTTTGCAGTCATCCTGCTGCTTTCCGCAGCCATCGCCGCGCGCGCGGCTGAGCAGGCCAAGCCGCCGGTGTTGGAAGTAACGCTCGACACCTCGGCCGTGCCGGACATGGCAAAGTGGGCCGAGGAATCGAGGCAGCTCTGCGAAAAGGCGTTCCCCATGATCTGCGAGCAACTCGGCGCGCCAGGTTTTGCGCCGCCGTCGAAGGTCCGCATCGTGTTCAAAGAGATGCCGGGCGTGGCGCACGCCAGCGGCACGACGATCACCTGCGGCGCGGCCTGGTTCAAGGCCCACCCCGACGACTACGGCGCGGTGATCCACGAACTGTGCCACGTCGTGCAGGCCTACGGCCGCACGCGCACGCCGGGTTGGGTCACCGAAGGGATCGCCGATTACGTGCGGTGGTTCGTGTGGGAGCCGGCCAACCGCCGCCCGCGGGTCAACCCCGACCGGGCGAAGTACACCGACAGCTACCAGACCACGGCCGCGTTCTTCGACTGGATCGTGCAGACCAAGGACAAGCCGTTCGTCAACCGCCTGAACGCCGCCTGCCGCAAGAACGAATACAAGCCGGAGTTGTTCAAAGAGTACGCCGGCAAGACGGTCGACGAGCTGTGGGCGGAGTTCATTGAATCCGTGAAGAAGACGCCGCGCCCGCCGCGGCGGGGGAAGGGTGCGTGAGTCGCCGCGTCACAAGGCCCGGCAATGTTTGTGGTGCAGGCGTCCCGCCTGCCCTGTGACGTGCAGGTGAGACGCCTGCACCACAACGAGTTGTCCGCGCGGCGCGTCCGTCACACAACGCCTTGCAGGAGAGCCGATCATGAATCGCGCGACAATCTCGCGTCGTTGCTGGTGTGTAATTGTGGCACTGGTTCCGATTTCTCTGTCCGGCGCGTTGTGCCGCAGCGGGGAACCCAACGCGCCGGCCGCGCCCGAGTGGGACGCCCGCTGCGTGAAGACCGAAGTGCCGGCCAAACTGCTGACCGACCAGGTCTTCCAGGCGAAGATCGCCATACAGAACGCCGGCACGCGGCCGTGGAGCGACGGGCTGAAGCTCCGCTCGCAGGGCCCGCTCGACAACGCGGTCTGGGGCACGACGTACATCATCATGGGCCAAGGCCGGTCCTGCAAACCGGGCGCGGAGATCGCCTTCACGTCGTATCTCAAGGCCCCGCACGCGCCGGGCAAGTACACGTTCCAGTGGCGCGTGGCGCGGAACGGCGACGGGGCGATGTTCGGCCAGTCCACGCCCGCCGAGACGATCGTCGTCGAGGCCCGGCCGGCCGAGCCGCCGCCCGAGAAGCCGGCCGCCGATCCGTCGCGCAAGCCGGTGCTCTCGGCGGCCGACTTCGAGTACGCCGGCTCGTTTAAGCTGCCCGAGGCGGTCGAAGGTTGCGGCTCGGCCTTCACCGAGAGCGGCCTGGCCCTGCGCAAGGCGGCCGACGGCAAGACGCTCTTCGTCGCCACCGGGCTGCAGAAGAAGATCGTCTACGAAGCAACGATTCCCGAGCTGGTGAAACTCGAAGGCGCCGACCACAAGCCGCTGAAGACCGCGAAGGTGAAACGCACCTGGGGGGAGTTGAAGCTCCCCAAGCAGGTCGAGGGCGAGACGATCCACGCCAACGCCGGCTTCTGGTGGGACGAAGACCACAAGACGCTGTACTGGAGCTACTACCACGGCTACATGACGGGCCGCGTGCCGGTGCTCGCCGCATCGCGGTTGGAGGAAGGCAAGCCGCCCGCACACGGCGGCCCTTGGTACATTCCCGAAACGTCGCCCTGGTACAAGGCGTATTGGGGCGGCGTGACGCAACTCCCCAAGGAGTTCGCCGACCGCTACACGGGCGGACGCCGCTTGGCATTGGGCTTCGGCGGCTACTACAGCATCTGTGCGGCCGCCAGCCGCGGTCCGGCGCTGTGCGCCATTGCCGAACCCGACCCTGCCAAGAGCACCGTCGATCTCCTCGACCTGCTGGTCTACCCGTGGCCCAAGGAGATCGCCGCGCCGCGCGACGGCGGCTATTTCGTCGCCAATTGCGAATGGGGCGGCGCCCAGCCGAGAGACCCCGATCGCGGCTGGTGGACCATGGACGATTGGTCGCGCGCCGGCGTCTTCATCGACCTGCCCGAAAAGCACGGGCTGCTGATGCTGGCCTACCTGGGCACGGGCCGGATGGGCTACGACTACGGCACGATCACCAGCGCGGGAAACGCCTCGTGGTGGTACTTCTACGATCCGCAGGATCTGGCCGCCGCGGCGCAGGGCAAACGCAAACCGTGGGAGATCGAGCCGCACTCGCGGGCCAGAATCCGCTATCCCCGCGGCGTCCGCGAAGGGACCGAGTGGGGACCGGGGCCGGGCAACGTCACCGGCTGCTGCTTCGACCAGGAAACGCGGCTGCTGTACGTCTACCAGCAGTTCTGCATCGACAACGGCTCGCGGGAATTGTTCCCCTGCGTGCATGTGTATCGCGTGAAGTAGTGCCCGTACATGATGGCGGCCAGTATTGTGCGGGCTGAGCGTAGCGGCCACATAGGAGACACGACATGCAGAATACGTTCGCAGTATTGCTGTTGGCCGGAGCGGTCGGCGTTGTTGCCTGCGGTCAGAACGCCGTAGAAGCCGCCGACCAGGAATCGAAGCGGGCCCGGCGGCCGAACGTGCTCATCGTGCTGGCCGACGACCAGGGCTGGGGCGATCTGAGCGTCCACGGCAATACGAACCTGCGGACGCCGCACATCGATTCGCTGGCCCGCGACGGGGCGCTCTTCGAGCGGTTCTACGTCTGCCCGCTGTGTGCGCCGACGCGCGCGGAGTTCCTCACCGGCCGCTATTTTTCCCGCGGCGGCGTACATGGCGTGACGACGGGCGCCGAGCGGCTGAACCTCGACGAGCGGACGATTGCCGAGACGTTCCGTGCCGCCGGCTATGCGACCGGAGCCTTCGGCAAATGGCACAACGGCAGCCAGTATCCCTATCATCCCAACGGCCGCGGCTTCGACGAATACTACGGCTTCACCTCCGGCCACTGGGGGCAGTACTTCGATCCGCCGTTAGAGCACAACGGCAAGCCGGTGCGCGGCAAGGGCTTCATCATCGACGACCTGACGGACCGCGCGATGGCGTTCATCGAGCAACACAAGGACCGCCCGTTCTTCTGCTACGTCCCCTACAACACGCCGCACTCGCCTTTCCAGGTTCCCGACTCGTATTGGGAGAAGTTCAAGGATGCGCCGCTGCCGATGCGCGCGGAGAAGCCTAAACAGGAAAACCTCGCCGCCACGCGCTGCGCGCTGGCGATGTGCGAGAACATCGACTGGAACGTGGGCCGCATGTTGCGGAAGCTCGACGAATTGAAACTTGCCGACAACACGATCGTCGTCTATTTCTCCGACAACGGCCCGAACACCTGGCGCTGGAACGGTGGCATGAAAGGACGCAAGGGCACGACCGACGAAGGGGGCGTGCGCGTGCCGTGCCTGGTCCGCTGGCCGGGCCGCATCCAACCACAGACCAAGGTCACGCGCATCGCCGGAGCCATCGATTTCCTGCCCACGCTCGGCAGCATGGCCGGCATCGCGGTGCGGAGCAAGAAGCCGCTCGACGGGATCGACCTCTCGCCGCTGCTGCTGGGCACGGCCAAGGACTGGTCGGCGCGGATGATCTTCTCCCGGCAAGGTGGCAGCGTCAGCGTGCGGACCGACGAGTATCGGCTCGCCGGCGACGGAGCGCTGTTCGACATGCGGACCGATCCCGGGCAGCGCCGCGACGTCCGGGAGCAACAGCCGAAAGTCGCGGAGCGGCTCGCCGCGGCGGTCGCGCGCTGGAAGAAAGACGTGGCGGGCGGCCCCGCCGCCGATGACCGGCCGTTTCCGGTCGGCTACCGCGAGTTCCCCACGACGCCGCTGCCGGCCCGCGACGGCGTGCCCGCGGGCAACGTCCGCCGCAGCGCCAAGGCTCCCAACTGTTCGTACTTCACCAACTGGCGGAGCACCGACGACAAGATCACCTGGGACATCGACGTGCATACCGCGGGCGACTACGCGGCGGTGGTCTACTACACGTGCCCGAAGGAAGACGCGGGCGCGACCATCGAGTTGAGCCTTCGGGAGAGCAGCGGAAAAACGGGGACTGGCTCCGAGCCCTCGCGGGAAAGAGCGAAGCCGGGGGCATCGGGCGAGGTGCCTGTCCCCGTTTTTCCCAGCGTGCGCGGAAAGGTGACGGAGGGTTTCGATCCGCCGTTTTCCGACGGCGTGGATCGCGTGCCGCGCGACGGCGAATCGCACGTCAAGGAGTTCCGCCCGCTGCGCTTGGGCGTGCTGCGTCTCGACAAGGGCCGCGGCGCGCTCGTGCTCCGCGCGGTGGACGTGCCCGGCCGGCAGGTCGCCGACGTGCGGATGGTGGAATTGACGCTGGTAGAACGGGCTCCTACAATGGACTAGACAGCGGGAGGACCGACGACATGGCCGATACGATCTCCATCACACCCGAGCTGCAACAGCTCGTCGAACAAGGGCTTGCCAGCGGCAACTACGGCTCGCGGGACGAACTACTCTTGGAGGCCGTGCGCTTGTTGGCCCGCCGCGATCAACAGCGGGAAGAACTCCGCCGGCAAATCCAGATCGGCCGCGACCAACTCGACCGTGGGGAGTATACCGAGTACGACGACGAGTCATTGCGACAGTTCTTCGATGAGTTACAAGACGATGGAATCGAAGTAGAACGCGTGATTCACGGGGCGCGGGATTTCAACGCGCTATTCTAGCATCCCCGCCCACATGCGCCGCATCTCGCCAGCCAGGTAGAACGAGCCGGCGATGCAGATCAAGTCGTTGGGGCCGGCTTGTGGGCGGACGGCCGCCCAGGCCGTGGCCGGATTGGGGAAGACGGGGTAGTCGCGGCCACTGAGTTCCTTGGCCAACGCGGCCAGTTCTTCCGGCGGTACGGACCGCGAGTTTTCGACGTACCGCGTGAAGGCCACCGCGTCGAACCGCCCCAGCAGGCACTGCAACATGCCGCGGAGATCCTTGTCTCGCGTTGTGGCGAACAGCAGCAGTTGCCGCTCGACGGAGAAACTCTCTTCGAGTGTGCGGACTAGTGCCGCGACCGAGGCCGCGTTGTGGGCCGTGTCGAGTACGACGGCCGGCCGCCGCGAGATGACTTCCACGCGGGCCGGCCAAGCGAGATTCGCCAACGCGGAGCGGATGGCGGAGTCCCAATATGCGGGACGGCTTTCCGCGTCGAATGTAGGACGACTTTCCAAGTCGTCCCCGGATGTGGGCCGGTTGAAAACCGGCCCTACGACGGCCAGCGCCGCTAGGGCCACGGCGGCGTTGGCCGCCTGGTGCCGGCCGGGGAGCGCCAGCGGCACGTCGTCGAGCGTCCACTGCCGGCCGCCGGCGCGATACGAGAAGTCGAGCCGTCCGCAGGCCGGGGCCAGCTCCAGGTGTCGGGGCGGTTCGTAGCGGAAGTGGAAATCGACGCCCAATTCGACGAGCCGGCAACCGCGCTCGCGGCAGACGCGGCGGATGACCTCCCGCGGTTCGTCTTCCGTGACGCCGCTGACGACCGGCACGCCCGGCTTGATGATACCCGCCTTTTCGCCGGCGATGGCGGCGGGCGTGTCGCCCAACTGCTGCGTGTGGTCGAGGCTGATGCTGGTGATGACGGCCACGCACGGCCAGCAGACGTTGGTGGCGTCGAGCCGCCCGCCGAGTCCCACTTCGAGCACGGCCGCCGCGACGTTGCGCCGCGCGAAGTGCAGCAGGGCCATGGCGGTGGTCAACTCGAAGTACGTCGGCCCGCTCTCGCCCGCGGCGGTCGATTCACGGTCCATTTCGGCCACCACCGGTTTGATCTGCTCGACTAATTCGACGAACTCCTCGGGCGAGCAGCAGCGGCCGTCGACGGTCATGCGTTCTTCGAGCCGGTCGAGATGCGGCGAGGTGAACAAACCCGTCGAGCGGCCGGCGGCCGAAAGCATGGCGGCGAGCATCGCGGCCGTCGAGCCTTTGCCTTTGGTGCCGGCGATGTGGAAAATCGGGAACGTGGAGGGATGCACAAGCGGGACAGTCCCATTTTCGCTGGGGCGAAAATTGGGACAGTCCCCTGGGCGAGAATCGGGACCGTCCCCGGCGGCGATGCCCAACCGTCGGAAGAGGTCGCGGGTCTTCTCCAGCCGGGCCTCCCAGCCGTAGACCGGGATGCTCTGCATGCGTTCGTAGTCGATGCGGTCCAAGAGGAACCGCAAGGCGGCATCGCGGGCGGCAGTATCTGGCGGCGGCACGGTCGAGAGGCGCGGATGGCGTTCGGCGTTGGGTTGTAGTAGTGGAGACCGGTTAGGATAGGCCATTGGCGGTCAATCGCAACCCCCCGTCCGCGTGTATGGCATGAATCGCGCGGTTTCTTCCCGCCAGTTATGCCATTTCTACCTATGTTTGTGTGTCCGCCTCGCTCGGTCGTCTATTGGGACGGCAAACAGCACAACCACGAGTCGCTGGAACGGCAGGTGGAAACGGCCGAAAGCCTCCTCGCCGTCGCCCTGGAAAAAGACGCCGCGACGATGAGCGCAACCATCGATGCGTTCAGCAGGAATCCCGAGATTCGGGCGGCCTTTGCGGCCCGCGACCGTGTCGTCGTAGAACAGCCGTCTTGCGGTCGTCTTGACGGACAACGCCGTGAGAGCACCATGTTGTGCGGTGCATATCCAGCCGTTGGTCGGGTGTCTTGACCGCTTTAGGTAACACTACGTTCCACATGACTGCCTGGCAGGTATTTCTTCAAACTCTTGACCGTTTTTGTGCGATCCGCTATAAAGCAAGGGTATAGTGGTGGCAACTGGGAATGGTCCACTTTTCTGTCCCGTCGGCGTTTCGGGCCTTCGCCCACACCGAGACCGGACAAGGAGGCGCACGATGGTTCGAGGGTCTTCTGTTTGTGTAATGCTGTTGGTGCTAGGCGCGATCTTGGCCGCGCCGGCGATGGCCCAGGTGCCAGGAATCATGCCGCGGCTTACGGCATCGCCCGGTTGGCCGACTCTGTGTACGGCGGTGACGACGGCCTGCCCGCTGAGTGCCACGACGTGTCCGGCTCTGCTGACGCGTTGTCCGGCGGCGGATACGCAATGTCCGCCGGTGCCGACGAAATGCCGCACGATCGACACATACTGCCCGGCGGTGGACACGAAGTGTCCGCCAAAGCCCACGGCATGTAGGGCGATCGACACGTACTGTCCGACGGTGGATACGAAGTGTCCGCCGCGGCTGACGGGCTGCCCAGCGGTCGACACGTTCTGCCCGGCGGTGGACACGACCTGTCCGCCGCGGCTGACGACTTGCAAGGCGGTCGACACGATCTGTCCGGCGGTGCAGACGACGTGTCCGCCGCGATTGACGGCCTGCAAGCCGTTGGACACGGTGTGCCCGGCGACGGAGACGCAGTGTCCGCCGCGGTTGACGAAGTGCCCGGCGGTCGCCACGCGTTGTCCGCCGGCGGCGACGACCTGTCCGCCGGTGGCTTCGGCCTGCAAGCCGATCGACACGTACTGCCCGCTGGCGGCCACGACGTGCCCGCCGCTGCCGACCGCCTGCAAGGCGGTAGACACGCGCTGCCCGGCGACGGCCACGCAGTGCCCGGTGGTAACGACCGTGTGTCCGACAACCGGCACGACCTGCCAGCCGCCCACGCCCGTGGGCGGCACCATCACCGGTGGCACGCCGATGGTTTCGATGATGGGCGTGCCCACGCTCGGTACTCGGGCGCCGTAACTTGACGTTCCCGCGTAAGTCTCTTGCCGGGGTGACAGTTCGACTGTCGCCCCGGCGTCGTTTCTTGGCGAGCCCCGGGCGTCAGCCCGGGGATGCGTTGCGCACCGGACCGGCTTCATCCTCGGGCTGACGCCCGGGGCTCGCCTTTGCGAGTCGTCGGAAGATCGGAGCACAGGTGTGTTCTCACGCGAGACCGGTTGCCAACGGACCGCGTTTCCGGCAGACTGGTTATCGGCGCAGACACCATTCTCGCCTTTCTCCGCGAAAGCAGCGGCTTTCGCGGAGCGAAAGGCGACCATACAACGTGCCAGCCCTAATAGATGAGGATCCCCATGCGACGCTCCGCCATCCGATGGTCGGCCGTTTTGTTGACTGCGATAGTGACGACACGGATGCCAACAGTCGCCTGCGCCGCCGAGCCCGATGGGCCGATCGCCTCGCCGGAGCCCGGCTGGCCGCAGTGGTGCGGCCCGCGGCGCGATAGCATCTCGGCGGAGAAGGGACTGCTGCCAACGTGGCCCGTCGGCGGACCGAAACTTCTCTGGAAGGCCGACAAACTGGGCCGCGGCTGGGCGTCGCCGATCGTCGTCGGCGCGCGACTCTACATCACCGGCGACGTCGGCGACGATCTGATGCTCTACGCCTTCGACCGCGACGGCAAGCCGCTCTGGACCGCCAAGAACGGCAAGGCGTGGAAGGGTGCTTATCCCGGCGCGCGTGCGTGCTGCGCCTATAGCGAAGGGCGGCTCTTTCACATGAACGCCCACGGCCGCGTCGCCTGTCTCGAAGCGGCTTCCGGCAAGGAGGTCTGGGCGGTCGATGTACTGGAACGCTTCGGTGGACGCAATATCACCTGGGCGATGAGCGAATGTCTGCTGGTCGATGGGCCGCGGCTGATCGTCACACCGGGCGGTGACAAGGCCCTCATGGCCGCGCTCGACAAGCGCGACGGCCGGACACTGTGGACGACCGAACCGCTCCCCGGCGACCGCCCGTCGTACTGTTCGCCGCTGCTGTTCCGCCACGGCGGACGCCGCCTGTTGGCCGGCTGCTCCGCGGCCCAGGGTTTCGGCGTCGATGCCGAGAGCGGCAAGCTGCTGTGGAAGGTGCCGCTGAAGAGCCCCTACGGCGTCAACGTGCTCACGCCGGTTTACGGCGCCGGCAGCATCTTCTACACCACGCCCTACTTCTATGGCGCGTGCTACCGCCTGCAACCGGGCGCCGACGGGCCAGAGCCCGAAAAGGCGTGGGAAACCTCGCTCGACACCTGCACGGGCACGGTGCTGTTTCTCGATGGGCTGCTCTACGGCAGCGGCTACAAGAAGCATAAATCGTGGCTGGCGATCGACGCGAAGTCGGGCGAAATCCGCCACGAGTTCAAGGGGCTCACCAGCAGCGCGGCCGTCTTTGCCGACGGGCGGCTCTACTGCCTGGCCGAAGACGGCCGCGCGGCCATGCTGCGGGTCACGCCGGCAGGCTTCGAGATCGCCGGAGAGATTCGTCTCCTGGACGAGAAGGTTAACGACGCTTGGGCGCATCCAGTCCTGCTTGACGGCCGCCTCTATCTCCGCTATCACGACACGCTGTGGTGTTACGACGTGCGGGGACAATGATAGTCCGGCAATGGTGCCATGCCCACGCTTGCGTGGGCATGATGCCTGCGTCTTGCCAGGATCGCGTCATGCCCACGCAAGCATGCATGGCACCGTGGCGACTGAGAGATCGACAGCAATGCAACACGACACCGACCTGCAGCAGGCCCGCCGGCGGATCGAAGCGGCCTACGATCCCGAGGCGCTCCGCGCGGCGGGGCATCGCTTGGCCGACCTCCTGGCCGACCATCTCCGCAAGGCCGAACGGTCGGAAGGCAAGGTGCTGCCGTGGTGCGATCCGGCCGAGAACGTGCGGTTGGCGGGCGAGTTGCTGGATCGGGCCGTGGGGCAGGTTGCCAACCTGCCTGAGTCGCGATCCGCGGACGAGCGGCAGATTGGCAATCTGCCCCACTTGACCGAGCGTTTCGCGGAACTCGTGCAGACGATGCTCGACCACGGGCACAGCCTGCACGACCCGCGGTACATCGGCCACCAGGTTCCCGCACCGGTGCCGTTGGCCGGACTGTTCGACGCCGTGGGCTCGGTCACGAACCAGCCGATGGCGATCTACGACATGGGCCCGTGGGCGACGGCCGCCGAGTTCGCGCTCGTCGAACGGCTGGGCGAGCGGATCGGCTGGCGGCGGGGCGAGTTCGCCGGACTGGCCACTCACGGCGGCTCGCTGGCCAATCTCACCGGGCTGCTGACCGCGCGCAACGTGACGCTCAAGAATGTCTGGCAGCAAGGCGTGGCTGCTGGTTGGGGCGGCAGTGCAACTGCCACCCCCACAGAAAGCGCGGGTTGGGGCGGCAGTTGCACTGCCACCCCAACAGAAAGCGCGGGTTGGGGCGGCAGTTGCACTGCCACCCCAACTGGAATCGCAACTGCCGCTCCCACAAGCAACGCCCCCGCGCCGCCGGTGCTGGTGGTTCATGCCGACGCGCACTACAGCGTGGCCCGCGCGGCCGGCGTGCTCGGCCTGGGCACGAACCAGGTACTTCGCGTCGGCCTCGATGCTCAGCGGCGCATCGACCCGCAACAGTTGGACGACATGCTGACCGACCTGCGCGCGAGGCGGCATCCGGTCGTGGCCGTGGTGGGCTGCGCATGTTCGACGCCGATCGGGGCCTTCGACCGGCTCGGCGACGTGGCCGACGTCTGCGCGCGGCACGGCGTGTGGCTGCACGTCGACGCGGCCCACGGCGGCGCGGCCTGCCTCAGTGGGCGGCACCGGCATCTGGTGGCCGGGCTGGAGCGGGCCGACAGCGTCGTGTGGGACGCGCACAAGATGCTCTTCGTGCCGGCGCTCTGCGCTTTTGTGTTCTATCGTCGGGCCGCGCACAAGTTCGAGGCCTTCCAGCAAGATGCGCCGTACCTGTTCGATCCGGCCGCGCCCGGGCTGGCCGCGTTCGACAGCGGCCTGCGCACGTTGGAATGCACCAAGCGTGCGGCCGCCTTCGGACTGTGGGGCGTCTGGGCGCTGCTGGGGCCGCAATTGCTGGCCGATTTGGTCGACGTCACCTTCGCCCTGGGCCGCAGCTTCTACGAGAAGCTATCGGCCGCGGACGATTTCGTCCCGTTGCACGAGCCGCAGTGCAACATCGTGGCCTTCCGCCACGTGCCCCAAGAACTCCGCGACGCCCCGCGCGACGTGCTCGGCCGCTTCCAGTTCGAGTTGCGGCGGCGGGTGATCGAGTCGGGCGAGTTCTACATCGTCTCCACGAAGCTCGACGGCCTGGGCGCGCTTCGCGTAACGATTATCAACCCGCTGACCACCGCCGCGCATCTGGATCTGCTGTTGGAAACGCTCCGCCGCACCGGGCGGCAATTGTTGGCCGAGGGCTTGCCCGCGCGCCTATAATGCAATGGTGAGAGCGGGAGCAGATAACGTTGTTCCACCGGTGATTATTGGCCGTCCTGTGGTGTGTCTTGGCATGTCGGGAGAAATGCATGAACCTCGCAACCTTGTTGACCCGAAACCGCAGCTACCGCCGTTTCCAGGAGTCGCGGTCGCTCGACCGCGAGACCTTGGAAGGGCTGGTCGAGTATACGCGGCTGTGCTCGTTTTCCGGCAATCGCCAGCCGCTGAAATACCTTTTGTCGCATACCCCCGAGCGGAACGCGGAGGTCTTTCCGCACCTGCGTTGGGCGGCCGGCCTGGCCGATTGGCACGGACCGCCGGAGGGCGAACGGCCGGCGGGCTATGTCGTGATCCTCGGCGATCTGGAGATTGCCAGCGACTTCAACGTCGACTGCGGCATCGCCGGACAGGCCATTCTGTTGGCCGCCGCCGAACACGGCCTGGGCGGCTGCATGATCGGCTCGTGCGACCGCGACGGCCTGCACCGTGCGTTGCACATCCCCGCGCAATTCGTCATCGTGATGGTGATTGCCTTGGGGAAGCCGCTGGAGACCGTGGTCTTGGAAGACGCCAAGAGCCGCAACGACGTTTCCTACTGGCGAGACGCCAAGGGCGTGCATCACGTGCCCAAGCGGCCGCTGGCCGAACTGCTGGTCGATTTCGGCACCTCGGCCGAATCCGTCCTGGCGGGTACGGGAACATCGTCCTTCGAGACGGCCTGGCGGAACGGGGCGTGAAGTAGAGCCGCTTGCAGAAAGCCGCCGGCAACGGTGCCATGTCCACGCTTGCGTGGGCATGTGGCGGTTTCCTGCGGTATTCGGCATGCCCACGACAAGCGTGGGCACGGCACCCAACGCCTTTGCCTACATGCCCGGGATCTCGGGCAAATCGATCTGCGGCGCAACTTCGGTCTTTGCTGGTGGCGGCGGTGATTTGACCGCTGCGCCGCCGGGATTGAAGACCGGCGCCTCTTCTTCGCCGCTGGCCTCGCCCCGATCGAGCACGATCGGCCGGCCGCCGTCGGGCGTGCCGACGAGCTTCTTCAGAATCCACTTGCCGCCCTTGATCTCGGCGTCGAGCTGGATCGTGGCGTGCGTCTTCGGACCGGCCACGCGGAAATCGACGTGCATCGCGTCCGCGCCGTTCTCGGTCTTGAAGTTCTGGCCCAGCGGGAACCAGGTGACGTCCTCGATCGGCGCGCCCAGTTCGGCGATCAGGTTCGTGTCTTGCTGCGCTTGCTGCAATCCGAGCCGGTAGGGCTCGCTTCGCTTGAGCGCGGCAAAGAGCACTTGGTGGGCCACGATCGCGGCGACTGCGGCCACCGCCAGCACGGCCAGGAAGATCCACAACACGAGCTTGCCCCACGCCCGCCGCGGTTGCGCGGTCGGGGCCGGCCGCTGCCCGGTGAACGGCGCGTGGCGAACGGTCTTCACTTCCGTGTTCATGACGAAGGCTCCTTGACGATCCTGAGGAAATCGGGGTGGATATCGTACCATACCGGGTCCGGTCCCTCGAATTGGACCAGCGCCCGGCCGTTGGCGTTTACTGTCTTCACGCGTCCCCGCTTGTCGGCGAAGCGGACCAGTTCGGGCCGCTGGGCATCGACCATCACGCATTGGCCCGCGTATTGTGATTGTAGTTGTTCGAGGTCTTGTGGCATTGGCATTGTTCTCGCTGCATTCCCCCGCCGAACGCAGTCGGCGGGCGTTTCTTCGTTCCCCCTTCCCCCTTCCGCCTTCCCCCTTCTGCTTCCCCTACTTTCCATTTCCCGTCGCCCGCCACTGCAAATAGGCGTCGAGAAATCCCTGGATGTTGCCGTCGAGCACCGCGTGGAAGCTGCCCATGCCGAAGCCGGTGCGGGCGTCCTTCACGCGCTGATCGGGATGCAGAAAATAGCTGCGGATTTGCGAACCGAAGCCGACCTTGGGCATCTGGTTGTACTTGGCCGCCTGTTCGATCTCGCGTTTCTCTTCCTCGACCCGGGCCAACCTCGCGCGGAGCATCTTCAGCGCCGTGGCGCGGTTCTTGTGCTGGCTGCGTTCGTTCTGGCACTGCACGACGATGCCCGTAGGCAGGTGCGTCAGACGGATCGCGCTGGAGGTCTTGTTGACGTGCTGTCCGCCGGCGCCGCTGGCACGAAAGACGTCCTCGCGGATGTCCTCGTCGCGGATTTCGATGTTGACCGATTCCGAAACCTCGGGCGAGACATCGACCGCGGCGAAACTCGTCTGCCGCTTGCCGTCGGCGTTGAACGGGCTGATCCGCACGAGCCGGTGGATGCCGCATTCGCCCTTGAGGTAGCCGTAGGCCATCGGGCCGCGGATGGCGATCGTCGCGCTGTTGATGCCCGCCTCTTCGTTGTCCTGGCGGTCCAAGAGCTCGGTGTCGTAGTCGTGGTCTTTGGCCCAGGCGAGATACATGCGCAACAACATCTCGGCCCAATCGTGGGCGTCGGTGCCGCCGTCGCGGGCGTTGATCGACAGCAGGGCGGAGGCGGCGTCCAACGGCCCGCTCAACAGGGCCTTCAACTCCAGATCGCCCACCATCTTCTCGGCCCGTTCCAACTCACCGGCGACCTCGGCCGCCAAACCGGCGTCCTCGTCGGCTATTTCCAACAGGGCCGCCAGATCGTCGCTCGCCTTCACGGCTTCATCCATCGGCCTGAGCACGGCCTTAAGCCCCTTGAGTTGGGTAACGACCTCGCGTGCCCTTTCCTGACTGCCCCAAAAGTCGGGTGCGGCCATCAGGCGCTCGATCTCCGCCTCCTGGTCCTTCTTGGCGGAGTAGTCAAAGGGAGTCCCGCAGTTGCAGGACTCGCTGGCGGATGGCTTCGGCCCGGTCGATTGTCTCGCGTTCCATGAAATCATTATATCGGCTTTGCGAAACGGGGAAATATGGGATATTGGTGGCATGGCGCGAGTCGTCTTGGCGATGTCCGGCGGGGTCGATAGCAGCGTGGCAGCCTGGCTGCTCCGCGAGCAGGGTCACGACGTGGTCGGGCTGTTCATGCGGCATGGGCAGGATACGGGGGACTGTCCCAGTTTTCGCCCCAGGGACTGTCCCAGTTTTCACCCCAGCGAAAATGGGACTGTCCCCTTACGCGCAGCCCCCTTGCCTGCCGAAGGGGACAGTCCCGTT
>Ga0233425_10006873_pt1 | contig 16413 bp, 17 predicted proteins | sample Watercolumn_Towu_2_FD_181712 | JGI IMG/M metagenome (GOLD analysis project Ga0233425, IMG submission 181712) | Freshwater microbial communities from Lake Towuti, South Sulawesi, Indonesia - Watercolumn_Towuti2014_140_MG | ecosystem: Environmental > Aquatic > Freshwater > Lake | place... | reverse complement strand
AGTCAAACCCGACCTGATCATTGAAACCGGTATTGCGCATGGCGGCTCTCTCATCTTTAGCGCCTCCATGCTGGCATTGCTGGATATGTACGATGCCATTGAATTGGGCGAGAAACTTGACCCGAAAATATCTCAACGTAAGGTGCTTGGCATCGATATCGATATCCGCGCTCACAACCGTGCTGCCATTGAGGCTCACCCTATGGCAGCACGTATTCAAATGCTACAAGGTTCCAGTATTGCACCTGAGATTATCGAGCAGGTGCTTGCCGTTGCCGCAAACTATTCTCGTGTGCTAGTTTGTCTCGATAGCAACCACACCCACAATCACGTCTTGGCCGAACTAAATGCCTACGCTCCTCTCACGAGCAAGGACAGCTACTGTGTAGTTTTTGATACAATTATTGAAGACATGCCAAAGGAAATGTTTCCAGACCGGCCGTGGGGGCCGGGTAACAACCCCAAAACAGCCGTGTGGGAATATCTGAAGACTCATCCTGAGCTTGAAATCGATAAAAGTATTCAAAATAAACTGTTAATTACAGTTGCGCCTGATGGTTATTTAAAAAGAGTTAGTTAGATTGATCTGCTAAATAATTCGAAAAATTGGATATTCAGTTTATGAACACTGACAATAAACAAGAGTTGCGCTGGGTTCTGCGGCTAAGTAATTATGAAAAAGCCCTTGATTGCCTTTCTGCTGCTGTAGAATTAAGCAAAACGCGTTCCCTGTCAGATTTGGAAAAACAAGGCCTGATACAGGCTTTTGAGTTTACGCATGAGCTAGCGTGGAACGTGATGAAAGACTACTTTAACTATCAAGGCACGCAAGATATTACTGGTTCGCGTGATGCAACGCGTGAGGCTTATAGCAAGGGGTTAGTGCAAGATGGTGAAGGCTGGATGGCCATGATACAAAGTCGTAATAAGACCTCTCATACCTATAACCAAGCTGTAGCTAATGAAATTGTAGATGCAATCAAAGACACTTACTTTAATTTGTTTAAAGAGTTTTTACATAAATTCTTAATCTTGAAATCTAACTTGGCATAACATTTGTCTGTGTTATTTGGACTACCTGATTCTGTAATACAAAAACTAAGACAAGTGTTTGAGGGAGATTGCCGTATTGTGCAGGTTTGGTTGTATGGTTCCAGGGCTACGGGCAAACAAAAACCATTCTCTGATATAGATTTATGCATAGAAGGGGCGAACCTAAAACTTAATGATTTGCATGCATTAGAGAGCAAAATAGACGATTTGAACCTACCTTGGAAAGTTGATTTATCATTAAAACATCAAATAAATAATCCTGTCTTGCTTAATCATATCCAAAACATTGGTATTGGCTTTTTGAGTAAATAATAAAATTGTTAAAACGCAACATTATTGCCAATTACCTCGGACAGGGCTGGACAGCCGTGATGGGACTGGCTTTTGTGCCGTATTATATTAAGTATCTGGGCATGGAAACTTACGGTTTAATCGGCGTATTTGCCATGTTACAGGCATGGCTGACTTTGCTGGATATGGGCATGACACCAACCTTAAGCAGGGAAATGGCCCGTTATACCGCTGGAGCTCATACAGCGCAATCCATTCGCGATTTGCTGCGCACGCTTGAATTAATTTGTTTGTTTATAGCTATTTTTGCTTGCGTGGGAATATGGCTTTCCGCCACTTGGCTTTCTACTCACTGGCTGCAAACGGAAAAGCTACCGAAGGAAGTGCTTGCACAAGCAGTTTCAATAATGGGTCTAGTGATTGGATTACGGTTTATTGAAGGTCTTTATCGTGGCGCGATAGTGGGCTTACAAAAACAGGTGTGGTTAAGTTTGGCAAGTGCTGGACTGGCAACTTTGCGTTCAGCCGGTGCGGTTTTGGTACTGATCTGGGTTTCGCCTACCGTTGAGATGTTCTTTTTGTGGCAAGGCACGGTGTCTTTATTAACGATTCTGGTCTTTATTGCAGCGACTTATCATCACTTGCCTACTAATAAACAGTCAGCTCGATTTTCATTGCCGCAATTAAAAGCCATCTGGCGCTTTGCAGGAGGAATGATGGTGACGACCTTATTATCATTATTATTGATGCAAGTTGATAAACTGATACTTTCACGCCTTTTGAATTTGGAAATGTTTGGTTATTACACCTTGGCAGGAACTGTAGCTGGAACACTTTACCAAATAATGGCCCCAATTACGCAAGCTTATTACCCACGATTTACCGAATTAGTCACTCAAGGCAATACCGCTGGATTGATAAAGGTCTATCACCAAAGTGCTCAATTAATTAGTGTATTGATCATTCCAGCCACGCTCATGCTGGTTTTTTTTGGCAACAAGATATTACTGTTATGGACAGGAAACCCACTACTTGCCCAGAATGTCACTCCATTATTAGCATTATTAGCTTTGGGCACGATGTTTAATGGTTTTATGAACATTCCATACATGCTGACCCTAGCTTATGGCTGGACAAGGCTTGGAGTCTACCAAAATATTATCGCAGTGGTATTGCTGGTACCCTCTGTTATTTGGGCAACCCTGCGTTATGGAGCTATAGGATCAGCTTGGATATGGCTGATACTCAATGGCGGCTATGTGTTGATAGGCATTCATTTCATGTACAGACGATTGTTAGTCACTGAGAAATGGCAATGGTATGGAAAAGATATTATCTCGCCAATGCTGGGAGCAATTGCGATAGCGTGGCTTTGTGTTTGGGTACAACCTGGGGTTGAAACTAAGTTAGTTTGGCTGGTTTGGTTATTAGCAACTGGAATTTTTATGGTTTCGGGTGCATGGATAGCATCTGGTTCATCAAACTTGTATAAGTTTTTTAGTTTTTAATCCGAGAAGAAGAACGCGATGGCGCAAACACCCTTTTTCAGCATAACTATACCTACTCGAAATAGACCAGAATTATTTAAAGACGCACTACAAAGCGTTTTGTTACAGGATTTTGATGATTTTGAAGTGATAGTTTCCGATAACTCTACCGATGACAGCACACAAGTTATACTGGAATCGTTTCGAAGTAGTCCTAAGCTTACCATTTTTCGGACAGACGGCAATTTGTCAATGCCACAACACTGGGAGTTCATAACGCAAAAAGCTCGCGGGCGGTATGTGCTTGTTTTAACAGATAGATCGGTTCTTAAGCAACATGCGCTGAATGCTATTCATGCGGCAATTAGCTCTAGTGCTCAGGATATATTAGTTTGTTCATGGAGATGGTCGCTTTTTGATGAGATATCCAGATGTGAATATGCTGACTTTCCTATGATCAAAGAGGGCTCAATAGTCAGTTCGCCATCTCAAAATATCGCTCAAAATTTTGTTAATGGAAGGAAAGGCTATCCTTACGATTTACCTAGGGCGTTAAACTCGTGTTACCGAAACGATCTTGCTGCTGAAATAAGAAAGAAGCATGGAGCATTGTTTTTACCCCTTTCCCCCGATTTCACTTGTGCGTTTTTACTGCTGGCATACGCTGAACAAGCGCTTTTTTTAGATATTGCGCTATTTATTTCTCAAGGACTGAGTGTTAGTAATGGTACTAGGTGTCAGAACTCAGTATCTGCCGCAGAAAGTTATTTAAAGACGCTAGGTATCTCTGATTATTTTGCTCATGTCCCTATAAAAATGATGGCAATAGTTGAGAGTGCTATTTTTGAAGATTTTCTTGCTATACAAAAAATGGCAGGGGGGGAATTAACTAAAGTGGAAATGAATTGGGCCGAGTATTTTGTTCGGTGTTATAAAGAAATTATCGGGAAGAATAGAAAAAATAGCATAAAAAAAGAGGAGTTTGATTTGCTACGAAGCGCGTGGGAACAAGCTTTAAATGATATGAATGAAAACATCCAAGATAAAGTTAAAAAACAAATTCGACGCTTATGGTGGTTAAAATTTAAATTATTAATTCAAAAAATAGTTCCTGTGGAGACTATTAGTTTTTTGATGCGCATAGCTCGGGGTACTATAAAAAATCACTCAAATACAGCATTGAAAGCTGCAGGGCATAATCCAAGTGCGACTTTCAAATCATATTAAGTCAGAATAAAAATGTACACATTATTAAAAGAAATTTTCTCAACTAAACATGCGGTAGATCTTAGAAATAAATTTAGTAAAATTTATTTGAATAATACCTTTAGGGGAGATGAATCCCGTTCGGGCGTCGGGTCAAACTTGCATCAAACTGCTGTGATCCGATCAGAATTACCCAAGCTAATCAAAAGCCTGGAGATTAAAACCTTGATTGACGCGCCTTGTGGTGATTGGTACTGGATGAAAGAAACCGCACTTGGCGTTGAGCACTATATCGGCGTCGATATTGTTGAAACTTTGATCGAACAAAACAATCAACGCTTCGCCACTGCCGCGCAACAATTTTTATGTTTAAACATTGCCGAAGATACCCTGCCAAGAGGGGATTTGATCTTTTGCCGTGATTGTTTAGTCCATCTGAACTACGCAGACATCCGCAAAGTTATTGCTAATTTTAAACGTAGCCAGTCGCGCTATTTATTGACTACCACATTCACCGCGAGAACAAAAAATATCGATTTAGTCAGGAGAAATATTTGGCGTACCCTGAATTTGCAACTTGCCCCCTTCCATTTTCCGCCGCCTTTAATGATTATCAATGAAAACTGCACGGAAATGAATGGTCAGTATGCAGACAAAAGCTTGGGGCTTTGGCTGTTAGATGATCTTACCGTTGATTAAATTGCGCCTTAGAATTGCTCCAGTGCCTATTTCAATGTTTGCAAACTAGGTCATCGTTGAATGACTAAGCAAAAAGCGATATTGTTCGTCGCAATGCCTGATAGCATTCATACTGTACGCTGGATAGAACAAATAAGCGAACAAGGATGGGATGTTCATTTATTTCCAAGTTTGCTGAGCACAGCACATCCGGCCCTACGCCGCCTGACTATTCATTATCCCTTTTCGACAACGCGTATTTTAATCACAGGCCGTCGCCAAAGCCCCGTTGTTAACTTTTTTCAGCGTATTCTGTTTGCGCTATTAAGGCGTGTTCTGAGTCACTTATTGCCTTATTGGGAAGCCAAAAGGCTGGCAAATATAATCACTCATATGCAGCCTGTTGTTGTGCACTCGCTTGAAATTCAAAAGGCCGGTTATTTAGTGTTAGCGGCCAAGCGCTATTGCGACGCGTATTTCCCGGCTTGGATTGTGACCAACTGGGGTAGCGATATTTATTTATTTGGCAAACAGCCTTTTCATAAAGAAAAAATTCGCCAGGTGCTTAAAGCTTGTAATTACTATTCGTGCGAATGCCACAGAGACGTTCGCTTGGCTAAAGACTTTGGTTTTAATGGAACAGTCTTGCCGGTTTTTCCCAATACCGGCGGCTTTGATTTGCAACGGCTTGAAACTATCCGTAACATGCAGCTCACCTCGAAACGTAAAACGATTATGCTCAAAGGCTATCAGCACTGGGCCGGACGTGCTCTAGTGGGCTTACAAGCTTTGCAAGGCTGCGTTGATATTCTAGCGGGTTATACGATCGTCATTTATTCAGCCGCGGCGTCTGTCGTTAAAGCGGCAAGGCTATTCACCCGTCAAACGGGCATAGCGACAAAAATCGTTTTTCTTGGAACCGCACACGATAAAATATTATCCCTTCATGCGCAGGCTCGAATCTCAATAGGCCTGAGTATTAGCGACGCTATTAGCACTTCGCTGCTCGAGGCGATGGTGATGGGCTCATTTCCGATACAGAGTTGCACCGCCTGTGCTGACGAATGGATTGAACATGGCATCAGCGGCATGATAGTGCCAGCCGAAGAAGCGGAAATTGTGGCCATGCACATACGGAAAGCGTTAACCGATGACAATCTGGTTAATCGCGCCGCCCAAATCAACTGGCAAACTGCGCTGCTTCGGCTGGATGGCACAAAGATAAAGCAACAAGCAATCGATATCTACCGTTCGGTGACAAAACAGTGAAAATCTTAATATTAGGCGCTAGCGGAATGCTTGGGAATGCGCTATTCCGCTATTTGTCGGCAGAGCCCAAGCTTGAAGTTTACGGCACGCTACGTTCGCCCGCCGCCATGAAATTCTTCAACCCTTCATTGCAGAACCGTTTATTAACGGCTGTGGATGTTGAAAATTTTGATAGCCTGTCATTAGCCTTCATCAAAATTAAACCGGATGTAGCCATCAACTGCATCGGTTTAGTAAAACAGTTGGCGATAGCCAAAGACCCGCTTTCTGCGATACCGACTAACGCGCTTCTGCCGCATCGGCTGGCACGCATATGCGAACTCGCTGGCGTTCGCTTGATACACATTAGCACTGACTGCGTTTTTTCGGGTTCGCGTGGAAATTATCATGAGAGCGATTTCGCTGACGCCGATGATTTGTATGGCCGGTCGAAACTTTTAGGTGAAGTTGCAGAGGCTTTGCATGCGGTTACCTTACGCACATCAATTATTGGTCATGAGCTGAATGGCAATCACGGCTTGGTCAATTGGTTTTTATCCCAAAACGATCAGGTTAATGGCTTTACTAAAGCTGTTTTTTCGGGCGTGCCTACCGTCGAACTGGCCAGGGTCATCAATGACTATATTCTGCCCAATACAGCGCTTTGGGGACTTTATCAAATAGCCTCTGAGCCTATCGACAAGTGCCATTTGTTGCAGCTTATTGCCAATGCATATCAAAAAAAAATCGCCATTATTCCAAGCGACCAATTCATTATCGACCGCTCATTAAACGGCACAAAATTTCATCTGGCTACGGGTTATGCATGCCCTAAGTGGCCTGATTTAATCGCCTTAATGCGTAAATTTGGTTAAGGAGCTTTAACTATGCCTACTATCTTTAACGATAAAGTCTTATTAATTACCGGCGGCACAGGTTCATTCGGCAATGCGGTTTTAAAACACTTTTTGAACTCTGAATTACGCGAAATACGCGTTTTCAGCCGAGATGAAAAGAAACAAGAAGACATGCGTTTAGCGTTAAAAAATGATAGAGCCAAGTTTTATATCGGCGATGTTCGAGATTATGAAAGTATTTACGATGCTTTAAGCGGCGTTGATTATGTATTCCATGCGGCCGCATTGAAACAGGTGCCGTCCTGCGAATTTTACCCGCTTGAGGCTGTTCGAACCAATGTGATAGGCGCGGATAATGTGCTGCGTGCTGCGATTGATCGCGGTGTTAAGCGTGTTGTCGTATTGAGTACCGATAAAGCGGTTTACCCCATCAATGCTATGGGCATGTCTAAAGCATTAATGGAAAAGGTTACTATTGCCAAGTCCAGGCTTTGCGACGCCAACAAAACCATTTTATGCGCCACTCGCTATGGCAATGTCATGGCCTCACGGGGATCGGTCATTCCGTTGTTTATTGGTCAGTTGCTTACCGGTAAGCCGGTGACCCTAACTGACCCTAATATGACTCGCTTCTTGATGTCCCTGGAAGACTCTGTTAATTTGGTTTTATACGCTTTTGAAAACGCACAGCCAGGCGACATTTTTGTGCAAAAATCGCCGGCTTCCACCGTTGGCGATTTGGCTCAGGCGTTAAAAGAGTTATTGCAGCGTGATAATCCCATTTCGATTATTGGCACGCGTCATGGTGAAAAATTGTATGAGTCTTTAGTGTCCCGTGAAGAAATGGCGCGAGCGGTCGAATTGGAAAATTACTATCGCATTCCTGCGGATAATCGGGATCTGAATTATGATAAATATTTTAGCGAGGGTGAAACCGCTATCGCCGCCATGCAAGACTACACCTCACATAACACTGAACGATTGAGTGTCGAAGCAATTAAGCAGGTTTTGTTAAAGCTTGAGATGGTTCAGGAAGCGATTGCGCATGCTTAAAGTGATGACGATTGTCGGGACCCGACCCGAAATCATACGATTGTCGCGCGTCATTGCAAAATTAGACGCCCATTGTGCCCATACCTTGGTACATACCGGACAGAACTTTGATTATGAATTGAATGCCATTTTTTTTGATGAACTGGAAATTCGTCGGCCTGACATTTATCTTCACGCCGCTGGCGAGACTGCGGTAGAAACGATTGCGCAAGTCATGGTCAGCGCAGATCGCGCGATGGCTGAAATTCAACCCGAAGCCCTCTTATTGCTTGGCGATACCAACTCAGCTTTGGCTGCAATACCGGCAAAGCGCCGAAAAATTCCGATTTTTCATATGGAAGCAGGAAACCGGTGTTTTGACATGCGGGTCCCTGAAGAAATCAATCGGAAAATGATTGACCATATCGCGGACATTAACTTGCCCTATAGCCAAATAGCCCGGGATTATCTGCTGCGCGAAGGTTTGCCACCGGATCAGGTTATCAAAACCGGCAGTCCGATGCGCGAAGTGTTGGATTTTTATCGATCAAAAATCACTCAATCAACGATTCTCGGGCAATTGGGGTTACGTGAACATGAATATTTTCTCGTTAGCGTTCACCGTGAAGAAAATGTTGATGTCCCCGAAAATTTACAGAAAATATATGGCATTTTAAATGCCTTGGAAAATACCTACCAATTGCCTGTTATCGTTTCAACGCACCCGCGCACACGCAAGCGTATTGAAAATGCGGGTCTAAAAGCAGGTTCGTCGATCGTATTTAACAAACCTTTTGGCTTTATTGACTATGTCAAGTTGCAAACTCAGGCGAAAGTTGTTCTCTCGGATAGCGGCACTATCACCGAAGAATCATCCATCCTCAATTTTCCGGCTTTGAATTTACGCGAAGTAAATGAACGCCCTGAAGGTTTTGAAGAAGGTGCAGTCATGATGACAGGCCTTAATCTCAGCCGGGTTTTAGATGGCGTCAGTGTTTTGGCTAGTCAGCCAAGGGCTGAAAGCCGTGCGCTAGCCATAGTAGGCGATTACGCCGTGTCGAACGTTTCCGATAAAATCCTACGCATCGTTTTAAGTTATACCGATTATGTGAATGCCAAAACCTGGAAGAACTGCTCAACATGATCCATAAGTTTGGAAAAACCCCGCTGATTTCTGTTATTACGCCTGTTTATAACGGAGCTGACTATCTTGACGAATTAATTACCAGTGTTTTACAACAAGATTATAAACATTTTGAACATATCATAATTGACGATGGCTCCAGCGATAATGGCGCCACGATTGCCGTATTGAAGAAGTATCCTCACTTGCGCTGGTGGAGCCGCTCAAATAAAGGGCAATACGCGACGATCAATGAAGGGCTTGTCGCAGCCAGCGGCGATATTCTTGTCGTCATTTCTGCAGACGACCTGTTCGCATCGCATTCGACTTTTCGCTCGGTGATTGAGTATTGGCAAAAAAACCCAGAAAGCGCGGGCGTCTATGGCCGAACTTTGCTTATGGATAGTAGCGGCAACGTTGGCACTAGGCCTTTGTACCCCACTTTGCGGGTAGGGGCTTTATTGCCCAGATTGATTCGCTACGCGCCAATTTTTGTTCAGCATTGTTCATTGTTTATTGCCAAATCTTTGGTGGTTGACAATAAGCTTTGGATTGACGAATCCTTTCGCTATGCAGGTGACTGGGATTGGATGATTCGCTTGGCGCAGACAGGCCATTTGAGTTATTTAAATAAATCCTTAGCGATTTATCGGGAGCATCCTTTTCAGGTTAGCCAGCAAGCCGGGAGAAAAAAGATGTTTGTTGAAAGCCAGAGAATTTTACAGTTCTACAAAGCCAATTATTGGCTTTACTCTTGCTTTGTGCTTCAGCAAAGAATCAGTAAGGCGGTTTATTTATTGCTGAAAACCGGCTTTTCAGGTTTAGTAGCCACGTTCAAAAACTGGCTTTGAATACCCGAAAAAACCAGATCATAGAAATCGGCAAATATAAATGATTGTTGCTGTCACAGGAGGCACAGGTTTTATCGGGAGACACTTAATTGCTAGGCATTTAAAGCAGCATGATGAAGTGCGCTATTTAACTCGCCAGAAAGAGGAAACCGTTCTGGACGGCGCTAAATCTTTTCAGGGTCACGTCAACTCGCCTCAGAGCTGTTTGAAAAAGTTTTTATCAGGCGTTGATGTGCTCTATCATTGCGCTGCTGAGCTACAAGACGTATCACTGATGCAAGCTGTCAACGTGGTCGGCACGGATAATCTGCTAGCTGCAGCCAAAGGCGAAATTAAACGCTGGGTTCAATTAAGTAGTGCGGGCGTTTATGGTCAGCCTATGCACGAAAACGTCACTGAAGACTCAAGCATTAATCCGGTTAACGCTTATGAAAAATCGAAAGCAGCTGCGGATAAGTTGGTCGCCGCTGCAGCTGCAAACCAGGGAGTTGAGTTTGTAGTGCTCAGGCCATCAAATGTCTACGGAATCGATATGCCTAATCAGTCTCTTTTCCAAATGATCAGCATGATCGAAAAAGGATGGTTTTTTTTTATTGGCCCAAGAGGCGCTATCGCCAATTATATTCATGTTGAAAATGTGGTCGATGCCTTAATTCTTAGCGCCACCGCCGCATTACCCGAAACTGGCAAGGTTTATATCGTTTCTGACTATTGCACGCTGGAGGAGTTTGTTAAAGTCATTACAAGCGCTTTAAATCAAAAGCCAATCCGCTTAAGACTACCCGTTAACTGGGTTCGTTTGATCGCACAATGGGGTGATAATCTTATTAAATCACCATTAACCCTGTCTCGAGTTGATGCTTTGACCAATACAACTGTTTATCATAGCAGCCGGATTGAATCTGAATTAGGCTATAAGCACAACATTTCAATTCGGAACGGAATCGCTGAATTAGCAAATTTTTGGCGAGATCAGGTTCATCGAAAATGATGCCTTGGGGCGGTTCTAAACTAAACGATTCACAGAAAATAGATGAAAAAACTATGTTTTGTCGCCACTGTTCCGGCTGTAGTGCATTCTTTTCTCAGAGGCCATATAAATGCTGCATCTGAGTGTTGGATGGCCAACATTAGCGCTAGCCCTTACCAGTCCGAACTGTTGCGTGAAATTAACGCTCAGTTTTGGCCAATTGCATTTGAGCGTAAAATTTCATTGTGGCGAGATTTTTGCTCACTAATGCAATTGATTCTTTTGTTTCGCCGCGAAAAATTCGATCTAGTACACTCCATTATGCCCAAAACAGGGCTATTGACGATGGTTGCGGCTTGGGTGGTGGGGGTCCCGATACGACTTCACACCTTTACCGGCCAGGTCTGGGCGACAAAACACGGTGGCAAACGTCAATTGCTTAAGTTTTTTGATAAGTTGATAGTATGGTTCGCCACCCAGATATTCGTTGACAGTCCCTCGCAGCGAGACTTTCTAGTCGCTGAGGGTGTTTTGTCGAACAATCAAGGCTTGGTTATTGGAAATGGCTCCATTTGTGGCGTTGATGAGGATAAGTTTCGCGCCGACGCTACGATCCGAAAGGCTGTTCGCAGAGAACTAAACATTGCGCCCAAAGATACTGTTATCCTGTTTTTAGGGCGATTAAATAGAGATAAAGGCTTACTCGATTTGGCTCGTGCATTTACTGAAATCGCCTCGCACCGGTCTGATGTTATCTGGGTTTTGGTCGGCGCTGAAGAAACGGTATCTTATTTGACTATACAAGAGATCTGTGACGATTACCGAAAGCAATTGCGTCGAGTGGATTTTACCCCCTATCCTGAGCGGTATATGATGGCGGCCGATATTTTTTGTTTGCCAAGCTACCGCGAAGGGTTTGGCCAAGTCATTATTGAAGCTGCAGCCTGCGGAGTGCCGGCGGTGGCAAGCCGCATTTATGGAATCTCTGATGCGGTCGAAGATGGTGTGACAGGCATCTTATTTCCTGTCGCCGATATCACTAGCCTTACTCAATCTTTACTTGCATTGATATCCAATCATGCGATGAGGCAAGCAATGGGCGATGCCGCCAGACAACGAGCGCTGAAGCTATTTTCAAGCCATAAAATAACTGCAGAAGTTGTAGCGTTTTACAGTATGCTTTTAAGCAGATTTTCATAATTCTGTAATTTCATGCGCTTAACTGACTTTGAAATCGATGCCATCAAGCAATCGGCGCAAGAGATTTTCGGACCAGCCGTTGAGGTTTTCCTGTTTGGCAGTCGGGTAGACGACAGACAAAAGGGGGGTGATATAGACCTTTACATCAGAGCGCAAACTGGCAACGACCTCTCCCATAAGATTAAATTTTTGGTTTCACTTGAACAGAAAATAGGGGAACAAAAAATAGATGTTGTTTTGGCAATCGATAAAAATAGGCCCATAGAACAGCAGGCTTTGAGTACAGGTGTGTTGCTATGAATGATCAAAAAATTGAAAGACTCATTGCGGAATGTGATCGGCATTTAATAAAGAATCAATAGCGCGCACTTAAAAATGTCCGAATTTATGCCATTGGATGAGAAAACATATCAGCAGCTCAACGATGATGACATTGAGCACATTGATCAGTTTCTGTTCAGGTTCGCAAAACTGCAAGATGCTATGGGTGAGAGGCTATTCAGGTTGTTACTTGAGTTATTACAAGAAGAAAATATAAGAAACAAGCCTTTTATTGATATTTTAAATAGGCTTGAACAACTTGGTTTACTGGAAGATAAAAATGTTTGGCTTGAGCTTAAAAGCATCAGAAACAACATCGCACATCAGTATGAAAATGAGCCGCAATCAGCATCAGAAGCGCTTAATGCAATTTACGCTGCTAAAGCAATTTTGGAGAAAATTTACATCTCGCTTAGAGCAAGTTATGCTGATATGCGGGATAAGTTTCAATGTTAGAGTGCAGCGGTTTATTTAGTCTATGACCGAAGTCAGCGTGATAAACCCATGCATGATTTACTCTAACCGAAAGCAGGTAAATTGATGGCTATTTTGTGGCTGAGTCTTCTGGCAGGGCTAATGACTTGGGCGCTAGCCGGACTGTTACGGCGTTATGCGATTATGAACAGTCTCATCGACATGCCCAACGCCAGGAGTTCTCATCAAGTTCCCACGCCACGGGGCGGGGGCGTGGCATTTGTACTGGTGTATTTGTCGGTTCTGTTTTTTCTCTTTTTTTCTGGTGTAATGCCTACATCAGGCTTATTGGCATTTGTGGGCTCGGGCATTATAGTCGCCGGAATTGGTTTTTTAGACGATCATCGCCATATCCCGGCACGCTGGCGATTGTTGGCGCATTTTTCTGCGGCAATTTTTGGCCTCTATTGGCTTGGCGGCCTGCCGCCGATCGAAGTCTTTGGTAATACTGTCAACCTTAGCTGGCTCGGACATGGCCTTGCCCTCCTTTTTCTGGTTTGGCTGCTGAATTTATATAATTTCATGGACGGCATTGATGGCATCGCCAGCATCGAAGCTATCACAACCAGCATTGGTGGAGCCGCGCTGGTTGTGCTAAGCGATTCTGCAGGCAATGAAACCTGGCAGCCCTTAATCATGCTGGCTGCAACCGTCGCGGGCTTCTTAATCTGGAATTTTCCTCCGGCAAAAATTTTTATGGGTGATGCTGGCAGCGGCTTTCTGGGTATCGCCTTGGGTCTTTTTTCAATTCAGGCGGCCTGGCTAGCTCCACGATTTTTCTGGAGCTGGTTAATTTTATTGGCGGTATTCATCGTCGACGCCACACTGACGCTGTTCCGGCGTCTTATTCGAAAAGAAAGGCTCTATCAGGCTCATTGCAGCCATGCTTACCAACACGCAGCCAGGTTTTATTCGGCTCACAAGCCCGTCAGTCTGGCCGTTGCCGCCATCAATACAGTATGGCTGTTTCCTCTGGCTTTATGCGTTGGTTTGGGCTATTTCGACGGACTTTCTACATTGATGCTCGCCTGCTTGCCTCTATTATGCATTGCCTTGCGCTTTAATGCCGGGCTGGAGATAACAGATCTGTGAAAGCCAAACTGGCCTACTGGTTCATCACGCGGTCCCGGCGGATCAAAGCGTTTTTTCTGATCAGCGCCGATATCTGTTTTGCGATACTCGCGCTATGGAGCGCTTTTTCGCTACGCTGGGGTGTTCTTTATGTACCCAAAGGCGATGAATGGTATTTATTTGCCGTCGCACCGATTATTGCGGTGCCCATTTTTGTCAAATGGGGCTTATATCGCGCGATCATCCGTTATATGGAGATGCGGGCTTTATGGACTATTGTCCAGGCAGTCACCTTTTATGCCTTGTTTTTCGCCTTTGTTTTGTACGAATCGGGCATCAAAGGCATTCCTCGCACCGTATCGCCGCTTAACTGGCTGATTATGATACTGCTGGTTGGCAGCAGCCGTTTTTTTGCTCGCTGGTGGCTGGGCGAAATTTATTTTACCTTGAGCGGCAGTCACAGCCCCATTGAGTGCCGAAAAAAAAATGTGGTTATTTATGGCGCTGGCCGCGCCGGCGTGCAATTGGCCTCTGCATTATCCTATGGCCGGGAGTTCAGGCCGGTGGCTTTTGTTGATGACGATGATTTACTGCATAAGCAAAAAGTCAACGGCCTGAAAATTTATCCGCCCAGTTCGCTCAGTTATTTAATCGACCGTCACAAAGTGTCCGATATCTTGTTGGCCATTCCATCAGTTTCGCGGGCCCGGCGAAGCGAAATCATTCAATCCCTGGAAGCTTACGCGGTTCATATCATGTCGATGCCGGGGCTGGCGGATATTGCGCAAGGTAAAATAACTTTCGACACGCTTATGGAAGTCGATATTGGCGATTTATTGGGCCGTGATCCGGTGGGCCCGGATAAATCGCTGCTCTCGGCCAATATCACTGGCAAAGTGGTTATGGTGACCGGAGCCGGTGGTTCGATTGGTTCTGAGATATGTCGGCAAATCATTCAATTACAGCCGCAGATGCTGGTGCTTTTCGAACTTTGCGAATTTGCCCTTTACGCTACCGAAAAAGAGCTGAACTACGTATTGGCGCAGGCAAAGAACAGGCCCCCCTACAAAGCCGTCGATATTGTTCCGGTGTTGGGCTCTGTAACTAACAAAGAGCGTTTGGAAAAAATAAGCACCGTTTTCAATGTGCAAACGATTTATCATGCCGCCGCTTACAAGCACGTGCCCATGGTCGAAAAAAATCCTGGCGAAGGCGTATGGAACAATATTTTCGGTACGCTGCACGCCGCTCAAGCCGCCATCAAAGCCGGCGTCGAAACCTTCGTGCTCATCTCCACCGACAAAGCGGTCAGACCGACCAACACGATGGGCGCCACCAAACGCTTCGCCGAATTAATTTTGCAGGGCTTGAGCCAGGAAGACGTCATTCAGCTTCAAACCCGCTTTACTATGGTGCGGTTTGGCAATGTGCTGGGTTCGTCTGGTTCGGTTGTGCCATTATTCCGTGAACAAATTGCCCGAGGTGGTCCGGTAACTGTTACTGATCCGAACATCATTCGTTATTTCATGACGATTCCAGAAGCCGCCCAACTAGTTATTCAGGCTGGCGCAATGGGACAAGGTGGCGATGTTTTTGTGTTGGATATGGGCGAGCCGATTCGAATTTTCGATTTGGCTAAGCGGATGATTCATCTGAGTGGTTTGGAAATTAAAGATGAAAACCATCCGGAAGGGGAAATCGAAATCAAATTTACTGGTTTAAGGCCCGGTGAGAAGCTTTATGAAGAATTACTCATCGGCGACAATGTTTCTAAAACCAGTCACCCCAGAATTATGCGAGCAGAGGAGCATGTATTGCCTTGGCGGCAACTTGACGACTTGTTGACGGATTTACGCCATGCTGTTGCTAAGGATGATTTTGCTGGCGTCAGACGCATTCTAATGCAGGCGGTGTCGGGCTTTACTCCGCATTATGAAATGGATGACGTTCTCTAAACAAATCGTTTCGATTGTTCAGGCAAAAGTTTTAGGCAAAAAAAACTCCCAGCACCTTTCGGTGTGGGAGGTAAATCAAGCAGAGTGTTATGAGGAGGTTCTGCTTGTGGGTACCTCAATAGGAGATGAGAACTTCTGCGGCTTAACATTTTACAGATGGGCTTTCATTTGAATGTTACTGTAAATCGCTACACTAGCAAAAATGAGGGTCGACAATACAAACTGGCCTAATAAAAAGCTGCCCAAACCAACAATAAACAACAAACTGATAACGATATCTCGTTTTAAATCGTTCATGATCTTTTTGCCTCTGTGTCTGAAAGAGTTATCAAACAATATCAAACCTTGGCGCTTACTATACAGATGGTTTTTCTAGTATACAATTAGCAAAATGTTAAATTAATAGTTTCTTATTTAGAAACTATTGCAATTGTCAAGCTTTAATTATGTGTAGTAGTTCAGACTTAACCTGTAAAAAATCATGCAAAACTGAGCCAGGTACTGGGGAAAACGTCATTGAAAACTGAGCCACCCCGGTTGTTAAATGACCGGCATTTTGCCGGAGAAACCTGGGGTGTTAAGCATGAAAGCTATAG
>Ga0233425_10006872_pt1 | contig 16422 bp, 12 predicted proteins | sample Watercolumn_Towu_2_FD_181712 | JGI IMG/M metagenome (GOLD analysis project Ga0233425, IMG submission 181712) | Freshwater microbial communities from Lake Towuti, South Sulawesi, Indonesia - Watercolumn_Towuti2014_140_MG | ecosystem: Environmental > Aquatic > Freshwater > Lake | place... | reverse complement strand
ATCGTATTCTACAAAGAGCACCACAATATCTAGGAGTCTCCGGGGCATAAAGAGTGTTTTCAGAAGTTGGCGCATGGCGGGAATGTGGCCGATCAGCTTTGTTGTGCGGCTGTATGGTTTAGATCGAGACTTTCATGACCGGCTTGAGCAGGAACCCGAAGATCATGGTCAGGATGAAGTAGTATACAAGAGGGGAGAGCATCCATCGGAAGAGAGCGTATTCAGCAGCTGGGTAGGCGACACGAAGGGTCTTGATCGGCGATGACATGAGTATGCTCTCTTCCCCGCTGGTGAGAAGATCGCCAAGAGTTTGTATTTTGGATTTATTTGGGGTGAACCGGTTTGTCTGGGCATCGGAGGCCACCTTTTTGCGGAGTAACTCTCCCTGTCCGGGCAAAGTAACACCGATGAAATTAGAAGAGCCAGCTTGGGTGAGCCTGGCTTTCCAGAAGACTTGGCCAGTATCGGGAAGCCTCATGGCTGGGGTCTCCAGAGTAATGGTGTCGGAAGTGGCAATGTTCAGATTATTGAGAAGTTCCGGTGCTGTTTGATTTACGTTGTCGTCGATCCTGGCCTCGATGATGAAGGATTGCCCCGGCCTTATGGCCTGGTAGCCAAGTCGGTACTCGAGCTGAAGGCATATAAGGATCATCGGAATCGTAAGCAAGAGCAGGGGCTTACCAATAGCACCCAAATACAGCAGGTTGTGCTGCAGGGCTCTGCCTTGGCAGATGAGAGAGCGCCGGAACTGGTCGCGATAGATGGCGATTTCCAGAAAGTTGCCAAAGATTTTATTCTTGTGCAGTTTGATTGTCTCTTGGTCGGATAGTCGTTTGAAAGCGGTCAGCAGGACCACGGCAGAAACTAGGCTGAGCAGGACCATCTGCGCAATGGGGGGGAGGCCGTGGAAGGGCGCAACCAGGAGGTCAACCAGGTGATTCAATAGGGAAAAAATGATCATGATTCAATCAGGAGATATAGCCGAGTCCCTTGAGGCGTTCTTTAACGTCTGGATCGTCCTCGGCCTCTTCAATCAGGGCGGCCTCTTTTTCCAGGACATGGAGAATAAACTCTTCTACCGATGAGTATCCCACGATGACCGAACAGTCGTGAAGGCGTTCGTAGAGATCCGAGTTGATAGAGATTTTTGGCATATAGCATTCCTCTCAGGTTGATAGGCTGAAGGGGTTGGGTAGGCGCCAAATTGGAATAGCCACCCAGCACGTTACATTTTTTTGACGCTACGTCACTCCATCCTTTTTGTACTACATTTTTATTCATTCCACCAATTCGATCCGGGTCACAACTCCGGCATGGTAAATTCATGTCCCAATGTTACCCTCTCATTCAGTATCCCGGCGCTATAAAACAAGCACGTGGCGTAATTGCCTCAAGCCTGATACAGAGAGCTGCCAGTCATGTGAGACGGCAGGGGGATGCCGTATTCCGCCAGCACTGTGGCCGTAATGTCGATCATTGATGGCTGGGGAAGGGTGATCTTTCGATTGCTGAATAGGATGGCGGGGACCAAAGCGGGATCAATGCAGTGGTCGCCACTCCAGCGATCGTCGTTGTTCTGAAATGTCTCGCGGGTAAAACTGCCTAAAATGCTCCCCCAGGAAGTTCGGTACCCCAGATTCCAGCCGACGATCAGGTCTGGGGCATGGGGGTTGGTTCGTTTTTCGGCCGCCGGGGTGATGTAGACGTTGGTCACCACCTTATGGCCGTTTTTGGGATCACGGAGCGCCAGCAAACCCTGTTTGATTTTGGAGAGGACTGTATCTGCCTGGCTGGTCTCCAGCATGCCGAAGCGTTCACGCTTGGCCAAATTCAGGTAGATGGCGTTGATACCCAGGGCGTAAGCCGCGGTTTGCTGCCAATTGACGTTGGCGAAATACTCGCCGTCTTCGAGATCGGCGCCGGCATTAAGGGCGATGAAGCCTTGCTCATGGAGCCACGAGTTAAGGTTGACCTGGCGGCGGAAGGGGCCGAAACCGTGATCGGACATCACCAGCAGTTGGACATCAGGGTCGTGGATGTCAATCATACTCATGGCCTGGCCAAGGCATTTGTCCATTTCGACATAGAGATCCTTTAAGGTATGGCCGAATTTACGGCCGAGTTCCTCTGTATAGAGCGGGCTTTCCGGGTCGATGGCCCGCCAGAACATGTGGGTATCCTGGTCGAGGCTGGAGAAGTAATAAAACAGCAGGCCTTCGTCCAGACGGGCCAATTTGCTAATTTCGTACACCATACCGATGCGGCTCTCATCAATGATTTGATAGGCCAAGTTGAGGTACTCGTCGTTATTGAGGACATCGTAGGACAAGGCCTTGGTGTCCTCCGGCATGCCCTTGGTGTAAAATGAACCCAGGTGGCGAGATAGCTCTTTGCCATAGGCTGAGGAAGAAACGATGGGCAGCACTGGATCGGCTGGATCGATATTGACCGGCGAGACATACATGCTGAATTCGGGATGGACGCTTTTGATATAGACCTTGCATATGCCCTTAACCTCGGAAATGTGATTCAGCATGGAGAAAGATAGGCGGAGCCAACCGGTCCAGTCCCCCTGGCCAAGGATGAGTTCGTGGTCTTGAATGAGGAGCCGGACAACGGGGTTGGTCGCGTCTCGCCAGATCCGGATTGGGATGGTGACAGGCGGGTGGTCGCGCCGTAAGGTGTTGTCCGGCCCGGCGAGAAGGGCCTTTGCGTAGTTGTCGGTAAAATTGATTGGCACCACCACGCCACCGGTGATTTTGTCGGCGTTGTCTGGCGGGGCAGTGGTGATCAGGGTGAAGCTCCCATAGCCGCCGCGGAGGTCTGGGGTCCCCATGCCGGAGAGCATATCGACCTTGGCATGCTGGCAGGGGAAGTTGCCGGGCATCTTCTGAATTGTGGTAGGTATGTCGTGATCGGCCAGATAGTCCCAGAATGGTCGTCCCTGACGCAAGTTGGTCACCTTGCCTGCTGATAGCGGAATTTCGAAGTCGCCGAGCGTCAAGGTTTTGTTCGGAGCCGATACCTTGGAGGTTGAAAGATAGGGAGCCATGGTGGCCGGATCACGGTGGATGAAGTCGTAGATGCCATGCACGGACGGCCAGGCCCCAACGGAAAATGACGACCAGGCCACAGGGCTTTGGGGCGGGAAGCTGGTGGCGACCGAGGTCATGCCGCCGGTCTGGGCAAGTTTGGTGAAGTTGGGCAGCAGCCCCAGTCGCATGAAGGCCCTGGCCAGCTTGATGTCCATGCCGTCGAGGCCCAAGATCAAGGTTTTGCGTCGTTTGACGACCTTGGCCGCCAGGAGCTGGGAGGTGGGGGAAAGGGTCGCTCCCAAGCCAAGGATGGCCGATCTGGCAATGAAGTCTCGTCTGTTCATCCTATGATGCCCTTGGGACAGAGGTCTGGCGCTCGTCTGTCGGTTTGCGTATGGAGAGTACCCTGCCGTCTTGAAAATTGGGTTTTTGAATCCCGAAAATATTGAGAATGGTCGGCGCCATATCCATCAGCGACGGGCTCTCGTCGTCGATCTTCCAGTTGGAATAAATAACGCCGGGCACCAGCTCGCGGTCCAGGCAGTGATCTCCACTCCAGCGTTTGCGGTTCGGTTCGATCACCTGGCTGGAAATCTTGCCGATAGCGCTGTTCCAGCTTGCCCGGTAGCCTTCCTCGTAGCCAGGGAAGATGTCTGGGGCATCTTTGACATAGGGGCCGATCAGCTCCTGCCCGGCGATCCGGGCCTGTCTGATGGGCTTGATTGCTCGGTTCGGATCGATAATGTTTTCAAGTCGCTCCCTCAACTCCATGAGCAGGGCCTTTTTTTCAGCCCCTGGCCGGACAGTGCCCAGTCGTTCCCGGCCTTGGGTGTTGACGAAAATTCCGGCGAGGCCAAAGGCATAGGCTTTGGTCTTGGTCCAGTCCACATCGGCAAACCATTCAGCTCCCGGCGTTGCCCCTTCTTTGAGGACCAGGTATCCTTCCTGCCAGAGCCAGGTGTTGAGGTTGACCCCCCACTTAAAGGGCTTGAAGCCATGATCGGAGATGATCAGCAGGAGGTCGCGGTCGGAGATGGTGTCCAGCACTTGGCCGACCAGACGGTCGGAACGTTCGTAGACCTCGGCGATGGCGTTTTGGTGGAGAGTGATATCCTTGTCCTGGTTGGCGGGGTGGCTGGGGTCGAGGTAGCGGAAAAACATGTGCTGGATGCGATCGGTGGTGTCAAAGACATTGGTCAGCAGGCCGTCGTGGGTCTTTGACAGGCAATCGAGGAAAGCAGTCTCCCGTTCCTGGCAAATGTCGTATGTCTGCGTCAGAAATGCTGTCTCGTCAATGATGTCCTCGTTTAGGGCCCAAGTGTCCTCGGCCAGCCCCAAGGTTGCGAAGGGACCGTGTTGCTTGGCCAGGCAGATGGAGTAGAAGAAAGGGTGGCTGATCGGCAGGTTGGGGTGCTCTGGGTCGATATTGATGGGGGTGATGTAGATCTCCGGCTGCGGGGTGATGGAGGTTGCCAAGAAACGGGCGATGCCGTGGACCGTTTTTCGTCCTACTTTAAAACGCAATGGGGTCCAGGAAGAATAGTGGCCTTGGCTTAGGGTGATCTTTTCGTCGCCAATGGCTAGGGTGATGGTCTCTTCTGGCCGGTTGATCGTCCCCTGCACCGCCAGTGTCACAGGCTGAGCTTTGCCGCCGACAGTCAGTTCCGGACCGGGGATTTCAGCCGTGAAGTGGTCTCCGTTGACGGTAAAGTGGATAACGGTGCCTTTGTGTGGGCCTTCCCCTTCCGGGAGGGCGGTGAGCAAGGTGAAGCTCCCTTGGGTACCGCGCAGGTCTGGCGCACACATGGCAGAGAGGCAGGCCCCGTAGAATTTTTCCGGCGGGAAGGTGATTGGCACACGGAGTATGGTGCTGAAAATCTTGTTGTCCCCGAGTATCTTCCAGAACGAGGTGCTTTTGCGGAGCAGAGTGACGGTTGTTTTAGGCAGGGCGAGAGAGAAGGGGCCAAACTTTCTCTGCCTCTTGCTTGTCGAGATTAGCGCCGATGACAGCACGGGCTGGTAGGACTTCGGATTGCGGGTGAAAAAGTCGAAGATGTTGTGTTTGCCGGGATTGACCCCGGTTGCGAAGGTTGACCACGCCACCGGTGAGATGGAGGGAGTAGTGGTGGCCAGTGACTTGAAAGTCCCGGAGGTGGCCAGCCGGGTAAGGTTCGGTAGTTTGCCATCAGCCATGAAACGTTGGCAGAGCAGCGGGTCCAGGCCATCAAACCCGATGACAATGACACGCTTGGCTTGAATATCTTTAGTGATATGACGGCGTTTGAAAAAGAGGTAGGTGGCCCTGGCTGGCAGCGTGAGGATGCTGAACAGCGCAAGTATTGCGGCAATGATCAAGATAAAAAATGAGGACACCAAGGCGAAGCCGGCGCCGGGCCCAATGTAGGCCTGAGCGGCTGCGGGGGCCAGGATCAGAGCGGTGGCAAGGAGAAGGGGTGGGACACGAAGCATGGAATAACAGTAAATGCTAACGGAAAAAAGGTAAAGGATAAAGACCACGAAAAGTAATAATTGCAGGGGCTGTCATCATGGATTCGGAGCGGCTTGGGGATTTTCGGGTTCTTCTTTGGTGCCGTCCGGCAAGCTGATTGCGCCGCTGTCCTTCACTGGGCTAGCCAGCGATTGAAGCAAGTTGGGGCATCATGAGTTACGCCATCCTCGGGGATAGACAATCTAACTCTTGACATTGTGTATACGATCGTCGACTATGCAGAGAATACCTACACTCCTCCCAGGACCAAGGGGAAGCAGTCATGCCTAAGAAAATATCACAGGATCAGTGCAAAGACACCGGGCTCGCCCTGGTACTTATCTGCTTGATGATCGCCTTGTTCAAGCGGTCTTTTTCTCCCCTCGGCCCGGCGGTAGGCGTCCTTGTGCTTACCATGACGGTGCCGATGCTGTTGAAGCCTCTGGCCCGATTATGGTTTGCCTTCTCCCATGGTCTGGGACAGATCATGTCGACAGTGCTGCTCTCGATCGTTTTTTTCGTGGTCGTCACCCCGCTGGCCTGGTTTCGCAGACTGCTGGGGCGGGATGCCATGAGGCTGAAGGAGTGGCGGCAAGGGCGAGAGTCAGCCTTTGTGCTGAGGGAGCATGTCATTACGCCCGAGGATCTTGAGAAGCCGTTTTGAACACCAGGAGCATTGCCCCGGAATTTGGTTCGTAATTGTGTGCCTGTATCAAGATATGAAGTTTTACCAGGAGCAAGTATGGATTTTCTGAAAGACCTCTGGGCCTTCATGAAGGTCAGAAAAAAATTTTGGCTGTTGCCCATCATCATCGTTTTACTTTCCTTTGGCGCCCTAATTGTCTTTACCAGCGGCTCGGCGATTGCGCCGTTTGTCTACACCCTGTTCTAAAGGGAAGTGGCGGTGACGGAATCAATCCTTGGCATTTCCGCCTATTATCATGACAGCGCCGCTGTCCTCTTGCAAGGCGGCGAGATTGTCGCCGCTGCCCAGGAGGAGCGTTTCAGCCGCAAGAAACATGATGAGGGCTTCCCGGCCCATGCGGTGGCCTATGTCTTGGCCGAGGCGGGACTTAAGGTGTCGGATCTTACCGCCATCGCCTTTTACGACAAGCCGCTGCTGAAATTTGAGCGTCTCCTGGAAACCTACCATGCCTTTGCGCCAAGAGGGCTCCGGAGTTTTCTGGCCGCCATGCCGGTCTGGGTCAAAGAGAAGCTGTTCATGCGCAGGATGCTGTGGACGGAGCTCAAGAAGATCGCCGGGGATGATTTGACCCGCAAGCCGCCGCTGCTCTTTCCTGAACACCACCTCTCCCATGCCGCCTCGGCGTTTTACCCTTCGCCATTTGATGAGGCGGCAATCTTGACCATCGACGGGGTCGGTGAGTGGGCCACCACCACCATCGGCCACGGCAAGGGCAATCAAATCTCCATCCTGCGCGAGTTGCCGTTCCCCCACTCCATCGGCCTTTTGTACTCGGCCTTCACCTATTTCTTGGGGTTCAAGGTCAACAGTGGCGAGTACAAGCTCATGGGCCTGGCCCCGTACGGCAATCCGGACGGCGAGGGGGTGCCGCGTTTCCGGCAGCTGATCCTCGATCATTTGGTCGACATGCGCGATGATGGCAGTGTTGTCCTGAATATGGACTACTTTGATTATGCCACTGGCATGAAGATGTGCCATAACCATGAGTGGCAGGCGCTGTTCGGGCTGGCCAAACGCCAATCGGAGTCCGACTTTTCGCAACCCTATATGGACCTTGCCCTGGCCATCCAGCAGGTGACCGAGGAGATGGTCCTCCGTCTGGCCCGTACGGCTCGGGAGATCACAGGGTGTGCTAAGTTGGTGATGGCCGGCGGCGTGGCCTTGAATTGCGTGGCCAACGGCATCTTGCTGCGGGCCGGCATCTTTGATGATATCTGGATTCAGCCGGCGGCGGGCGATGCTGGCGGCGCCCTGGGGGCAGCCTATGCCGCCCACCATATCTGGCGGCAACATCCCCGTCCTGCCAATCTGGGCGGTGGCGACGCGATGCAGGGCAGCTACCTGGGTCCCGCCTTTTCCAGTCTCGATGTCCAGCGGCTGTGCCGGAAATATCAGGCCCCGGCCCGGCAGTATACGGATTTTAGCGAGTTGACCACTGCCGCAGCCAAGCTCTTGGCGGACGGGCATATCGTAGGATGGTGCCAGGGGCGGATGGAGTGGGGGCCGCGGGCCTTGGGCGGGCGCAGCATTTTAGGCGATCCGCGGCACCCGGAGATGCAAAAGCGCTTGAACCTGAAGATCAAGTACCGGGAGGGATTCCGGCCTTTTGCCCCCTCGGTCCTGGCCGAAGACACGGCTGAGTATTTTGATCTGGACCGCCCCTCGCCGTATATGCTCCTTGTGGCGCCTGTCAGGGAAGAGCGGAGGACTAAGGAGCCTGCCGGCTACACTGGCCTTCCTATGTACGAGCGATTGTATCACCTGCGCTCCGACCTGCCGGCCATCACCCACGTCGACTATTCGGCCCGGGTCCAGACCGTGCATCGCCAGACCAATCCGCGCTACTGGGAATTGATCAATGCCTTCAAGGAGTTGACCGGCTGCGGCGTGGTGGTCAACACCAGTTTTAATGTCCGGGGAGAGCCCATCGTCTGCACCCCGGAGGATGCCTACCAGTGTTTCATGCGGACCGAGATGGACTATTTGGTGGTGGGCGATTATCTCTTTGCCAAAGCGGACCAGCCTGCCTGGCAGGAGGGTGGCGATTGGCGGGACAAATACGGTTTGGACTGATTATGGGTTCTCTGGATGCCTCTCTACCTTTTTTGACCGTTGTCTCCGGGCTGCCGCGCTCTGGAACCTCAATGATGATGAAGATGCTGGAGGCGGGCGGCTTGCCGATCTATCAGGACGGCAGGCGTCTGGCCGATGCCGACAACCCCAAGGGCTATTACGAGGCTGAAAGGGTCAAGGACCTGGCCAGTGATGCCAGTTGGCTGGCAGAGGCGGCTGGAAAGGGGATCAAGATCATCTCGTCGCTGTTGCCCTATATGCCGCTGGAGCTGAACTACAAGGTCATCTTTATGAGGCGGAAGATGGACGAGATCCTGGCCTCGCAACGGCAGATGCTGGCGCGCTCCGGGCAGTCCCAGGGGGCCAGCGATGAGGTGATGGCCGCGAAATTCGCTATCCATCTTCGCAAGATTAATGGAATGCTTGCGCAGCGAGGGTGGGATGTCCTCTACGTTGACTACGCCAGGGCTATTGCCGATCCGGCCACCGAAGCTGTCCGGCTTGACGCCTTTCTCGGAGGTGGCCTCGATCAGGAAAGGATGCGCCAGGTCGTTGATGGCACACTCTACCGGCAGCGCTTTTAATGTCCCTTTTTTCTAACCTGAAATTCTTACCTTAGCGGACCACATTCGCTAAGGCCGCGCCGCATTATCAATCCGTTTTCTCCTTTTCCAGCATCCGCCACAGCATCTTCTCGATTTCAACCAACAAAAACACCATGGCCCCGGCCGCGAAGGTTCGGCCCCAAACGGCTGGGGCTATCGGTGCACTCTGAAATAAGCGGTTCATCAGGGGCAGATAGGTGTAGGCCATCTGCAACAGGAGCATGGCGGCAGCTCCGCCAATGACCCAGGGGTTGGACAATACGCCGAGACTGAGGATGGAGTTTTTCAGCGAGCGGCAGTTGAACAGATAGAACAGCTCAATCACAACAAAGACATTGACTGCGGCGGTGCGGGCCTCGGCAACGGAAGCCCCGGCGGACAACTCCCAGGAGAAGAGCGAGAAAGCGGCTACCAGCATCAACAAGCTCACAAGGAAGATCTGCACAATGATGGTCCGGCTCAGGATCGGCGAGTCGGGCACTCGAGGCCGCCGCAGCATGATCCCAGTTTCTTTGGGTTCAAAGGCCAGGGCAAGCCCGAGAAAACCGGCGGTGGTCATGTTGATCCAGAGGATCTGCACCGGCAGGATGGGCAGGGTGACGCCGAGAAAGATGGCGGTCAGGATGACCAGGCCTTCGCCGAGGTTTGTGGGCAGGGTCCAGGCGATGAACTTGGTCAGGTTGTCGAACACGCCTCGCCCCTCTTCCACGGCCGCCTCGATGGAGCTGAATTTGTCGTCGGTGAGCACCATATCCGCGGCCTCCTTGGCCACCTCTGTCCCGGTGATCCCCATGGCGACGCCGATGTCGGCCCTCTTCAAGGCCGGGGCATCGTTGACTCCGTCTCCGGTCATGGCCACCACCTGACCTCGCGCCTGGAGGGCTTCGACCAGGCGGAGTTTCTGTTCCGGCATCGCCCTGGCGAAGACCACGGTATCGGCGGCCCGGGCAATCAAATCGCTGTCTGATAACTGGGCGAGCTCAGAGCCGGTAAGCACGGGCGGGGCTGAGGTCTGCCCAGCGCTCGAGAGTCCGGCCTGTATGGCAATGGCGGCGGCAGTGGCAGGGTGGTCGCCGGTGATCATCTTTACCTCTATGCCGGCGGCAAGGCAGGTCTTGACGGCAGCGATCGCCTCTGGCCGGGGCGGATCAATCATGCCCTGCAGACCGAGAAAGACAAGCCCTTCCCCAACATCGGCATGACGGATGTCCGTTGTTGAGGGCGGCAATTCCCGAGAGGCAAAGGCCAGCACCCGCAATCCCTTGGCAGCCATGGCCTCCACCACCTGTTGGATCGCGGCCAGGTCGAGGGCGGTCTGGCCGCCCTGGGCATCCATCTGGCTTGCGCAGCGGGCAAGGACCGGCTCCACCGCCCCTTTCAGGTATACAAGGCAGGGCCTTCCTGGGCCGTTTTCGTGCAGGGTGGCCATGTACTGGTGCTGCGACTCGAAGGGTACCGCGTCCAGACGGGGATGGCCGGTCAGTGTTTTTGAGCCGAGACCGCCCTTGCGGGCCGAGGTCAGCAAAGCCCCTTCGGTGGGGTCGCCCTCCACCCGCCAGACCCCGTGCTCTTCAATGAGCTGACTGTCGTTGCACAGCAAGCCTGCCCGCAGGCATTCCTCCAGGGCTGGCGAGCTATCAGGGGGGGCAAGGCCGCCGGCGTTGGGGTTGTAGCCGTCACCGCTTACGGCGTAGGCCCTGCCGCCAGCCACGATCTCCTGGACGGTCATCTGATTTACGGTGAGGGTGCCGGTCTTGTCGGTGCAGATCACCGTGGTGCTGCCCAGGGTCTCCACGGCCGGGAGTTTACGGATAATGGCCCGTTTTTGGGCCATCCGTGAGACGCCGATGGCCAGGGTAATGGTGACCGCCGCTGGCAGTCCTTCCGGGATGGCCCCCACGGATAACGCCACCGCCGCCATGAACATCTCGAGAAAACTCTGCCCCCTCAGGAGCCCGACAACGACGGTGGCCGCAGCCAGCCCCAGTATGATGTAGAGGAGGACATTGCTGAACTGGCTGATCTTGCGGGTGAGGGGGGTGGCCAGCTCCTCGGCTGCCGAGATCAATCTGGAGATCCGGCCGACCTCGGTGTGGTCGCCGGTGGTCGTGACTATGCCCGTGCCTTGGCCGTAGGTCACCAGGGTCGAGGCATAGGCCATGTTTCGCCGGTCCGCCAGCACTTCGTCCTCCGCCAGCTGCTCTGAGGCTTTGCTGACTGGCACCGACTCTCCGGTCAGGGCCGATTCGGCGATCTGCAGGTCGCGGCAGTGGAGGAGCCGCATGTCAGCTGGGACCTTGTCGCCGCTCTGCAGGAAAACAATATCGCCGGGCACCAATCCCGTTGCCGGGAGGCGTTTCTTCTCACCCTGGCGCAGGACTGTGGCCTCGGTGGTCATGGTTCGGGCCAGGGCGGCCAAGGCATCAACCGCTTTGGCCTCCTGGAGGTAGCCGACCAGGGCGTTGACCAGCACCACGCCGAAGATGACCCCTGAATCTACCCACTCCCTGAGCGCCGCAGTGACCAGGCCGGAAAAGATCAGGATATAGATCAGCGGTTGATGAAACTGCAGAAGGAAGCGGAGTAGAGGCCCTTTTCCTCTTTTGGCGCTGATGGTGTTGGGCCCGAACTCTGCCGTGCGGCGCTCGACGGTGAGATGGTCTAGGCCGTGGTCGCGGTTGCCACCCAGTATTTCCACTACCTCGCTGCTGGGGAGATGATGCCAGTGTCGTGCGATGAGTTCCTTCATGGCTGCCTTGTCTGTGGTGATTGCCTGGTGAAAATCATCGGAAAGAGATTGATTTTGAACAGTGGTTCGGATATTGATGGGGTCTATTCCCTTAGCACTCGGCCGACAGACAACAAGAAGCCAGGGTAACCAAGCCGGACATTATGGCCATTAACAGCCCCCTCCCCATCGTCGCCATTATCTGGCGTAACGTCTCCCGGAAGATCTTCCGGAACCTGGTCTTGATTCTTGCCGTTACCTTGCTGGTTGCGCTTTTGGTGTTTGCCCTGCTCTTCACTAAGGCGGTGAGTGAGGACCTGGAGTCGGCTGGTAAGCGGCTTGGCGCCGATATCGTGATCGTGCCTCCTGAAGCCAAGGGGCTTGCTGAGGAGTTTATCCTGGAGAGCAAGATCAAGAGCTTTTTCATGGACAGGGCCGTGTTCGAGGCTGTGCGCGAGCTGGCCGACATCAAACAGGCCACTTTCCAGATCTATCTTAACACCTTGGCCTCTGGCTGCTGCAGTATCGACGAGGGTCAGGTGGTGGTCTTTGATCAGGATGCCGATTTTGTGGTCAAGCCGTGGCTGGCCGCAGGTCCCGGGCATCTTGCCCCTGGCCAGGTCTACGTGGGCAGTTATGTTAACGAGTATCTCGGTCTGATCAATACGGCAAGTCTTTTTGGTCAAGGGGTCAAGGTGGTGGGGCATCTGGAGCCGACCAATACGGGGCTCGACCGCGGCGTATTCATGCAGCTTGCCGACCTGGACAAGATTTCAGCCGGAGCCGCTGGCAATTATCAGCCTGGCAAGATATCCATCATTTTCATCAAGGTTCGGGAGGGCGTTGCCCCGAGCAAGGTGGTCAACGATATCCGTAGTGTCAACCCGAGGGTTGGCATAATGACTCGAGGGGATATCGGCAGCGGTGTCCGCAACACCTTGAGTGATATTGTGCGGGTGTTCTCCATTGCCATCGGTATCTCTTCGCTCCTGGCTATTCTGCTTGCCTGGACCACCTTCACTGTCCTTGCCAACGAGCGACGGCGGGAGGTCGGTATCCTCAGAGCCATTGGCGCCCATCGCGGGCATATCATGCAGCTCTTTCTTGGCGAGGCTATTTTGATCAGTGCCATCGGCGGCACGGCGGGAGTGGCTGCCGGGCATGCCCTTATTCATTATCTCGCTGGCGACTTCAATCTGCTTGCCAGGCTGGGCGCCGTCGCCACCCCCAGTGCGGGTAATGTCGTCATCGTGTTGCTGGCCATGACGGCTGGTGTTGCTGTCTGTCTCGTCGGCGCCGCCGTGCCGGTGGTCAGGTTGGCTAATATGGAGCCTTTCTCGGCCATGAAGGAGGAGTAACCTCTATCTCGCGTCGCCGGTATCTTCTCTCTTTGCCGTGTGGGCGGAGTTCTTTCGTCTGCTGTCAGATACACGCGTCGGCCTCCAGCAATTTCCTTGTTTTTGCCATTGTGCCAGCAATGGCCTTGCCCGCACTCCTCTCTCTCCCCAATCGCCTTCTTGGTCAAATAGCCGGCTGTACCTGGTATTATTTGTCGTATGTCATGTCGACGCTGTGTTATGCTATCATAGCTAATTATATATAATAAATGCTATTGGCAACGATTTTGAATTATATGAGAAAGTGAAGAACTAATTATTTGCCAGTAAGAAAAAATGTTATTGCCAATATAAGTCTATTCGGTATAGTGGCGATCCAGGTGCGGCAAATTGTCGCACCTGGATCGGTCTGCAAGTCTCTGGCGGGAGGACAGTCCGCCTTTCGACTATAGGCCATTTGACAACGCTGGGATTCTTGGCCTGCCTAATGGTGAGGCGGCTTTCCAGCAAAACACTTCACCGGAGGAACAGCAATGCAATTCACCAGATCGAGATGGAATAGACCCCTGATTGCCGGCACCATCGCCATGGGCTTGTTTGGCGCGGCAGCAACCGCCAATGCAGAAAGCTATGCTGGCACCGCCTATGTCGCCGGGATGGGCGGCCATTTTGCCAAAGCTGCTTTTATGATCGATCCTAGCGCCGAGGCCCCCATCACCGTGACCCAGTTGGAGATGGTCAGCATCGGCAGCGGCACGTCGCACCCCACCCACGATGCCCGCATCGACGATAAGGACCGTGACACCATGTACTGGTCCACCTATAAGCCGGACCCAGCTGCCGACAACTCCTACCACTACGGCAAGATTGACCTCAAGACCGGAGAGGTGACGAAAGATATCACCTTCAAGGTGCCGGAGCAGGTGATCAACACCAAGGCTGGTTTCTGCGCCTCTGCCCAGACTAAGGATTATTTCATGCCGATCTCCATGAATAAGCCGGGCTACATCAGCGTCATCCGCAAGAGCGACATGCAACTGATGCACACGGTCTATTTGGAGGGGACGGAAGCCGACATCAAGAAGGGCTATAAGTATTACCACGGCGTTAACTCTCCGGACATGAAAGAGGTCCTCATCACCATCAATGAGGCGGATGTGGATCCGGCGAATAAGGAATTGGGCGATGTGGTGGGCAAGATGCACATGTTCGTGCTTGATGCCGTGGAGCTTGAGCAGGGCAAGGTAAAGGTGCTGCGCAAGGGGGTGGCTGACGGTAACGCCAAGAAGTCAATCAGCTTCCGTCAGTACTATTCGCCGGATGGCAAGTACATCGCCAACGCCACCGGTGACACCCTCTTTTTGATCGACGCAGCGACGCTCAAGGTACTGGATGCCGAAGCGATGCCCAAGTTTGAAGAGACCCACGACGCCATCTTCACTCCGGATGGCAAGTATGTCATCGCCACCTCCCGGACCAAGGCCATCCTGCCGGACTGCAAGACCCCGGACGCCCCGGCTGACGGCGAGTGGCGCATGGATGGCCAGCTCAAGCTCTATGATGTGGCGGCCCAAAAGTTTGTGGGCAAGGCCACCTCGACCTGTCTTGCCTGCCATGACAAAGAGATCGGCACCGACAAAGGAGCGCCCCATGCCGTGCTCTGCGGTTTGGACGTGAACTTTGCCAAGAAATAGCCGGCACATGGCATGGTGTCTTGGCGGGAAGTGTGAAGGCATGAAGAGAGCCATCAGCGCTGTTGTGCAGCGCTGAGGCAGCAGAGAAGCGAAGTATTGCAAAACCCGGGAGGACAAAAGTCTCCCGGGTTTTTTATGGTGCCATGGGCGGAAACATATGGCCGACTGCCCTAAACAAAAAAACCCTTAACTCGAAGTGAGTTAACTGATTGATTTTAATGGACATAGGACAAAACGGGACAAGGTAATCTTGCATCACGAATGCCCATCTTCCTCGAGATGCTAGACTTCATCGAGAATATTTAATTGAGATCTCCATTCGTGACAATAACGATTCCACCTGCCGGGTCGAGTATCCCTCGAGAAAAATGTTCCATTCCGGAGGCTACAAGCAGAAGCGCTTCTTGGCTCGCTCAACATGGTCGGCAATCCTCGCCTTAGGCGCCTGCTGTATCGACCGTAATAATTCATGGGGTACGCTTCTCAAGCCATATACCTCTTGCAGTTCCGACGACATCGCCATAAGCAGATGGGCCGTCATCTCGGCATCGGCCATGGCCCGATGATAGCGGCCAGTAGATGGCAGACCGAGATAGTCGACGAGGGTTCCCAATTTGTGATTTGGACTGGCCTTGTAGATCCTACGGGACAGCAGCATGGTACAAGCGAATTCCTGACGCCGCTGTTTGTGGACCCTGCGCCATTCGGCATCGAGGAACTTGCGGTCAAACGTTGCATTGTGCGCCACCAAAGGAGCTTCACCAACGAAATCGGCCAAGTCGTTCATGACTGTGGCAACTGGCGGGGCCTTGCGGATCATAGCATTCGAGATGCCGGTCAACACCTCAATGTAACGTGGAATCAGAGCCCCGGCGTTCATCAGACTCTGAAAACGATCCACAATTTGGCCATTCGCAACCATGACCACAGCCACTTCGGTGACCCGATCCCCTATGCCTGGCGAGAGTCCTGTCGTTTCAAAGTCGATAACCGCGATTGTTTCCATGATTATTTTCTTCTGGGGTGAATTTTTGCCGCTATCCTTGCTTTGGGCAAGGGGAGAGAGGACGCTACGGCCTCCATCAGTTCGTTGCCAACCTCCATCGCCCAGTCATGAATCTGCCTGGAGTTTTGCTTCATCACCCCGGCAAGTTCTTGTCGGAGATTATTCCTCAGCACCCCCTGGGCGTCATGAACCTCATACAAGCTCCAGGCGAGGCATCCCGATTCCAGGGCCAAGGCAATCATATCCCCGGCAGGCAAAGGCCCGTCGACCATTGCCGGAAGTACAGCAGCAACCATTCGTTGAGCGGATTTCTTTTTCACTACGGATAGTGGATCCCAAACACTACGGTTAATAGTCGTGGCCAGGGCCGTTGCGCTCAACATGGCCGAGACGCTCCCTATACTGCTACGACGCGAAATGGCCATGGCCAAAGTGAGCTGGTTCGTATCCCGCCCCCCGGCATCATCAACAATTTGCTCTGGCAGCCTTACCGCAACTTCTCGGCTTTCAGGTCCAGCAATATATCTGTCGGTGTAGCTGTTCTCGACGATTTTCAATCTTGCATGCAGCCGGTCGATGGCCTGCTTGGCAGCATCAACGGATTTTCTTGTGATGCGATCTAATTTGTCAATCGGCATCGAAAATTGACCCCCAATCGGCGTCCAATTTTGACCCCCCATTGGCAAAAAAATATACCTCCTCAAGGCGATGTCATTGCCTATTCCGCAGGCGCCAGCTTTGGTTGCCGGT
>Ga0233425_10006871_pt1 | contig 16426 bp, 11 predicted proteins | sample Watercolumn_Towu_2_FD_181712 | JGI IMG/M metagenome (GOLD analysis project Ga0233425, IMG submission 181712) | Freshwater microbial communities from Lake Towuti, South Sulawesi, Indonesia - Watercolumn_Towuti2014_140_MG | ecosystem: Environmental > Aquatic > Freshwater > Lake | place... | reverse complement strand
GGGTCCGCAATCACGGGAAACTGTATCTTTTGAAACGCCTTCCACATTTTTGCGGCATTGGCATCATTTCCCTGGGCCAGCGCCAGGAACTTCACCTTGGCTTTGAAGGCCGCGTCCTGCTGCACCTTGTCGAAAAGCTGGTTCATAACAGGCGCTTGGTGCAGGCAATGGGGACAGGTGGTATTGAACTGTTCCACCAGCACGTAAGGAGCCTTGATGTCCTTAAAGGTGAATTCTTTGGCACTGTCCAGGCCCAGGTACTTGGCTTCCTCATCGGTTGCGGGCTTGGGGAATTTGTAAGCGCCCACCGACTGTCCCACTTTGGGCTCCACGTCCGCGGCCCAGGAAACCGCGGCGGTAAAGAGCAACAGCGCCAGGCAGCAAACCAGGGCAAACCACCGGTTTTTCCGATTCATTGCGCCCCCCTTTCGTTTTTTTGCAAAATGATAAGACATGCGGAACCAAAGGGCAAGAGGAGAATAGAATTTTAGAAAGAAGAATTCCGCATGTTTGAGATGCTTAGAGGCCTTTTTTCAGAAAGGGTTAAAAGGATGTTAAAGTCATTTTCACTTTGTTACGATAAGGCTATCATATCACTAGAGAATATCACCAACCCGCAAAGAGGCCGCAGGCTATGGACTGGTCCGTAAAAATCATCATCGTCACCTCTATTTTAGTGCAATTCGCCGCGGCCGTTTTGGCGGTCCAACTGATTTTCCTCACCAAGAGGATTATGGCCTGGACTTTCATCGCCATGGCCATTTTGCTGATGGCGGTGAGACGTTGCCTTACTTTTTACGGGGGGATGCTCGATCCCTCCGTCTCCACCGTCGACCTGGCCTCGGCCGTCACCACTCTGGGGATTTCCATCTCAATGCTGGTAGGGGTGGCCTTGATCAAACCCCTGTTTTTGGCCATCGACCGGGACAAACAGCAACTTGCTCGAAGCCGGGAGGAATTTCAATTATTAGTGGAGAATATGCCGGCCATAGTTTTTACCGGGTATAAGGATGAGAGCATCAGGTTCTATGACAACAAGGTCATGGACATCACCGGTTATCCCCGGGAAATGTTCGAGAAGCACAGAAAAAAGTGGTCGGATATTGTTTTGGACGACGATTGGCAAAAAGCCAAGACGGCCTTCATTGAAGCCTTGGGCAGTGATTTGGCCTATGTCCGGGAATACCGCATCGTCCACAAAAACGGCCACTTTGTCTGGCTGCAGGAACGCAGCCGCATTATTTGCGACACCGAGAATAATATTCATCATATCAGCGGAGTTTTTTTCGATATCACGGAAAAACGGCAGATTGAAGCCAAATTGCACGAGGCTATGGCCTCTCTCCAGAATACGGTCAACGATTTTGAAAAAAGCGAAAATGAATTCAAATTGCCGATCGAAAATATCCCGGCCATTCCCTTTACGGGGTTCAGCGACGGGACCGTCAAGTTCTTCAATAACAAGGTTTTGGAGATTACCGGCTATCCCCGGGAAACATTTGAGAATAAGCGAAAGAAGTGGCCGGATGTTGTCGTGGAGGAAGACTGGGACAAAGCCCAAAAGATCTTCATCGAGGCTTTAAAAACCGATATGGCTTACTTCCGGGAGTATAGAGTAAAAAATAAAAACGGGCACTTTGTCTGGGTCCAGGAACGCAGCCGGATCATTTGTGATGCTGCCGGCAACATTGACTACATCAGTGGAGTCTTTTTCGACGTTACCGAAAACCGCGAGATTGAAGCGGCATTGCATAACGCCATGACTAAACTCGAAGATAAGGTTACTGAAATTAACCACCATAACCAGCGGATCTCTCTGTTGAACGAAATGGGAGAACTGCTGCAGTCGTGCCTGACCCTGCAGGAAGCCTACCAGAGCATTGCCCAGGTGGTTCCCCGGTTGTTTCCCGACCTGGCGGGCGCCCTGTTTATAGTCACCCCCCGGAAAAGCCTGTTTCTGCAGGCGGTGACCCGTTGGGGAGAGATTGCCGTTGCCGAGGACGTCTTTACCCTGGACGATTGCTGGGCCTTAAGACGGGGGGGCGTCCATCTCGGGAAGAATTGTTCCTCCGGCCTGGTCTGCAAACATTTACCGGCTTCAGCCAGCGACTATCTGTGCGTTCCCTTAATCGCCCAGGGGGAAATCATCGGCCTGATCTACCTCCAGACCGCAACCGGTAGTCCTCTGGAGGCTCGCCCAGGCTCGGAAAACCCCGTGTTGGTCCAGAGTCAGCAGCTGGCCGTCACCGTGGCCAAGCAGATCTCCATGGCCCTGGCCAACTTGAACTTAAGGGAAAGCCTGCATATCCAGGCCATTATCGACCCGCTCACCGGCCTCTACAACCGGCGCTACATGGAGGATACCCTGGAGCGGGAAATCTACCGGGGCAAGAGAAGGGATGCACCCATCGGCATCATCTTAATGGATATCGATTATTTCAAGAGGATCAACGACACCTACGGCCATGAAGCCGGAGATACCCTTCTGGCGGCGGTAGGCGGGTATATCAAGAAACATATCCGCCGGGAGGATGTGCCCTGCCGCTATGGCGGGGAGGAATTTCTCCTGATCCTGCCGGACGCGTCCCTGGAAAATACTTATAACCGGGCGGAGGAACTGCGCCACCTCATCAGCAAGTTTGACGTCAAGCACCTGGGGCTTTCCCTGGGAAAAATCACTGCGTCCTTCGGCGTGGCCGCCTGCCCCGATCACGGGGAAAATATGGAGGATGTCATCCGGGCCGCGGACGCCGCCTTGTACCTGGCGAAATCGGGAGGACGGAACCTGACGGTCATGGCCAACCAGGCCATGTTCTCACCCGGCCTGCCGGATGCGGATTTGACCTTCAGCAATTAATCTTAAAAAACCGCTCCTCCCGCCAATCCACCGGAAGGCGCACCAACGCGCCCTGGCGGTGCTGGTACAGCAGATACCCTTTCTCCACCCCGAAGGTAAAGAGCCGCCGGGTCAGGAGCACGTCCTGGCGGCAATAGGACTCCAATTCCTCCCAGTTGCCTGCCGCGTAAAGCTCCAGGGCCAGGAGGCCGTCCCCGGTCTTGGCCTCGCCCAGGGTCTTTTCCGCCAGGTGCCCCAGGGAAAGGCGGTGGCCCAGGCTATGGTGGATTTCCTCCAGGATGTCCAGGGTGGGCAGCGCGGCCAGTTCGACTTTGGTATAAGGCTGGAGCACCCGGTAGTCGAAGCGTTTGACATTGAAGCCCACCACCAGGTCCAGTTCCTGGAGACGTGCGGCCAGGCGCTCTAAGTCGGCTTCCCGAAAGGCCTCCATGCGGTGGGGGTTGGACTCCCCCAGGACCGCCAAAGACACCCCCATGCGGTGGCATTGGCCCCAGCCGCCCACGTCCGCGGCGGAGCAGCAGGTCTCCAGGTCCAGAAATCCCACTTTCCTGGCGTTGATCCAGGTCTCCGGCTCGGTCTCGGGCTCCGGAGAGGGTAGGGGGGCGGTATCCGGCTCCTGGGGAGACGCAGCCGCGGTCACAGGCTCCATCCCCAGCAGCAGGGCCGCGGTGAGGACCGCGGCCTCCTTGTCCAGGGGCTTGTTCCCCGAGCCGCACTTGGGGGAATGGACGCACGACGGGCAGCCGTCTTCGCAGGGGCAGGCGTCGATGAGCTCCCGGGTGCGCTTCAGCAGGTCTTCGAGAATCTCGAAAGCCCGTTCCGCCAGGCCCACCCCCCCGGGGTAGCCGTCGTAGATGAAGATCGCGGCCTTCCCCACCTGGGGGTGCGCGGGGTGGGAGATGCCGCCGATATCGTAGCGGTCCGCCAGGGTGAACAGCGGAAACATGCTGATGAGCACGTGCTCGAGAGCATGGATGCCCCCCATGAAGTGGCGGCCCTCCGCATAGACCGCGTTCTTCACTTCGTCCGGAATCTCCAGCCACATGCCCACGGTTTCAAAAATCGAGGGCGGCAGTTCCAAAGGCACCAGGCCCATGAGTTCCTGCCCCGGCAGCCGCCGTTTTTCGTAGCTCAGCAACCTCTCGGTGACCTTCAGCCGCCCGGTGCAGGCGGTGAATTGGGCGATCCGCCGCTTTTCCCGGACCTCCAGAATTTCCGTCTCCTTGTCCGACTGGATGCGGGTGAAATAATTGGGCTCGATGGGCTCCACCCAGATGTTGCGGCGCTCCAGGTCCAATTTCTGCACCGCGTAAGTCCGGGCCTTGTGCAGATAGACCGCACCGGGGTGGCACTCCCGCAAGGCCCGATGGCCGTCGATGGACCCCAGCGGCTTTTTCCGGCCTTCCAGAAAGATGGGAAAGCTGTCTCCCATGCCCCGGATATTCACTTCCTTCTGGGGGAACCGGGAGCGGGCGAACCAGGCGTCGCCGCCGTGCCCCTGGAGCAGGTGATTGGTTTTGGCCAATTCCTGGATAATCGCGGCATGGGCCTTCAGGTCGAAAAAGGCGTCGTCTTCCTTGAGCGGCAGCTCCTGCGCCGCGCAGGGGAGATGGTCTTTGACCACGTAAGGGTTGTCCGGGTCCACCACCGCGGTCTCCAGCGGTCGGCCGAAGAACTGGTCCGGGTACTTGATAAAATACTGGTCCAGGGCGTCGGCCTGGGCCACCAACACGATGAGGGAGTCCCGGCCCTGGCGGCCCACCCGGCCGGCCCGCTGCCAGGTGGTGACCATGGTGCCGGGGTAGCCCACCAGGATGCAGACGTCCAGGCCGCCGATGTCGATTCCCATCTCCAGGGCGCTGGTGGAGATGACCCCCCGCATCTTCCCCGATGCCAGGGCGTGTTCGATCTCCCGGCGCTCTTCCGGGAGAAAACCGGCCCGGTAAGAGCTGATATAACGGCGCAGCTCCGGGACCAGGCGTTGGGACCAGAGATGGATCAACTCCGTCAGCTTCCGGGCCTGGGTGAAGCAGATGGTGGCCAACCCCTGGCGAATGGCCTGGGCAAAGATCTGCGCCGCCACCGTGGGCGCGCCCGCAGGGGGATTCAAAAAGAGAAAATGCCTGCCGGACAGGGGCGCGCCGCTCTCGCCGCTGATCTCTACTTCTAAGCCTGTGAGTTTCCGGATAAATTCGTCCGGCTTGGCGATGGTGGCCGAAGAGAAAAGGAACTGCGGGAACGCGCCGTAATGGGCGCAGATGCGCCGCAGACGCCTGAGCACCTGGGCCATGTGGCTGCCCATGATGCCCCGGTACGTGTGGACTTCATCCACCACCACGAATTTCAGCCTGCCGAAAAACTCCGCCCAGGAGCCGTGATGGGGCATCAGCCCCAGATGCAGCATGTCCGGGTTGCTGATGAGCACGTGGGGCGGCCGGGCTTTCAAAGCCTGGCGGTCCCCGGGGGGGGTGTCGCCGTCGTAGATTGCGGCCCGAAGAAAAGGGGAGGGGAGGGCGGCGTCCAGTTCCTTGAGGGCCTTGAGCTGGTCCTGCTCCAGGGCCTTCAGGGGAAAAAGATAGAGCGCGTGCTTCTTGGGGTCCTTCAGCAAGGCCTCCATCACCGGCAGGTTGTAGATCAAGGTCTTGCCGCTGGCCGTGGGCGTGGCCACCAGGATGTTCTTGCCCTCCCGGATCTGGGCCAGGGCCTCGGCCTGGTGCCGGTACAACCGGGGAATGCCCAGCCGTTTGAGAGCCTCTACCAGGGAAGGAGCCAGGGTGGAATTACCGAAATCCGCGGGCTTATCCGGCAGATAATGGTAATGGGTGAGAATATCCCGGTGTTCCGCGGAATTCTTTAAGGAGTTGATAAAGTCTTGAAGCATGGGTAGTGGGCAGTAGTCAGTGGCCAGTTTTCGGTTTTCAGTTTTCGGTTATGAGAGAAAATATAACAGCAGATTTTAGCTTGCGCAGTACTATATCCTTACATTCTCGATGATACGCCTCCGATTTTCTTCTTCTTCGATCTGGCGTTCCAATCGATGCCGCTCTTCGATCTCTTCTTCTTTTTGCCTTTCTAAAAGATTTTCTTCATACGCACGGCTTGCCATAGGTAGCCAAGTTTTGAAATTATCTATAATTGCTTGAACTTGATTAGGGTCTGGATTAACCATATTTACGGTAGCTTTTTTGTCCTGGAAGGAGAAGCTATGTGGGTCTTTTACCCTATAGCCGGGAATTATCATATTTTTGAACGACCAAACCCATCCCGAATTTACGGGCTGGTTCAAAGTTAGAGTTAGTTTTCCCTTATCAAAATCGAAGTCTTCAAGACGAGGTGGGTCAAGGATCAGAGGATCATCAATCTCCGTAACGGGGATTACAGTTTTTTTAAGATCACTGAGTCTTTGGAGAATTACAAATTCGTTTTTGCGACCTATTAACTCTTTCTTGATCATCTCTATAGATTCAGGGCGTTCTTGAGGCGATTGCCTCATCATTAAATCAACTATTTCATCTAAATATCCATATTCGGGCGCTACACTCTTTATAGATTTATAACCTGTACCGTGGGGAATCTTCATAGTGAACATTTCATTCAGCATTAGGCCAAGGGCGTATATATCGGCCCGGTGGTCCACCTGTCTCCCCCTCTCTTTCTGTTCTGGCGCTGCATACAAAAAATTTGCCAAACGAGCACGGGGGTCAGTCTCTACCAAGGTATAAAGTTCTTCTTCGCCAAAGCTCGCAATCCCGAAGTCAGCCACCACAAGATAGTCTTTTGCGGGGTCGTAAAGGATATTCTCAGGCTTTAGGTCTCGATGCACTACTCCCAAGAGATGTGCTGCTTCGGTTCCATTCAGTATCTGATTAAACAGGGGAAACACCTTTCCAGGATCAATCTGCTTAACTGTTTGTTTTGATATGAGCTTTCTCAAAGAACTTTCAAAAAAAGGCATTACATAAAATGGCTCGTTAATTTCCCTATCTATAAAAATACCATGGTCAATTATGGTAATAATATTCGTAAGTTGACGACGCATACAAAAAGCCACTTCATTTTGGAATCTCTTTCGTTTTTCCATCGTTGCTTTTTTAGGATCGAGTAACTTAATTGCGAAAGTTTCTCCATTTTCGTCATTCGCTTTGTAAACACGACCAGAACCTCCCTCACCGATAACTTCGGTGGCAATGTATTTGGAGAATGTAGTTTCAAAAACCTTTTCTTTCATTTTCTAAACCTATATCAATCTCGTTCCCAAGCTCTGCCCTGAAAAGCTCTAAGCGGTAGTACAGGCTTTCAAGCCTGTACGGATTACCAGGGCGGGCTAGACGCCCGCCCTACGGGCTTTTCATGGTTTACGGGTGAAAGGCTCATGTTCAACTGCTTGGGAACGGGATTGGGGGCGAACCTCCTGCTTCGCTTGATAACGGTTATATTCGTTTCGGAGAAAAAGCAGGAGCTTTTTTCCCCATTGGGTTCCCAGAGCTTGGGAACCGGAAAATGGCGGCCCCGGCGTCCCACCTGCACCAGCGCCGGCTAAAGCCTGCGCCTACCAAAACTGACCACTGACCACTGACCACTGACCGCTCCCCCCCCCATTATCCCCAAAATAGTAAATTTTTCCTATTGATTTTACCTGTACATCTCTGGTATTATATACGCTACTTTGTCTACCAGTTGACGCGTCTAGTAAATATTTGATTAATAATCATAAAAAACTAGAGAGTTTTCGTTCCTTCTTTGGTTTGTTTCCTAACTTCAATAACTTAAGACGCATTTTTTTAGTAATAAGGATAACGCCATGAAAAAATTACTTATTTTAGTGGTAGCATCCCTATTTCTATTAACCCCCGTTTTCATTTCCCCGGTCATGGCCCAGCAAACTGCGGAAAACCCCCAGGCGCCGCCGCTTATAAAACCCCCGGAAGGCCAGAGTCCCTCCCTTTTACCGGCAACCGGCCCCATGACCTCCCAAACCAGCCTTGCCGAAAATTACCGGAACCTTTTGATCAATCCTCGCAACGACTCTATCACCGCCAGGCATACCCAGTCTTTCACCGATAAGCAGCGGACCAATGATGGTCTGACGGAGTTTGTCAGGGCCATTGCCGCCAGCGGCAGAAACAAACTCAGGTTGTCCGACACGGGGATGCTGATGGACTCCGGTCTCTCTTATTCCCTGCCCGTGGGCCAGAGCTTTTCCGCGTTCGCCGCTTTTCAGCCGGCTTTTTCGGAAGCCTTTGTTACCGCGCCGCATACCATGTGGACGGCCGGCGTCCAGGTCCCCCTGACCAACTATAAGTCCACCGGCCAGGACCTCGCCCTGAAGTTCGCCACCACCATGGATACCCAGTACCGCCCCGTTTTCTTCTTCAGCCTTAACTTGATGAACCTAGGCCGGAAGTAAGTAAAAAGGAAAAAGTAAGCAGCGATCAGTGATCAGTAAATTGGGGATGTCTTTTTACTTTTCACTTTTTACTTCTTTTTACTTTTTACTTTTAACTTTTTACTTGACGCCAGTCCCCACGTCCACGTGCTCCCAGTCCGTCTGGTAGCCGAAATAGTTCCATTCCTGGGGCAGGCGCATCCCCAGCCACTTGGCGGCCCGGTAGACCCAGGAGGGCATATTCCGGGCGTCCAGCTTATACATGGCGTCCCGGTTGTATTGCCGGGTGGCCGGGCTGATGGGGTTGGGGCTGCCGTCGTTGATCCCCTGGCCCCGGAAATTGTAGTCATTCAGGTCCAGGGCCAGCCCCAGGCGGTGGTTGGAACCAGGTGCGTGGCGGCCGTGGTACATGTGGGCCAGGTCCTGGAATTGGCACACCGCCACCGTGGCCGCGAGCGAACTCCCGTCCGCGTCCGGGAAGCTCAAGCACTCGGCATTCACCGGCCCGGAGCCTTCCTTCGCGGCAAAAGTGTCCTCCCCGCCCCGGACCACCAGCATGGGCACCCGCCGGGAGACGTCATAATAGCCCTCCCGGAAGATGTATTCCAGGAGCAAGCCCACCAGGGGCGCGAATTTGCTGTTTATTTCCAACTGGATACGCTCGGCGCGGTAGCGGGCCTTGTCGTTGACGTCCGCCATCTTGGCCGCGTGCCAGACATAGCCGCAAGGCCGGGCCGGACCCGCGGCCACGGTCTGCCATTTCTTTTCAAACCCGCAGAAAGTCTTGACTTTTTGCGCCCCCGCCGGCACCCAGACCGGGACGCTGAGGGTCACCCCCACCCGGTCGCCCTGGGGCCAACGCCGGCTGCGCAGGTCCTCCCAGGAGATTTCGCCCACGTCCGGCCTTAAGTTCAGGGTCTGATGGCGCAACTCGATGAGCCGTCCCACCGCCAGTAAACCCTTGGCCTGCCGGACCTTGGTGAGGAAATCCTGGTCCCGGTCCTGAGGGGACATCTGGGGGTCATAGCTCAAGGCCGTCTGTTTCATGATCCCGGCCGCCCGGGGCGCCTGGGAACGCTCCAATATCACCGGTGGGGAGGCCGCGGCAGGGGAGGGGGGGGTAGGACCGGGTTCGCCAAAAGATGCAGAAGTTGCGGCCAGCCAGACCGACAGGCAGGCCGCGGCCAATAACCACAAGTTTGACCGATTCAGCATCCGTTCATTCTATGGGAAGGGGGGCCGGTAGTCAATTGCCCCGAATCGGGGCAGGAGGGGAGGGCAGTTGATAATATCTCACGCAAAGGCGCCAAGGCGCAAAGGCGCAAAAATAATTTAATATCGGCGTCCATCGGCGTGCATCTGCGGTTAAATAAATTAAGCCGCCGATGCACGCCGATAAACGCGGATGAATACAGATCATAGATGTTCCTTAAGATTTTGCTTTCTTTGCGTATTTCTTGGGCTCCGCGGCAAATTTCTCTTTGCAGAGTTCCGAGCAAAAATAATAGACCTCATCCTCGAAGTCATACATGTACTTGCCGTGGATTTCGGTCAAGTCGAGATTGCAGACCGGGTCCACGTCGCACTTGGGTTTGTCCTTGGCTGCCATTGCCAACCTCCTCAAATGAAATCGTCCCTAGACAAAGTAAGGCTTCTAGTTCCGGCCGTCACGGGTTTGGGGGATTTTTTTTATCCGGGGGGACGGCTTTTTTGCCATCCTGAGGGAAGGAAACCGATTAAATGTAGGGGCGAACCTTGTGTTCGCCCCGAATGCATCTGGGCGAACACAAGGTTCGCCCCTACAAGAAACATCCGTTTACTAGGGTATTATATGGCCTCCAAAATGAAGCACTTCAAGTAGAGGCTTTCCGGCAGCGACAGCAGCGCCGGATGGTCCCGGGCCGCGCCCCGGCGCTCGATCAGCCGGGCCTGGCGATGCGCGTCCGCCGCAGCCCGGCGGATGATCTCCAGGAATTCCGGTTCGCTTAAGTTGTAGGAGCAGGAACAGGTGATGAGCGTGCCGCCGGGTTTAAGCAACTGGAAGGCCCGGCGGTTGATCTCCTGGTAGCCCTTGACCGCGCTTTCCCGGTCCCGGCGGCTCTTGGCAAAGGCCGGGGGGTCAAGGACTATCAGGTCGAACTCGCGGCCTGCGGCCACCGCCTCTTTCAGGAAGGCAAAGACGTTTTCCTTCGCCATTTCCAGGTTGTTAAGGCCGTTAAGTGCGGCGTTCTCCCGGGCCCGGTTAAGGGCCGGGGCGGAGCTTTCCACCAGGGTAACTTTTTGGCAATATGACGCGAGGTGCAGGGCAAAGCTACCCTGGTAGGCGAAACAATCCAGGGCCTCACCTTTAGCATAGGCAGCGGCTGCCAGCCAGTTTTCCCGCTGGTCCAAAAAGAGCCCGGTCTTCTGCCCCCCCCGGACATCCACCAGGAGACGGATGTCCCCAATCCGCACTTCCACCAATGGAGGGAGCTCCCCCCAGACCGTGGCCACCTCCAGGGGCAGTCCCTCCAGACTCCGCACCTCCACGTCATTCCGCAGGGTAATCGAGCGGGGAGAATTGGCTTTAAGGAGGTCGATAATCACCGGGAGAACCCGCTCCATCCCCGGGTGCAGAACCTGGAAGACGAAATGACCGGCGTAATGATCCACAATCAGGCCCGGGAAACCGTCCGCTTCGCCGTAAATGAGGCGGAAGGCGCTGCTGCCGCCCACCACCCGGCTGCGGTAGGCCGCGGCCCTGCTCAGGCGCTGCTCCCAAAAGCCTTGGTCCACCGGCTCATCATTATAAGTAAGGAATCTCAAGGCAATGCGGGACTTGGCGCTGTAGCAGGCCTGGCCCAGGAAGCGGCCCTGGTGGTCCAAAACCCGCACCAGTTCGCCGCCCGCCAGCGAAGGGGAAACCGCCAGGTCGTCCCGGTAGATCCAGGGGTGGCCGGTGCGCTGCCAGCGCCAGCCCTTGGCGGTTAAATGCACCTCGGGGAGATTGGGCATCATTCCTCCTTGGTCACACTTCTGGGGGAAAGGGGAAAAGGCGAAAAGGGAAAAAGGGGAAAAGGGAAGGGTGGCAGGAATTAACCCTTTTCCCCTCTTAACCTTTTCCCCTTTTCCCCCTTAGGATTACTTCCGATTTTAACCATCCCTTTTCACTGCTGCCAGGCCTTGGTCTTCTGGTGATCGGCGTACTTCTTCCGGATAAACCTGGGGGCAAACTCCGGGTGTCCCAGATATGCGGAAAGGGAAGAAAAAAGCTGCTTTTCAATCTCCGCGAGGATGGCCTCCATTTCTTCCGCGGCGACGAAATTCCGCACTTCCTCCTTGGCAAAGACCGCTTCCGGGCCCAGCGCGGCGATAACTTGCGCAGTATGGGGGCGTAGATCGGGAGGCAGGTTTCCGGCAGTCACGGCCACCGCCACCCGGGCCTCCACCACCACCTGCCAGCGGTCTCCGGCCACGGGCCGGGACCGGTCGTAGAATTCCAAATGCAGGCCGTTTTTGAGATCATGTCGGGAGAGTAATTTCATGGGAGTCTTCTCGATTTGGCGGCAAGTCTGTATTATACTATAACCATTTCCAGGCCAAGGCAAGTCGCGGTCCAAGGAGAAATATGCGTAAACCGGTCATTTTCATCATCATCGTGGCGGTCCTGGCCATTGGCGCCATCACCGCCGGCGTCCTGTACCAGAGGTACCTGGCCTCGCCCCGCTATGCATTGCAGCAGATGGTCCTGGCGCTCAAGGCCAAGGATGTGGAGAAATTGTTTAACTATGTGGATTTAAAGGAAATAGTTAAGAACGTGGCGGAGTCGTCGGCTGCCGAGGAGCTGAATAATGCCGAGGATAAGCCCGAAAAAGACGAATGGTCCCGGTTCGGCCGCCAACTGGGGCGCAAATTTGCCCGCCATATCTTCCCCAAACTCTACGATAGTTTCGAGAAAGAGATTCAGAGGGGCGTCAAAAGCTACATCAAGGACCTGACCAACACCCAGATCCTGGCCCTGACTGCAGCCGTGGCCACCGCCGGGATAGAGGTGCAGGGGGAGGAGGCCCAGGTCACCGTTTATGACCCCAAGAACCAGCGTCCCATGCGCTTCACCATGCGCCGTTTCGCGGACGGCGGCTGGCGGGTGGTGCAGTTGAACTATAAGGACTTTAAACCTTTACTGAAAAAAGAATTTCTCGGTTGACTCCCCCCAAAGACAACGTCTGATAATATATATTATGTAAACTAAGATATACGAGGGGGTCAGGTTGAACCCTTACGCAGTCACCGGAAATTATCTTCTGAGTGCAGCATATTTCGTGTAATCAAAACCTGGGAACCCGATCCAAGACCTCATGGCGACCATTGAAGAAACCTGTCCCCAATGCGGCCATAAAACCTGGCGCCACCGTAATCCGACGCCCACCGTGGATATTATTATTGAATATGAGGACCAGGGCCTCATATTGATCGAACGCGGCAAGCCGCCCCGGGGCTGGGCCTTGCCCGGGGGCTTCGTGGACTACGGCGAATCCCTGGAGACCGCGGCTCGCCGGGAGGCCAAGGAGGAAACCGGCCTGGAGGTGGAACTCCTGGGCCAGTTCCATACTTATTCCGATCCCCGCAGGGACCCCCGGCAGCATAACATCACCACCGTTTATGTGGCCCGGGGCTCGGGCCAGCCCCGATCCGGCGACGACGCCCGGAATCTCGCGGTCTTCCCTCCGGAAAACCTGCCGGAAGTCCTGGCCTTCGACCACGCCCAAATTCTCGGGGATTATCTGAAGGTGCGCCGGGAATGGCTGGAGAAAAGCTAGTAAGCCTTATTAAGAATATTATCTAACTGATGAATATTGCATCACTGCTCGTTTCTAAGCAGGAACTTGGGAGCCGGAGGTAGGGTGCGTTCCACGCACCATTTTTCATCCCTCGTTCCCAAGCTCCGCTTGGGAACGCACTTGGACGCAAAGCTCTGCTTCGCTGCCATTAGCTCCGGCGGAAGCGCTGAAGAAGCAAAGCTTCTTCAGCAAGTGGGTTCCCAAGCCCAGCTTGGGAACCAGAGGTAAACCCCAAAAATAGCAACAGTAATCCACCCTACAGGCCCTACCAAAATAACCTCTTGTAAATCCCCTTAATTCCCTTTTTAATAGAAGAACCACATCCCGGAGCCGCGCCATGGACGCCTGGAAAAACCAGCTCTTTTTCGGAGACAACCTGGAGATCTTAAGGGAGCGCATCCCCGTGGCCAGCGTGGACTTGATCTACCTGGACCCGCCCTTCAACTCCAAGGCCACCTACAACGTGCTCTTCGCGGAAAAAAGCGGCGAGAAATCCGCGGCCCAAATCACTGCGTTCGAAGACACCTGGCACTGGGGCCGGGAATCCGAGGCCGCGTACCACGAAGTGGTGACCTTAGGCCCCCGGAAGCTCTCCGACCTCCTCCAGGCCCTGCGCAGTTTTTTAGGCACCAACGACATGATGGCCTACCTCACCATGATGGCCGTGCGCCTGGTGGAACTCCACCGGGTCCTGAAACCCACGGGTAGTATTTATCTGCATTGTGATCCCACCGCGAGTCATTATCTCAAATTGGTTTTGGATGCTATCTTTTCACCAAAGAATTTTCGAAATGAGATAATTTGGAAACGATATTCAGGACATGGAAATGTTTCAAGACGTTATGGTAGCATTCATGACTCAATTTTTTTCTATACCAAAGATGCCAAATCCATTTGGAATCCACAGTTTGGGAAATATAGTGAAGATTATATTAATCAGTTTTTTCGGCATTTTGACCCTGATACAGGAAGAAGATATAGAGTCCAGAATGTAATAAATCCGAACATTGATCGTCCAAACCTGAAGTATGAATGGAATGGGCATATAAGGGTCTGGAAGTGGACCAAGGATAAAATGCAGGAATTGCATGATCAAGGTCGACTTGTATATTCTTCAACAGGTTACCCTGGTTTGAAACAATTTCTCGATGAAAGTAAAGGACCTGTCCTTCAAGATATTTGGGATGATATACCATCTCTCCAAACCAGTACCGCCGAACGCCTCGGCTACCCCACCCAGAAACCCGAAGCCCTCCTGGAGCGCATCATCCGGGCCTCCAGCAACGAGGGGGACGTGGTCCTGGACCCCTTCTGCGGCTGCGGCACCGCACTCATTGCCGCGGAGCGCCTTAAACGCCGCTGGCTGGGCATCGACATCACCCACCTGGCCATTACCCTGATCAAGAACCGGTTGCACGACACCTTCGGCCCGGAACTCAACCCTTACGAGGTCATCGGCGAGCCCGCGGACCTGCCCAGCGCCCAGGCCCTGGCGGAAGTCAACCGCCACCAGTTCGAGTATTGGGCCTTAGGCCTGGTGGACGCCCGCCCCGGCCAGGACAAGAAAAAGGGCGCGGACTCCGGGGTGGACGGGATCATCAATTTCCAGGACGACAACAGCGGCATCTACAAAAAAGTGGTGCTCCAGGTGAAGAGCGGCCATGTCAGCGCAGCCCAGGTGCGGGACCTGAAGGGCGTGCGGGAGCGGGAAAAGGCCCCCATCGCCGCGCTTTTGACGCTTAAGCCCCCCACCCGGCCCATGAAGGAGGAGGCCGCGGCCGCGGGGTTCTATGAGCCGGTCCATTTTCCCGGCCACCGCTACCCCCGGCTGCAAATCCTGACCATCGCCGATCTGCTGGCGGGACGCACCCTGGAATACCCCCGGTTCGCGCCCTCCGGCACCTTCAAGAAGGCCGCCCGCCGGGGCCGGGACCCGGGAGAGAATCAGGAATCGTTGTTGTGACCCCCCTCCCCTCTTTTCTTACCTCGTTCCCAAGCTTCGCTTGGGAACGCACTTGGATGCGAAGCTCTGCTTCGCCGCCATTGGCTTCGTCGGAGCGCTGAAGAAGCAGAGCTTCTTGATCAAGTGGGTTCCCAAGCGCAGCTTGGGAACCAGAGGTAAGAAACTAAAAACTAAAAACTGAAAACTAAAAACTGCCTTTAATGATCCCCTTCTACAAAACCGTGTCCACCCTCTTCGGCCTCCTGGGCTGGCCTTATTTTTATTGGCACTTGAAGCGCCGGGGCCGGGGGGAGAGCTTTTGGCCCCGTCTAGGCTTAAGCCTGCCCCCCCCTCCCCCGCCCGGCAGCCCCCGCATCTGGCTGCACGGGGTGTCGGTGGGGGAGATCCTGGCCGCAGTGCCCCTGGTCCGGGAACTGAAGCGTCTGCTTCCCGATGCCGCAATCATCGTCACCACCGGTACCGAGACCGGCCAGGCCGTGGCCCGGAAAAACTTCCCCCCTTTGGGCGCGCAGGTCTGTTACTTCCCTCTGGACATCCCCTGGGCCGTGTCCCGGTATCTTAACCATCTCCGGCCCCAGGTCTTCGTGACCCTGGAGTCGGAGCTCTGGCCCAATTTCCTGACCCGGGCCCGTAATGCAGGCGTGCGCCTGGCCCTGGTCAACGGCCGCCTGTCCGATAAATCCTTCAGGAGGTATCTTAAATATAGGCGATATATTATTGATATATTGGAGAATATAGAGATGTTCGCCGCCGGTTCCCCCCAGGATTATGAGCACTACCAGGCCCTAGGAATTACCCCCGGCAAACTACATCTCACCGGCAATCTCAAGATCGACCGGCTCCTGCAATCCCGGGAACCGGAAAAAGTGGCGGAATTCCGGCGTCTTCTACAATTGGAGGGAAGCCTTGCGGAGAAGCATCCCGTCTTCCTGGCCGCGTCCACCCACCCCGGGGAAGAAGACGTGGTCCTGGAGACTTATCAAGCCCTCAGGTCCCCCTACCCTGCCCTCTTGCTCCTGCTCGCGCCCCGCCACCCGGAGCGGGCCCCGGAACTGGGCCGGTTGCTGAAACAATTCCATCTCCCGTTCCATTACTGGAGCCGCTTGAAATCCGGCCAGGAGACCCGCGTCCATTCCGTGGTGGTCATCGACACCATCGGCGACCTCTTTTCCCTTTACGGCCTGGCGGACGTAGCCTTCGTGGGCGGCAGCCTGGCGGACCACGGCGGCCAGAACATCCTGGAGCCCGCGGCCTGGGGCCTGGCCCCGGTCTACGGCCCTCACCTGCAAAACTTCCGCTGGGCGCAAAATATCCTGGAAGGGGCCGGAGCCGGCACCATAATCAAAAATGTCCCCTCCCTGACCGCGACCCTACGCCGGTTCCTGGACCATCCGGAAGAG
>Ga0233425_10006870_pt1 | contig 16429 bp, 17 predicted proteins | sample Watercolumn_Towu_2_FD_181712 | JGI IMG/M metagenome (GOLD analysis project Ga0233425, IMG submission 181712) | Freshwater microbial communities from Lake Towuti, South Sulawesi, Indonesia - Watercolumn_Towuti2014_140_MG | ecosystem: Environmental > Aquatic > Freshwater > Lake | place... | reverse complement strand
GGTTGACGAAGACGATGCCGCTCAACACCCGCCGATCATCGACGCGCGGCTTGCCGTGGCTCTTGGGAAAGAACGGCCGCAGCCGTTCCATCTGCTCGTCCGTCAGCCAAAACAAGTCGCTCATTCCAGTCTCCTCACGGAGCCTGAATCAGATCGCTCGCCTCACATCAATGGGTCCTGAACCTAGCAATCGCCGGAGGCTGGGATAGCCCATTCGGCCGATCGTCCAGATTCGGTCGAATTAGGTATGACCACATAGGCCGTCGTCTTCATACCTGTGTACTAGAGATTCGTAAAAAGCCCAGGATTTCCGCTAATTCCTAAAGTTTTCAGGCCCTAGTGCAAAATGGTGCAGGAAGAGCTTGATCGCTGGGCAGCTAGGCGGTTTATTTCGCAGTCAAGTCATAGATTTGCGAAGTCGCCAAGGGCATCAATAGCACGATCTGAATTTGTGGTAAAAGCTGGACGTGAATGGACGGTTGTCCGTGCCCTTCTAGACAGGGAGCTAGGCGGACCCATGTCCGAAATACACCTCCATATTTGCGACACCTCAGCGGTACCGACTTGAGTTCGCTATCGCTTCCGCCAGTGCGCGCGAGCGAGCATGCCGCCCCACAGGACAAGGTCGAACCCCTCGCGATCGGGGGCGACCGCGTTGCGGGCGAGGCTCGCGCGATCGTCGGGGCGGCGCTGCTGCGGCAGGGTGTAGATGGCGGTCGCCGACCATCCCGCGCGCCACGCGAGGTCCGCGCGCAGCCCGGTGTAGCCGTTGGTCGTGTTGCGATAATCGTCCGCCGCGACCAGGCGGCGCGATCCCACGCGACACTTCGGCTGACGCCTCGTGGGGAGTTCGCCGTCCCCATGCTTTGAAGGAGCCACGGCCCTCCCACCAAGTCATCGGCTTGCGGCCGGACGACAAACGCGAGCAATGGCATCGACAACCAAAACTTTCTTTGAATCTAATCCCTATCAGATCAGTATGGATTAACCGGTCGCACAGCGGCCCGCGGCTTTTGATGGGATCAGCTTGCTCCGCGTGACCAACGGCTAAAGCGCACCCGTCCCGCCGGTCGGCGAGACGCGTGTTCCCGCGAACCACGGGAGATCATGATGCGCGCCACGACCTGTTGACCTTGTCCGCCTGACCGACACTGCCGCCGCTGTCCTTCCCGATGCCTTGCATCGGGGTGAGCAGGTGCGCGTCCACCACACGCCTTCATCGTCCGGGGGGACACGACCCAATGATTATCACCCTGTTCGCCGCGCTGCTCGCCGGCACCGCCGACCCTGATCCCATGGTGGAGACGCCGGCCGAACCCGACACGCAAAGCGAGATCCTCGTCACGGCACGTCGCCGCGCCGAGAGCGTGCAGGACGTGCCCGTCGCGATCAGCGTGCTGGGCGGCGCGGCGCTGGAGCAGAAAGGCGCCTATCAGATCCAGCAGATCTACCAGGAGGTGCCGAGCCTAACGGTCTACACCTCCAACCCGCGCAACGTGACGATCAACATCCGCGGCCTCGGTTCCAACGTCGCCACCGCCAACAACGGCCTAGACCTGGGCGTCGGCTTCTATGTCGACGACGTCTATTATGCGCGCGTCGGCCAGTCGGGGTTCGACTTCGTCGACCTCGATGGCATAGAGATCCTTCGCGGACCGCAGGGGACGCTGTTCGGCCGCAACACCACCGCCGGCGCGATCGTCGTCACGACCAAGAAGCCGACCTTCGACACAGAGGCATCGGGCGACGTCACGGTCGGCAATTACGGGCTGTTCCAGGGCCGCGGCAGCGTGTCGGGCGCGATCGGCGACAAGGTCGCGGGGCGATTGTCGGTAGAGGCGACGCGGCGCGACGGCTTCCTCTACGATACTTTCCTGAAGCGGCGAGTCCACGACTTCCAGAACTACACCGTGCGCGGGCAATTGCTGTTCACGCCGACCGAGGACCTGACCGTCCGCTTCATCGGCGATTATGCCGAGCAGCAGCAGAATTGCTGCGTTCCGATACTGCTCGGCACTCTCGCCACCTACGACAATGGCGCGGCCATCCCCTACCCCTATGCGCAGCGAGTGGCACAGTTCGGCTACACGCCGCCGCTGCGAGACCCGAAGGACCGGATCACCGACAGCGACTGGCTCGGCCCGATCCGGATGAAACAGGGCGGCGTGCAGGCGAACGTCGAATGGGATCTCGGCGGCGCGACGCTGACCTCGGTCAGCGCCTTCCGCTTCTGGCATTGGACGCCGCGCAACGACCCCGATTATTCCGCGCTCAACATCTCGTTGGAGGGCAATCAGTACGATCGGCAGAAGCAGCTCAGCCAGGAGCTGCGCCTCGCCTCCAGCGGCAAGCGGACGATCGACTGGGTCGTCGGCCTCTATGCCTTCCACCAGTCGATCAACGGCTGGTTCCGCAACGAATATGGCCGCGACGCGGGCGAGTTCCTGATCGCGCCCGGCACGTTGGGGCTGACCCCGGCACAACGCCGCGCGGCGCTGGACGGCGCCTACACCTACGCGCCTTCGAAGCCCGAAACCGACAGTTTTGCCGCATTCGGCCAAGGCGTGTGGCACCTGACCCCCGCGGTCGATCTGACGGTAGGCTTGCGCTACACCCACGAGCGCAAATACGGCTTCTACGAACAGGTGCGCGGCGGCGGATCGCCGCTGTCGACGCTGAACGCGGCGCAGATCGCGCTGCGCAATGCCTACACGCCCGTCTATGCCCGCTACGAGCTCGACCGCAGTTGGGGCGACGCCTCCGGGCTGGTCAGCCTGTCGGGCAAGCTCGGGCCGGACGCGCTGGTCTACGTCACCTACGCGCGCGGGCAGAAATCGGGCGGTCTCAACTTCTCGACCCTGCCGCTGTCCGCCACCGGCCAGCCGCTGCTCGACCTCGCCGTCGTCGCACCGGAGAAGGTCGACAATTACGAGGTCGGCTTCAAGAGCGAATGGCTTGATCGGAGGCTAACCGCCAATCTGTCGGCGTTCCTGACTGACGTCGGCAATTACCAGTCGACCATCGTCGATGCGAGCGTGGTGCCGCCGCGCGCGTACATCGCCAATGTCGGCGACGTACGCTCCTATGGCGTCGAAAGCGAGCTACGCGCGCGGCCAATCGACGGCTTGTCGCTTTATGCCAGCGCGACATGGAACCCGGCCGAGTATCGCCGCTACACCAATGCCCAATGCCCGTTCGAACAGCGCGGGCCCGGCCAGCCCACGGTTTGCGACCTATCGGGACGCCAACTTCCCGCGGCACCGCGCTGGGCGTGGTCCGCAGGGGGCAGCTACGATGTGCCCATCAACGACAAGGTGACCGGCTTCGTCGGCGCCGACTACGCCTACCGCTCGTCCTTCTACACCAGCTACAATCTCAGCCGCTACTCGCTCGTCGACGGCTTCGGCCTCGCCAACGCGCGGGTCGGCATCCGCGGGCCGGAGAGCAAGTGGGAAGCGTCGCTGTGGGTGCGCAACCTGTTCGACAAACTCACCTACTACACCAAGGGCATCAGCGAGAACGGCGCCGTCTTCTTCGGCCTGACGGGCGATCCGCGCACCGTCGGCCTCACCCTGCGCACACGCCTGTGATCCACCGGGAGAGACACCATGACCAAGCGTAAGGACCAGATCCGCCTCGGCGCCTTCCTGATGGCCACGGGGCACCATGTCGCCGCGTGGCGCCACCCGCGCGCCGCCGCCGACGCAGGCGTGAACCTCGAACATTACGTGTCGATCGCGCAGAAGGCGGAAGCCGCGAAGTTCGACATGATGTTCCTGGCCGACAGCCAGGGCGGCTGGGTCGACCGAAGCGCGCCCGAAGCCTTGGCACGGACGGCGCAGGGGGCGGGGTTCGAGCCCCTGACGCTCCTGTCCGCGATCGCGGCGCGCACGCAAGCCATCGGCCTCGTCGCGACGGCGACTACGACCTATTACCCGCCGTTCCTGCTGGCGCGGCTGTTCGCCTCGCTCGACAACGTTAGTGGCGGGCGCGCAGGGTGGAACCTCGTCACCTCCGCCGCGGCAGCCGAGGCGCAGAATTTCGGGCTCGACCAGCATCCCGAGCCCGAAATCCGCTACGCCCGCGCGGAGGAATTCGCGCGCGTCGTAAAGGGCCTTTGGGAAAGCTGGGAGGACGACGCTTTTCCCCGCGACCGCGAGGCGGGGTGGTTCGCCGATCCCGACAAGCTCCACATCCTGAATCACAAGGGTCCGCATTTCTCGGTCGCGGGGCCGCTCAACGTACCGCGCTCGCCACAGGGTCATCCGGTGGTGGTGCAGGCGGGTTCGTCGGAGCCCGGACGCGAGCTGGCGGCGGCGACCGCGGAGGTCGTGTTCACTGCGCATCAGACGCTCGACAGCGCCGCCGCTTTCTATGCCGACGTGAAGGGGCGGATGGCGAAGTTCGGTCGTCAACCCGACACGCTGAAGATCATGCCCGGCGTCATGGCTGTCGTCGGCGCCAGCGAGGCCCATGCGCGCGCGAAGTACGAGGAGTTGCAGGCGCTGGTCCACGATGAGATCGGCGCGCGCTTCCTCGCCCGCACGTTCGAGGACGAGCGATTGCTCGATCACGACCCCGACAAGCCGCTGCCCGATTGGCTGGCAGTCGATGGGCGCAAGAGCCGGCCTGCGCTGTTCCTGGAATTGGCGCGGCGCGAGAAGCTCACCGCCCGCGAGCTTCATCTGCGAGTAACCGGCGCGCGCGGGCATTGGACGATCTTCGGTGACGCAGGCCAGATCGTCGATCAGCTTGAGGCGTGGTTCGACGGGCGGGGCGCGGACGGCTTCAACGTCATGCCGCCGCACCTGCCCGATCATCTCGACGACTTCATCGCGCACGTCCTGCCCGAACTGCGCCGCCGCGGGCGGTTCCGCGAGGATTATGAGGGCAGCACGTTGCGCGGCCACCTCGGCCTGCCGTTCCCGCGTCATCCCGCGACCCTGTCGCTTGCGGAGGCGGCGGAGTGAGGCGGCGCGGGCTGCTCGCCGGCGCCCTCGCCCTGCTGCTCGCCGCCTGCGGGGGCGGGGGCGATTCAAGCAAGGCAATCACCATCGGCGTGCAGAAGGGCGGTGTGCTGTTCGTCGCCAAGGAGCGCGGCGAGGTCTCCACGCGGTTGGAAGCGCAGGGCATTACCCCGGTCAGGTGGGTCGAGTTTCCGTCGGGTCCGCCGCTGATCGAGGCGATGCGCGCGGGAGCGGTAGACCTCGGCGCGGTTGGCGACACGCCGGTCGCCTATGCCCAGGCATCCGGCAGCGACATCCTGTTCGTCGCGACACACAGCTTCCCCAGCAGCATCACGGGCGGGCTGATCGTCCCGAAGGGCTCGACGATCCGCACCGCCGCCGACTTGAAAAGCAAGCGCCTCGCATTCACCAAGGGATCGGCGAGCGAGCTGGGCGCGGTCGTCGCGCTCAAGAAATACGGTCTGACGCTCAAGGACGTGACGCCGGTTTATCTCGCGCCGGGCGACGCGATGACCGCTTTCGCCAACGGCTCGATCGACGCCTGGCTGACGTGGGACCCGTACCGCGCACTGGCGCAGGAGCGGTTCGGCGCGCGCGAAGTCGACATCGATCGCGCGGGCCTCGCCGCGACGGTCTTCTACATCGCGCGCGGAGAATTGGTGCGGGAGCGGCCGACGGTGCTGGCCGCGACGCTCGACGCGCTGCGCGGCGAGGCCGCCTGGGCGCGCGCCAACCTCGACGCTGTGACGAAGCTGTCGTCCGACGCGACCCGACTGCCGCCGGCGGTGCAGCGTAAGATGATCGATCGCTACGGCGGCAACGCCTTTGCGGTGAACCCGGTGACCCCCGCCGATATCGCCAACCAGCAGCGTGTGCTCGACTATCTGACCGAGGCGAAGGTCCTCAACCGGAAGCTGGATGCCAAGGCCGTCGCCTGGACCGGCTGGAAACCCAAGGACTGAGGGAGAGGATCATGGCCACGCTCGCCACCGACCTGAAGATACGGCCCGCCGACCCTCGCGCCGTCGCGGCACGCGCGGAGGCGGTGCGGATCGAAGGATCGCGGCTCGCCCGCTCGCGATGGACGCCGTTCGTGCTGCCGACGCTGCTGCTGGTCGCATGGCAGGTCGCATCGCTGACCGGTGCGCTGCCGGCGACGATCCTGCCCGCGCCGACCGCCGTGATCGGCGTCGGCTGGGAATTGCTGCGCGACGGGACGCTGCTGACGAACCTCAGCGTCAGCGCGACCCGCGCCATCGTGGGCCTTCTCGCCGGCGGGTCGATCGCCCTCGCGCTGGGGTTCGCGACCGCGCTCTCGCCGGGTCTTCGACGCCTGCTCGATCCGACGTTGCAGGCGGTGCGGACGATCCCGCACCTCGCGTTGATCCCGCTTGTCATCCTGTGGTTCGGGATCGACGAGGGCGCGAAGGTGCTGCTGGTCGGCTGGGGTGTGTTCTTCCCGATCTACCTCAACGCCTATCACGGCGTGACCTCGATCGATCGCGGCTTGGTCGAGATGGGGCGCGTCTACGGCATGGGGCGGTGGACCCTGTTCCGGCGTGTGATCCTGCCCGGGGCGTTGCCCTCGATCTTGGTGGGGCTTCGCTTCGCGCTCGGGATCATGTGGCTGACGCTGATCGTGGCGGAGACGATCGCGGCCAATTCGGGCATCGGCTACATGGCCAATCAGGCCCGCGAGTTCAGCCAGACTGACGTCATCGTGCTCGCGATCCTTGTCTACGCCGCGCTCGGCAAGCTCGCCGATACGATCACTCGCCTCGCCGAACGGCGCTTCCTGCGCTGGAACCCCGCTTATGGAGCGCGCTGACATGGCTCACCCTCCTTCCGGCAACGTCCACACGCTTTCGCTCAGCCAAGCACAGGGCGGCGCAGGCGTCGCGATCCACGATCTGGGCGTGGCGTTCGGCAGCAACCGCGTGCTGCACGACCTCGACCTCGCGATCGCGAGTGGACAGTTCGTATCGATCGTCGGGCGCTCGGGCTGCGGCAAGAGCACGCTGCTGCGCGCGATCACCGGGCTTGAGAACCCCGTCCGCGGGACGATCGAGACCGATCGCGGGCGCACTCGCGTCGTGTTCCAGGAGCCGCGCCTGCTGCCGTGGAGCGACGTGCGCGCCAACGTGGAGGTCGGTGCCGAAGGAAGCGTGGCCGAGCGCCGCGAGCAGGCCGACCATGCGCTGGCGCTGGTCGGACTGAGCGATAAGGCGGCCGAATGGCCCGCGCGTCTTTCGGGCGGTCAGAAGCAGCGCGTGGCGCTGGCGCGTGCCCTCGTCAGCCGCCCGAGGCTTCTCCTCCTCGACGAGCCGCTGGGAGCTCTCGACGCACTCACGCGGATCGAGATGCAGCGGCTGATCGAGCGCGTGTGGCTGCGCCAAGGCTTCACCGCGCTGCTGGTAACTCACGACGTCGCGGAAGCGGTGGCGTTGGGCGACCGTGTCGTGGTGATGGAGGGTGGCCGGATCACGCGCGACGTAGCGGTCGTCGCGGAGCGCCCGCGGCGCCATGGGGATGCGGCGCTGGCGACGGTGGAAGGAGAGATCCTAGCGAGGTTGCTGGAAGGGTAAAGGGCGCGACCCGTCCGTTCGCTTCGAGCAACCGTCGAGCGAAGCCGAGATGGCGTGTCGAGAAGTGTGTGCTTCGGGCGCCCCCTTCTCGACACGAATTCTCGACGACGCTCGAACCGAACGGTTTGTGATGAAATCAGCTCGCCGCTTGCCGCAGCGTCGTGAACGGAAAGGGCGTGGGCGCTTCCACGGGCTTCGGCCCGTGCGTCAGGTTGAGGTGCGGGAACAGCAGCTCGGCGACGCGATACGCCTCTTCGAGGTGCGGGTAACCCGACCCGATCACCGTATCGATTCCGATTGCGGCATATTCCTCCAGCCGGTCCGCGATCGTTTTCGGATCGCCGACCAGCGCCGTCCCCGCGCCCGTGCGGACGAGGCCGATGCCCGCCCACAGATTGGGACTGACCTCCAGATCGGCGCGGCTGCCCCTGTGCAGGTCGCGCATCCGCGCCTGTCCAACCGACTCCGTCCGCGCGAACGATGCCTGGAAGCGGGCGATGTCGTCGTCGGTGACGTGGCGGATGAGGTCGTTGGCGGCATCCCACGCTTCCCCTTCGGTCTCGCGAACGATGAAGTGCAGCCGAATGCCGAAGCGGATCGTGCGCCCGCGTGCGGCGGCGCGGGCCCGGACGTCGTCGATGACCTCTTTTAGTTGCGCCGGCGGCTCGCCCCAGGCGAGGTAGACGTCGACATGCTCCGCCGCGATCTCGCGGGCGATGTCGCTCGACCCGCCGAACCAGATTGGCGCATGCGGTGCTTGCACGAAAGGGAATTCGAGCCGCCCACGCTTGATCGACAAATACTTGCCTTCGCGCGTCACCGTCTCGCCGCGGCCGATCGCGCGGAAGATGTCGAGGAACTCGGCGGTCTGCTCGTAGCGTTCGCGATGGCCGAGGAAGATGCCGTCCTTCTCGAGGATCTCGGTGCTACCCCCAGTCACGACGTTGAGCAGCAGCCGCCCGTCGCTGATCCGGTCGAGCGCCACCGCCTGACGCACCGATTCCGCCGGCAGCGTCAGGCCGGGGCGCAGCGCGACCAGAAGCCGCAGCCGCTCGGTGGCGGGCGCAATGCTTGCTGCGGTGATCCATGCGTCAGCGCAATGCGCACCGGTCGGCAGCAGCGCGCCCGAGAAGCCGAGCTGATCCGCCGCGACAGCGATCTGTTTCAGGTACGCGGGCGTGGCCGCCCGCGCCCCGATGGTGGAGCCCAGATACCTCTGATCCCCGGCCGAGGGCAGGAACCAGAGGAAATCGAGCGGGCTGCGCGCCATCGCGGCGGTCACTCCGCCGCCTCGAGCAGTTCCGCTTCCGGCTCGGGCCGGATCGTGCGACTGCGGCGACCGTCGATCGACACCGGCACGTCGCCCGCGATCGTCACGCGGCGGACGGTGCGGCGCTGCGTGCCAAAGTCGGCGGTGGCGCGATGTTGCGTCGCGCGATTGTCCCAGATGACGACGTCGCCCTGCCGCCAGCGCCAGCGCACGACATTCTCCGGCTGGAGGATGTGATTCTGCAAGATCTGGAACAGAGCGAGGCTATCGGACTGGCTGAGGCCGACGAAGCGCTGGACGAGATGGCCGAGCAACAGCGTCCGCTCGCCGGTGACGGGGTGGATGCGCACTACCGGATGCTCGGTCTCGTGGACGATGCGCGCAAACACCTCGCGCTGGTAGCGGATGCGCTCGGCCGAACTCTCCGGCTTCACCGCGGCATAGTCGTAGGCGTTGGAATGGATCGCCCACAGGCTGTCCGCGAGCGTCTTCAGCGGCGCGGGCAGATTGTCGTAGGCGGCAGCGGTGTTCGCCCATTGCGTGTCCCCGCCCGCCTCCGGAATGGTCACGCCCCGTAGGATCGAGGCCGCGGGATAGGCATCCACGAAGGTCACGTCGGTGTGCCATGAGCTGGCAGCGCGGCCGTCGGTCGAGTCGAGATCGAGGATGTGCTGCGTGCCCTGTCGCACCGGGACGGTCGGGTGCGAAACCGGATCACCGAAGCGTGCCGCGAACGCCTCTTGCCCGGCGTCGTCGAGCTGGTGCTGGTCGCGGAAGAACAAGACCTTGTGGCGCGCGAGCGCTGTCCTGATCGCGTCGAGCGTCGCGTCGTCGAGATCGCCCGACAGCGCCACATTGCGCACCTCGCCGCCTATCCGCCCAGTGGCGGGCACGATGTCGAGCGGGCTGGCGGGATCGGGAAAGTTCAGGGGCTGGCTGGTCATGTCGTCACCTCCAATTCCTATCATTCCGATAGACAATAAAGAAGGCGACGCAGTTGGCCTTGTAGAGGGTCAAGCTCCGCTTTGGTGTCGCGGTTCGGAGCCCGGCTGTCTCCGGGCTCGATAGAAGATGTTGACGAACGGCAGAAAGTGGGAAGCGAACGCGGCTGTCTCGATGGCTGCTTCTGTGAAGGAAATCGGGCACCGGCAGGTGTACGATATCCTCCAAGGCAGGAAGCCGCGTGCCACGAGCGCTGGTCGATGGGGAAAGCGGTTTTCGCGTGGTTGGCCGGGCACCGAGATGACCACCGCGATCGACCCCGACGCCCCGCGATGCGATAATCGGGAAGAGCTTCAGGCCTGAATCTGGGCCGGGACAGTCGGTTGAATCGCTTGTCGGTGCAACTGGCGATGTCGCCGGCGCGAGCGGCATCCTTGCCGGAAGCGCAGGTGCTGCGCGGCGGGATGTGTTCGAGCCATGCCGGGTCACGGCTGGGTGGTTCCGGTCGGGGTGAGGTCCTGCGGCGGAGCACGGGGCTGGCGCCAGCGTTCGAAGGTTTCGATGACGAGCATGCGCCCGCCGCAGCACGGACATGGCGGATGCAGTGGAAACCCTTTGGCAGGACGTGGATCAGGAACCGGCGGATGAACTCGTCGGCGGCCAGCTGGAGGGGCTGGCTGCGGGCGATGCCGAACCAAAGACCATCATGATCGACGCGACATACCTGAAGGCGCACCGCTCGAAAGCCAGTACCCTCCTAAGGTCGGAACGTCAGCGTAGGTAATGTGACCCCAACGTCTAAGCACCTGTTTTTTGCCTAGTCCATCTCTCCGTATCAACTTACCGGTAACGCATGTGCTGTCTTTCGTTTCACTCTTCCTCAGTATATAATCTACTTCTATGTAGTAATATCCAAGATCGTGATAACCCGAATACTGCGAAAGTCTTTGAATACCATTGGTCTCCCGTGATTCTCCACAGACAGTCATGATCTCGCCATGCGATTGAATGCCACGAATCAAAACGGCTTCCACGTCCGTGCGGCGACTTAGGTCATCGTTGCTAGCTGCTAAAGCTGCTACTAATGCAAAGATCACGGGAGACAGATACACCAGTCCAGTCCTTATCCCAAGCAACCACAATCCAGACTGGAAACGAAGCGAACAGCTGCATCGTAAAGCTGAATATAACCGCTATCCGTTTAAGCTGCTGTGGTTACGACAATCTGAATATCATCAGATCCGCAATCGAATGCTCTTCGGTTTTTACCCTCCAAGTCAATGGTGGTGATGCCGATGTCGTCAAGAGGCTTGCGAGCAACATAGTCACGGATGGAAGAAGTACCGAGTCCGATATTCGTCAGCCATGCCGCATCGACCGCATAGCCTTCGGGCTGTTCGTGCAGCATCAGGTTTAGAAGTAAGGCTGTCTTTGCGGGCATAGCGCATTCCGCAGCAAATCTATGAACCGCCAGAAAGTGTGAGTTTATCGTCTTATCAAAAACGGAGCCTTGGGCTCATAAAGGTGAGCAATCGTAAACGGCGGCCAATCGCCGAAAATCAGATGCAACAGGTGGCCCCTTGAACGAGGTTTCGTGGCAGTCCCCACAAGGACCCGTGCTGACCCCAGCCGGCATCTGACGCCGCCGCGCCAAGAAGCCGACACTCCATCCCGAACCCGGCCGCGATCGACGCGGGTGCGGGTGCCAAAGCACTGGAGATCGTCATGCCGTTCCTCGACCACCGCCGCGTCATCGCCGCCATGCTCGCCGCCGCTGCCAGCGGCAGTCTCATCATGGGGGTCATGTCAGCGGCGACTCCGGCCCATGCGCAGTTCGGCGGCGTGGTTTTCGATCCGAGCAACTATGCGCAGAACATCCTGACCGCCGCGCGCACGCTGCAGAGCGTCAACCAGCAGATCCGGCAGCTCCAGAATGAGGCGGAGATGCTGATCGCCATGGGCAAGAACCTCAAGAGGATCGACTCCCCGTAACTGAACGCGATCAAGCAGAAGCTCGCGGAGATCGACCGGCTGATGGGCCGCGCCCAGGCGATCGACTTCCGGGTCGGCCAGCTCGACGACCAGTTCCAATCGCTGTTTCCGGCCGACTTCTCCTCGGCGCTCCGCACCGACACCCGGGTACGTGATGCCCGCGCGCGGCTCGACGCCAGCATGGGTGCCTTCCGCCAGACGATGACGGTGCAGGCGCAGGTCGTCGAGAACGTCTGGTCCGACACACAGGCGCTCGCCGACATCGTCGCCCGCAGCCAGGGCGCGGAAGGTTCGCTCCAGGCACAGCAAGCCACCAACCAGCTCCTTGCCCTGACTGCCAAGCAGCAATTGCAACTCCAGCAGATGATGGCCGCGCAGTTCCGTAGCGAGGCGATCGAGCAGGCACGGCGCGCGACGCAAGCGCAAGAGGCGCGCGCGGCGACCAGGAAGTTCCTCGGCTCCGGATCAGCCTACACGTCCCAATAGCCCCACGGCGTAGACAGGCTCGATCCGGCCGGCGGCCGGTGATGCCCCGATCATCGGTCGCCGTCGCGGGGCCCGGTCCCGCTCCCCACCGCGCCCCGCGACATTCTCGCCAAATTGCCAGGAAGAGGATCCCATGAACGACCTCAATGTCATCGACCGCTTCCTGGCTGCGTTCATCACCTACATCACCGACAATGAGGGTGGTGGAGAGGGGCATGCCGGACATGCTTTGCAACGCGCTAGCGTAGCTTCGTAAACGCCGTGTCGAGACGTGCCAGACGGCTCGCGATCGCCCCTTTGACGCTGGCATGGACGTCATCGGTGAAGTCGTGCGGCATTGCTTCTCGCGCGACGTCCGCGGCCGTGACGGCTTTTTCGCGAATGTCGATGATGACGTTGTCGATAATGGTCGGGCCGATACCCGCGGCTTTCGCGGTCTGGACGAAGTGCCGGCCCAGGACCTCCTCGATCCGGTAATGGCGGCCCGTGCCCGCTGACATTGCCGACCGGAAACTCTTCTGTGCCAACTGCCCGAGATCAACAGCGGTCTGGACACTCAGCACGTCGTAGAAGGGCGTCAGCTTGAAGCCGCCGCCCGGACGCAGGAAGAGGCTGAAGTTTTTCGCATGCCCGTCGGTCGCGCCGATAAGCCAGAAGATGATCTGGCTCGACAGGAATGTCGCCTGATCCTCGGTCGGATCGTCGCTACCGCCGAGCAGTCTTATGATGTCCGCCGCGGCAGGGCCGCCCTCGCTTTGATATTTGCGCGAGGGGGGCACGCCGAGTGCCTGGCAGCAATCTTCCTGCGGAACGCGCAGCAATCGGCCGTCGGCGAGCCATTGGCGGTCGAACCGCTCGACGACCAGCGCACGGCGCGCCCCAAAGGTGACGATCTCGGTTTTCGCCACCGGCAAGCCGAAGGCGCTCAGCAGCGCGAGGCAGTAATGCTCGTTGTCGACACTGGCGGTCATGTCGACCATGCCGGTGGATGTCGGGATCTCGCCGAGCTGTGGCTTGAGGATGTGGGTCGTCGGGGTCGTGCCGCGCGGGCGAAGCCACCGGCCGTTGTGCCGCAGCAGCGCGGTCTTCTCCTGGGCGCCGGCGATCGAGATCCGGAACTCATGATCGGGGTCGATCCCCAGTGGCGCACCTTTGAGATTGTCGAGGAGTTGTTCGATATCCTCGTCGCCCAACGCTTCGCCCCGTACATCGCCTATGGCGTCGATGGCCTCACCATCGGGCAGGAACTGCATCGCGCCCACGCAATCCCGGCCGATGCGGGCCAAGAGACTGTATGGATCGGTACCTTCGGCACCGGTGCGCTCCGCCACGCGGCGTCGAATATCGGCGCTGTCGGGGAGCAGGTTGTCGAAAACGGCGAGTACCGGCGCGCCGCGATAAGTGGTTGCGCGAAGCGGCAGCGACAGCGAGGCCGCAAACGCGTGCTCCCACCCGAGCCAGTTCTGGTCGTAGCGGAACGATACGGCGCCGCTCGCTTCCTTCTCTAGGCGGCCGACGAGGCGATTGTTGATCAGCACATTCAGCGGAATGTGGGTCTTGCGGCGCGCCATTGTCAGAAGATCTCGCTCAGGTCGGCTCCGCCCTTGCTGCGCGGTGCGATCTGCATGTCGAGGTCGAGCGCTGCCAGGATACCGAACAGGGTATCTAGTTTGGTACCCGTCTGCCCGCTTTCGATGCGGGAGATGGTCTTCTGCCCGGTGCCGACCAAGGCCGCCAGTGCCTGCTGGGTGAGGTTGCGCTGGATCCGCGCGTTATGGATGAGCGCGCCGAGCTGTTTGGGAGAGCGTGCAATGTGGGCCACGGAAGACGCCTTTCAGGGCCGCCATACCCCGTAGGGAATAACCTGAATATATACCGCGCAGGGTATATGGTCAATCTATACCCTGCGGGGTATAACGATGATTTATATCCCGTAAGGTATGAAATTGGCAAACCCCCGACTAGGCCAACTGCACGTCAGCCGAGCGAACGCGCGCATGGGCTGGCCTGTGGGATCAGTCGCTGGTCGACTGGGCTGGCTTCTGCGCGCCCGGTGGCCGGGGCTGGCCTCAGCCGGTTCCTTGGACCGTAGCGGCAGCATGAACTCAGCCCGACCACCAAAAGCAGGCCGTAGCTCGACAGGGATTGCCCGCCGAAAATAGTAGGTAGAACCGCGCTTAGCGAGATAGGTACACATGGCTTTCAGCCCCTGTTACATCTGTAACAGCCGCCTGTAAAAACCGTTGTTTCTCAGCTAATTCCTAGGCTTTTCAATAGCCTAGGGAAGATGGTGCCAGAAGAGGACTCGAAAAGGTCGCACAACATGTTGAAGATACGAGCATTTTCTCCCCCTCAGCGCCTCTGTACCATCGACGGTACCAAGAGCACTAAAACGACCGGTGGTTCGAGTCCCTTTCTAAACCGAAACCAGTTTTCTTGAGATGATTCGCAACGCATACGTTGATCGTCCTGCTGAGCTAGCAGCTCGATTTTGTTACCCCTCGGATTTTGCGAGCAGGTTGAGGTTCAGGGCTCCACACCCGCAGCGCAGAGCCTCCTTTTGGCCCCTGTTAGGCGCAACGAAATACATCTCCGAGCAGGTTTCGCAGGCAAAGGCGCCCGTGAACCCTTTGAACGCGGACACGACCGGCGCGAAATCCTCGCGCTGCAGATCGGCCCACTCGTTGAAGTGGACGGCGGTATTGATCTGCCAAGTGTCATAGTTAGTCTTGGTTTTTACCTCTCCGAAAGCGGACTCAATGGCGGTGATCCGCTCAACGACGTCCTTCTGACCCCACGAATTTGCCGCCGCTTTGGCTTTTTTCAGCAAACTGCCCAGGGAGCCGGTGGCGTTGGGGAGCAGATCGCCCAACGTGAACTGCGCATCGCCCCGAAATTCGACGTTGGCGCGCAGACGGTCGCAAGCCTCCTTAGCGAAATGCTCGAGATAGTGGCGCAGGAGTCCCGCTGCGGCGCGTACATCATTTTTTGTCAGGTGATCTTCCAACTCGGTCCAGACGTCGCGATCATCCCACTCGGTGGGGCCGAGATCGACGCTCCAAGTTCGGAAATGGGCGAAGCCACGTCCGGTGATAAGGCCCTCTGATTTCATGTGGCGCAGCCAGATCTCGTCATGCGTGGTGAAAATGAACTGCGTGTTGGGGAAGGCCTCCTTGAGTAACGTGCAAACTTGGCGGCGGTGGCCAGCATCGACCGACATCAGCACGTCGTCGAGCACCGCGAACGTGAAGCTGGCGCCGAGCAGATGGTTCATCAGCGCTAGGTAGAGACAGAGCCCCATGCCGTCCTGATGGCCCTCGCTGTGGTATGCGCCGGGCGGAAAATGACCACGACCATAGAAGTCGACGTCAAAGCCGAGCTTGCCGATTGACGGCATCAGCTTCGCGGTGAAGGTCTTTTCGTCTTCCTCGTTGATCTTGCGATAGTAGGCAGCAAAGGCCGTCTCCACGTCCTTGTAGATTTTTTCGAGCGCCGCAGTGGTCACTGTTCCATAAGTGGTGAAGACTCTGGCGGCGCGCTCCGACCGCAGCTTGCCGGCTTCCAGGGCGAGACGTGCCTTACGGTAATTCTCGAGCCGCTCTTGAGCAAGGACGAGGTAGGGTCAGGACTCATTGGTCATAGCCAGAAGATCACGGTGGCGGCGAGTGCGATGGCCGAGAAGAAGGCGGTGGGGCAGCGGTCGTAGCGTGTGGCGACGCGGCGCCAGTCCTTCAGGCGACCGAACATGATTTCGATGCGGCTCCGACGCCTGTAGCGGCGTTTGTCGTATCTGATGGGCTCGTTGCGGGATTTGCGGCCCGGGATGCAGGGCTTGATGCCCTTTTCCTCAAGGGCCTCCCTGAACCAGTCGGCATCATAGCCTCGGTCGGCGAGCAGCCATTGCGCTTTCGGCAACTCGTCGAGCAGCGCCGCCGCGCCGATGTAATCGCTGATCTGGCCAGCGGTCATGAAGAAGCTCAGGGGCCGACCGTTGGCATCGGTGACGGCGTGGAGCTTGGTATTCATGCCGCCTTTGGTGCGACCGATCAGGCGGCCAAGATCCCCCTCACATGGGGTTTACCGAGTCAAGCGCCTGTGCGGGCTGCCGCGCAGGCGCTTCTCGTTTCTCTCGATGTTGCATTGTGCGTCGACCATAGGGATGCCACAACCGGGGTATGGATGGTGTT
>Ga0233425_10006869_pt1 | contig 16432 bp, 12 predicted proteins | sample Watercolumn_Towu_2_FD_181712 | JGI IMG/M metagenome (GOLD analysis project Ga0233425, IMG submission 181712) | Freshwater microbial communities from Lake Towuti, South Sulawesi, Indonesia - Watercolumn_Towuti2014_140_MG | ecosystem: Environmental > Aquatic > Freshwater > Lake | place... | reverse complement strand
CCCTCAATCTTGTGACGGTAGACAATCGTCTCGCCCAGGATGTCCAGCGTGTCCTGCAGGTCTTCGGACCAGGAATTGCCGAGCACGAACGGCAGGACGTAGTATCGGCGATAGCGCTGCTCCAGCGGGTAGTCGGCGCCGTTGCGATTGACCAGCCGGCTGACGAACCTGCGCACATCGCCGCTGGTGCGCAGCCAGTACTCCTCGGCATAGTCGCGCAGAACCACGGTCGCCGGTGAGTTATACGCAACGCTGTCGCCCCGGACCTGGACCAGACTGATAGTGCCTCCGACGTCATAGCGCCACTCCGAATCCGTGCGCAGCGGAAAGTAGTCCGCCGCGGCCCGGCGCAGAATACCGTCGTCGAACTCGCAGCCGGCAAGAAAGAGCGCAAGCACAAAGAGCACAAGAGCACAAGTCCGCCGGATGCCGCCCGGCTCCGACTTTTGACCTTTGACTTTTGACCTTTGACTTTTGACCTTTGACTTTTGACCTTTGACTTTTGACCTCTGACTTCTACAGCTCATACCCTGCTCCAATCTTGACCCCGACCAGCGTCGCCGGCACTACGGTTCGATTGCCGCCGGCCCGGCCGAATTCGAGCAGCTCCGAGCCGAACAACTGGAATGAAAACTGGGGATGCCCGAACCGGCGGAGATAGGTGAAGGCTACGGTGCCGCCGATAACCGAGCCGGTCTCGGCCTTACCGCCGAGGCTGCGCCGAAGGTTGTTCCAGTCCAGCCCCAGCCCGGCCCGCACCAGCCAGTCGGTCTTCATGGTCAGGGCGTGATGGTAGGATGCTCCCAGCCGATAGTTGAGCAGGCTGTAGGCTGCCTGCTGACTGCCCGGCAACTGGCTGAATTCATTCAGGAGTTCGAACCGGCTCCGGCCCGAATTGTAGCCGAGCGCGATGCCGCCGGTGATGCCGCCCCGCTGGTTGAATTCCAGCGCGCCGAACGGTGCATTCGCGCCCAGTTGTCCGGTGACATCGAACGTCCCGGCCAGCAGCAGCGAGAGCAATACGTTCGGGAGCATGGGACTAATCTACCTGAAGACCCGGGAAAGTCAAGGACAACAGACAGGGTACCCGCTTCGTCCTAACTCGTGGCTTCGCCCCGTGGGCGGGCAGTGAACTCGGCCGGGCGTTCTTCCATGACTCGCGGCGTGCCCGGCTTGACACTGCCCGGGAGCACAAATATACTAAGCCCGGAAAGAGACTGGACCATGACTGCCTGGACATCGAATCATCAGACGCTTGCCGAGCGCCGGCGGTTTGGCGGTCCGAATAGAACTTGAGGAGGATTTAGTGCATTCTTTCGCCGTTTTGACCCTGCTCGCGCTGGTCGGCGCGGGCCCGGACGTTCCGTCAATCCCGGTCTTCACCTTCTGTCCGCAGATGACCGATACCACGACCGAGGTGATGATTTCGTTCCGCACCGAAGACCCGAAGAAGCGCGATGTCGTATTCGCGATTGACTGGGGCGACGGTACGCCCCAGGTGGTGACCAACCAGTCGCGCAGCGGCGACCAGATCTACAACTACCACACTTTTAAGAAGACGGGCGTAATGCTGCTGCGGCTGAAGGCGACGTCGGTCGGCGGCGACCCGGCGGGCAGCGAGTGGTCAAAGCCCTGTTCCCTCGCGGTCGTGGCGAGCCTGGCGAAATGGGTGTTCCCGGTTCCATCCGGCACATTCTGCACCCCGGCGCTCGACCCGAGCGGCAATCTCTATTTCGGCGACGAGGACGGCACGTTCTATTCGCTCGCCCCGGACGGCAAACTGCGCTGGCGCTATGGCGTACCGTTCAGTCTCGAGGTTGACGAGACCGGGCGCACCGATACGGTCTACGGCGCGATATCCGGCGCGGCCGCGCTCGGTGACAACGCAGTCTATTTTCCGTGCGAAAACAAACACGTCTATGCTCTGACCCTGGACGGCAAGCTGCTCTGGAGCTACAAAACCGCTACCCCGGTGGTCGCGGCGCCGGCGGTCGGCAGCGACGGCGCGGTCTACTGCGCGGATGACAGCGGCGTGGTCTACTGCCTGAACAGCCAGGGAATTCTCAAGTGGACGTTCGTGACCCGTGATGAAGTGGACAACGGCCTGACCATCGGCCCGAACGGCACGATCTACGTTCCCTCGGATTCGCTTTATGCCCTTTCGCCCGCCGGCAAGGAGCTCTGGGCCCAGGGCGCGCAGGAAGAAGACAATCCGTTCTACGGCTGCGCTATCGGTCCGGAAGGCGACATCTATGCCGGCAATATGGACGGCTTCCTCTATCGCCTTGAACCCAAAGCCGGCCGCATCGTCTGGCGCACGCCGACCGAGGACGAAGACGAAATCCACGGCGAGCCGGTCTTTGGCCCGGACAATACGGTCTATTTCGGGGCCGACGACTACTACGTCAATGCCAAGCCGCCCAGCGGCCCGGCCCGCGTCCTCTTCGAGGCCGAGGACCGGATTCGCGCGACCATGGCGGTGAACAGCAAGGGCAGTATCTATGTCCATGCCCAGGACGGCACGGTCTACTGCCTCTCGTCCGCCGGCAAGGTGAAGTGGCAGAAGCAGATTGGGTCCGGCGACTTCGACTGGATTCCCGCGTCGCCGGTGGTTGCTCCGGACGGCACGGTCTATGTCGGCTCGTTCCAGGATGCGCTCTATGCCTTCACCGGCGACGGCCCGCCAATGGCGGACAAGTGGAGCATGCTGCGCGGCGCGGCCCGGCATACCGGCCGGGCGGTCAAGAGCGGCAAGTAGTGAGTAGCAGGCAGGCAGCAATCAGGGGCTAGCCGTGCGCAGGCTGCTGTCCGGGCTGCTGTCTGCCGCATCTCTGCTGGCGGTTCTGGAAGCGCAACCGGTCGCCGGGCCGGGTCTGAACAGTATCCGTCCACTCACGCGTGGTTTCACCTCCGACCACTCGGTAGTTCCGTGCTTCTCACCGGACGGAGCGAAGATTGCCTTCAACGGACGGTGCAGCACCGACAAGCGCGACGCCCTGTACCTGATTCGGCCGGACGGCGCCGGCCTTGAGCAGGCCTACTGCGGCGACAGCCCGGTTTTCTACCCGGCCTGGTCGCCGGACGGCGCGAGCATCTGCTTCAACGCCGGGACATCGCTCTACGAGTATAACGTCAACACCGGCCGGACCAGCCGCCTGCTCACCGATGCCGCGAAATGGAGCGCAACCCCGGTCTACACCCGGGACAGCCGAAAGATAGTCTACCGCTCGCCGTACGGATTGCGGAGCTACAGCCGCAGTTCACAGCTCAGCGCCCGGCTCACCAGCAAGCCGGCTGACCGCCAGCCGGCCGTGAACCCGAACACTCGGGAAATCGCACTGATGAGCAACAACGACGAAGGTGCGGCCAGGCTCTATCTCATCCAGGCCGATGGCTCCAAACGCAAAGAGATAACTCCGCATCGAGGTAGTTTCGCCCATCCCGCGTGGTCACCGGACGGCGAGCTGCTGCTCTATGACCGGACCGTCAATCAGCGCTGCAACCTCTACGTGGTTGACCGCCGAACCGGTCTTGAGACCCGGCTTACCAGCGAAGACTCGGCTGCGGCGCGGTTCGGCTGCTTCGCCCCGAGCGCCAAGACGATTGTCTTTGTGCGGCAGGACCGGGGCGGCCAGAACCTGTTCATCGGCGACTTCCAGTTTCCGCCTCCCGGCCCCCATTCACTGTCCCCCGACACCCTGCCCCCAACCCCTGCCCCCCAACCCCCGCCCTCCGACACCCAGCCACCAGCCACCGACCTCCGGCCGCCTCTTTCCGATACGACGCGACCCGGAGATTCCATTCCGCATTCCGCAATCCGCAGTCCGCAATCTTCGGATGACAGCCTGGACCGCAGCCGGTACAAGATTGTCATCTTCTCGGACGATGACGCCCTGGCCGAGGAATTCATGAGCCTTCTGCGCGACAAGGGCTATACCAGTCCGGAGAGCTACGTCGCGCCCAGCCCGAATGCCCGGGCGACCATCAAACACAACGACGCGCCGGATGAAATCGTCGAGGAGCTCTCGGAACTGGTCAATCTACACCTGAACCTGCAACTGGAACCCGTGACCGACCCGCAGATACCCGAAACCAGCATCTACATCAACCTGCCGTAGAGGCATGATGCGTCACGCCTGACGCGTGACGCCGGTAGAGCGCTGCGCTTGACTTCCCACCGGGTCGCGCTATATTGATGTCAAATGAGCAAGAGCTGGCCGGCGGTGTTCATTGCGTTTCTCTGCGCTGTTGACCTGTGGGCGCAGGAAGACTGGCGCGAGAGTCCATCGCGATTCCTGCAACTGGAGTTGCTGAACATCGGCTTGGGATGGGGATATGGCCAGTCAGGCTACACGCTGGGGTCGTGGGAATGGAGTCCTTCAGGGCAGGCTAGAGTCCTGGGGTTGACCTATTCCGACCGAAGGCTGAGAATTGGCTTGGCCGCTATCGACTTGTACTCGTTCGCGATGTCTGACGTGCTAGCCTTCGCGACATACTTGCCGGTTCGCGTGGGATACAACATCCTGACTAGACCAGTGCAGACATGGCGGCTCTACGGAATGATCCCGTCCTGCTACGCCGAAGCGACGATGGGGATACAGGGATGGATGCCGGACACACCGCTATACGCGCGGCTGGCTTTGGCGTGCGACCTCGACTACTTTGGCCCGGGTGTCGGCATCGAGGCCAGCGCTGCGAGTCTCTTGGGTTATGATTCGAGCCGCCACAAGGCAATTGCTGCGGGAGTAGCGCTGTGCCTGAATCTCAAGTTCAGGCTCGCCACGAGTCTCGGGCTCTAGCAGCTAAACGTCGAAGACAACCGTAGTTTTGTACCCGCCGGCATCTTCGGTGATTGAGAACATGTGGTACGTCGGGGTCTTGATTTCAATCTTCACCCGGTGCCGCGCCGGGTCGAACTTCTCACCCCGGACGTCAGCCGACAGTAGCCACTCGTCAAAGCCCGGCTCTTGCGTGCTTGAGCTCTTGCGCACTTGTGCACTGCTGACTTCCCTGACCACAAAGTACTCGCTCGCGAACCGGAACAGCAACTCCCGCAGCCAGTCCAGGAACAACTCGTCGCGTGAAGCCGAGTGCAGTTCAATGTGCCGTGACTCGCGCGCCGCTACCTGTGACAGGTCAACGATGTTATCGAACATGGCCAGACCGGCGTTGCGGAACAGCTCTGGCAGGTCTTTGCCGAATATCTCCAGCCCCAGGTCCGACGTGTGGTCGAGACAGCGGTATTTCACGGCTCTAGTTTAGGCCGCCCGCACCGGGTGTCAATCGCAACCCCGGGCAGCATCGGAACCGGGATTCCGTGTGTCGAGTCTAAGTGGCACGACCACAAGGAGGAACCAATGACCAGGATGCTCAGAAAGACGATTCCCGCGGCCATCGCTCTGCTGGCTTTGACCAGCGCACCGGCCTCACTGCTGAACGACCCGTTGAATCCGGTGCAGTTGCGCGCCGGCGCCGAAATCGGTTTTGTCAAAGTGCTCTCGCACACTATTCAGCTTGGCGAGAACGGCACGCTCTTCGATTATGTGAACGAAGGCGGGCAGCAGAACCTGTACCCGTTCCGCCGCCTGTCGCTCGACCTGGGAATCCACAATCGCCACACCGTGACATTTCTGTATCAGCCCCTTGACCTGCAGACAAAGGCCCTGCTCCTGCGGGATGTCACCGTCGACAGCCTGGTCTTTCCGGCGATGATGCCGGTTGACCTTCGCTACTTCTTCGACTTCTACCGCCTGAGCTACCTGTATGACTTCCTCCCGACCCCGGAGAAGGAGTTGTCGGTTGGGCTGTCGCTGCAGTTCCGGGATGCCTCAATCAGCTTTGCCTCGCAGGACGGCTGGCTGTTCCGGACTAACCAGAACGTCGGCCCGGTACCGATTCTAAAGGCTCGCCTGCACCTGCCGTTCGGCCGGCAGTCGTTCATCGGCGCCGAAGTTGACGGTTTCTACGCTACCGACAAGATCTTCAACGGCGCCAACTTCAAGTTTGAAGGCTCGATACTGGACGCCTCGATCCGCTATGGCCTGAAATTCAACGATGCGCTGACCGGTTTCATCAACTGGCGGTTCCTCGGCGGCGGCGCCAAAGGCAAGGGCTACGATATGCCCGGCCCGAGCGACGGCTACACCAACAACGCCCTCGGCACCGGCGCGGTGACCATCGGCTTCTATTTGAACTAGCCGACGCCAACTACCGCTCTTCTCGCGGCCGGCACCAGCGGCGCCGGCCGTGTCCGTTCGTCCCCAGATTCTGCTTGACCTGCTCCTCAGCGGGCGCTAACATTCTTGACTTTCCAGGGAGGAAATGTGAAGAAACTGCTGCTGGTAGTGCTGGTTCTTGCCGCCGTGCCGCTGTCTGCCGGCTCCATGACCAGAACCGTATCCTATGACCTCCGAGATGTAATACTCTCCAAGGCCAATGACTATGATGTTGTCGAATTGCCCGGCGTGCTTTCGCTGGTGCAGCCCGGTGCGCCGCGCCTGCCCCATCTCCGCCAGGCAGTGCTGATTCCGGCCGGCGCCGAGCCCACCGGAGTCGAACTGGTTGCCGAGGAATGGATTGACCTGCCCGGCAATTTCCGCATTGCCCCGTCTCAGCCTGATGTCCGGCTCCCCCGGGCCGGCGAGACCTTCAACCCGACCATCTATCCGCCGGACCCGGTCATCTATGCCTCGAACACTCCTTTCCCTGAGACCAGAGTCCGGCTCACCGGCACGGGTCGGATGAGCGGCTACACGATGGCCTATGTCGAGATGTTTCCCGTGCGGTACACTCCGGCCACCGGCCGGGTGCAACTGGCGACCCGGCTGGTCTATCGCCTGAGCTATGCCGACAACCGGCTTGACGCGCGGGTCGCAACCCGGCGCCAGCAGGAAGTGTTCGGCAACGCAGTGCGGCGGATCGTCGTGAACCCGGAAGACGCGGACCGCTATGCCCCGCGCATCAGCCCGTCCGCGATAAGCACCCTGCCGCCCGGGGTCTTTGACTACGTTGTGATCACGGAAACGCCGATGGACACCGTGTTCCAGCGCCTGGCGGACTGGAAGACGCAGAAGGGCGTGCCCGGCACCGTTGTCCTGGTGTCTTGGATTAACACGAACTACACCGGCTATGACCTGCAGGAAAAGATTCGCAACTTCATCATTGACGCCCACGCAACCTGGGGCACGATGTATGTCCTGCTTGGCGGCCAGGGCGACTATGTCTCCTCGGGCCAGAATATCGTCCCGACCCGGATGGCGAACTATGGCGGCCAGGGCGATGAGCCATGCGACCTGTACTATGCCGGTCTGGACGGCACCTGGGACGGCAACGGCAACCACGTCTACGGCGAAATCCCGGATAACGCCGACATGTGCTCGGACATCTATGTCGGCCGCGCGCCGTGCTACAACGTAGCCAACGCCCGGAACTTCGTGACCAAGGTCATGTGTTACGAACAAGACCCGCCATCGGGATTCGTCGAGGAGATGCTGCTGCCCACCGCGATCCTCTGGTCCAGCTATGAGGAGCGGCCGCTGCAGGAGTCAATCGCCCGGATGACCCCGCCCGACTGGCTCGACCAGCGGCTCTACGAGCGCACCAGCACGCTCTCGCGTCAAGCGGTGAAGGACTCGATGAACACCGGCGTCGGGATGGGCCACTGGAGCGGCCACGGCAACGAGAGCGGCATCTACATGGGTTCGAACCCGTTCTTCAACTCCGCGGACGCCGACGCGATGACCAATGGCGATAAGACCGGCATCGTGGTTTCTATCGCCTGCGACTGCGCGGCCTGGGACTGGGTCCCCAATGGCGATTGCCTGGCCGAACACATGGTGATGCGCGTCGGCGGCGGCTGCGTGGCGACGATCATGAACACCCGCTACGGCTACGGCGCAATCGGGCCCGGTGGCAACTACGTCCCCGGCCCGTCCGAGCGGCTGGACACCACGTTCTTCTCCTCGGTCCTCGACCACGGCATGCCCCACACCGGCGAGGCGCTGGGCTTCGCCAAGGCCTTCTGGTCACCCTGGGCCGACTCCAACTACCAGTACGACATGCAGCGCTATTGCATCTATGACCTGAACCTCATCGGCGACCCGGAGACGCCGCTCTGGACCGCCGAGCAGTCCGCGCTCACGGTCAGCCATCCGGCAGCAATCAACATCGGCAGTCACATCCAGTTCCCGGTGACGGTCACCGGCGCCGGTTCTGCGCCGATTGAGGGCGCAACCGTCGTGTGCCGCAAGGGCACGGAAGTCTTCGCCCGGGGCCAGACCAATTCCAGCGGCGAAGTGACGCTCGACATCTCCCCGGTGACGCCGGGTCCGATGAGCGTGACCGTGAATGCGCACAACTACTCCCTGTACCTTGACGACTGCCAGGTGATTTCAACCGCGCGCTTCATCTGTTGGCTGCGTTCGACGATTGACGACGCCGCGGGCGGCAACGGCGACGGCATCCTGAATCCGGGCGAGACCGTGGAAATCCCGACCTGGGTCAAGAACTGGGGCACGCTGACCGCCAATTCGGTCAGCGCGAAACTGCGTACCCGCAACCCCAACGCTCAGGTCACGGACTCAGCCAAAACCTTCGGCAACGTCGGTCCGGGCGACTCGGCGTACACCGGCAGTGACGGGTTCGGCCTGCACGTCAACGCCGGCCTCCCGAACGGCTACCCGGTCCCCTGCTCGCTCATCTGCAAGGACGCGCTCGATTCGTCCTGGGTTTCGATAATCTCCTTCACGGTCGGCGCGCCGATTCTCGCCCGGCGGTCGGTATCGGTGCGTGACACCGCGACCGGCAACGGCAACGGTCGGCTGGACCCGAACGAAACCTCGGAGCTGGTGATTACGCTGGCCAATACCGGCGGCGGCCACGGCTACAACTGCGCTGCCGTGCTGCGTCCGAGCGATCCCCGCCTGCAGGTGCTCGACTCCCTGGCGGCCTACGGCACGATTAACCGCGGCGACAGCGCCGGCAATTCGGCCGACCGTTTCACGGTCTATGCCAGCGGTGCGATTCCGCCTGAGACGTCAATCCCGTGCACCCTGCATCTGACCGCGGACGGCGGCTACGTCGGGCTCCAGACGTTCAATATCTGCGTCGGTGAGTTGCGCACGGTTGACCCGATACCGGATGGCCCGCGCGCCCCGGCGCTCTACTACGCCTACGACGATGTTGATGCCGGGTATCCTGCGCGGCCGACCTACAACTGGATGGAAATTAACTCGGTCGGCACGCGCCTCACCTACACCCAGAACGACGTCGTGCTGATGATCAACCTGCCCACTGAATTCGGGCCATTCAAGTTCTACGGACAGCGCTACACGCAGATTTCCATCAGCGCCGACGGCTGGATCTGCCCGGGCAACAACACGACCCCCAACTACAACAACACGCCATTGCCCAGCTCCGGCACACCGCCGGGCATGGTCTGCGGCAACTGGGACGACCTGAGCCCGGCTCCGGACGGCGCCGGCTACATCTACTGGTATCACGACGTCGCCAATCACCGGCTGGTCGTCGAATGGGACAGCGTGGAATACTGGAATCAGAGTTCGGTGCGGGATAAGTTCGAAATCATCTTCTCCGACACGACCGTCGCCACGCCTTCCGGCAACAACGCCATTCTGGTTCAATACAAGACGGCGAACGGCTACTCAAGCTCGACCCTGGGGATCGAAGACCCGGGTCGCACCATCGGCATTCAAGCTCTGTATGACGCGTCCTACAATCGCGGTTGCGCGCCGATTGCCGCGGGTCGGGCAATTGCCTATCTCACAACCGACCCGACCGGCATCGCGGAAGAAGAAGGCCCGAGCGGGTTCCTGAATAATGCCCGTTTTGTCGCCTGGCCCAATCCATTCCAGGGGCAGAGCAACATTGCCTGGAGCGTCAAGACTGCGGGCAAGGTGACCCTGAAGGTCTTTGACCCGGCCGGTCGAGTCATCCGGGACCTCGTTGAGTCTTCGCTGAAACCCGGGCGCTACTCGCTGGTCTGGGACGGCAAGGCGAACGATGGCCGGGACGTCTCCGCCGGCATCTACTTCTACAAACTCGAAACCGCGACCGACCAGTACCGTCAGAAAGTCGTTGTAACGCGCTAGACGAAACGACAGTCAGCAAGAGGCGGGCGCAAGCCCGCCTCTCCGTTTTCACTTTCACCAACCGCAGTCCAAGGTAGCCCGCCGTCTTCTCGCTCGGCTCCTTGAATCCTCGACCCCTGGAATCCTGTCTGCGACTTCAGCGCACCACGGCAAACCGCCGGGTCAACCGAGCGGACCCGGCGACCAGAACCGCGAAGTAGCTGCCCGGGGCAAGCCGGTCTATCGGCTGCCAGGCAAGCATCTGCCTGCCGCGCGCTGTCCCGCAGTCCAGCGTTGCCGCACGGCGACCGGCCGGTCCGACGATGTCAATGCGCGCCGGCATCAAACTCGGCGTCTCCCAACGCAGAATCAGGTAGTCGGTTGCGACCCGATTCACGACTTCGAACCAGGGCGATGCCCGGCCTGAGCGCGGACCGTCTTCGACGCTGCTCGGCCCCTCGGCCGCGACCAGCCGAATCAGCGTACTGAGGCCATGCGCCGAAGTCCCCTGCATGCCGGAAAGATACAGCCCGGCATTGCCAAGACCCGGCTCCGGCGCAATCCAGAGAAACCAGCCGCTGTCCTGGTCGGCGATGGCGAAGTGAACGCCAACCGAATCGGTCTCTGCGCTGTACAGCTCCATGTTCGGTCCCGGGACAATTGCGCCGGCATTCGGCGTGTCATTCGCGCGCCGTACCGAAGCATTGAGATTGCTGATTGCCTCGCCGCCGTGATGGCTGATGCGAACCCGGTAGGTATCGCCCGGGACGTATTCGGCCGGGAAACCCGAAACCAGAATCGAGCCGCCTGAGCTGCCGTGACAGTGTAACGCGCACGAGCCCGCGGTGCCGGGCGCGCCGGAATACCCAACAAGGCCAGGCAGTGCGAATGCCAGAGCCGGAAGCAGGAACGCGACCGCGAACGTTGCGACCCGGCTACGCGCGGGGCACAGGCAGCGTCTCGACATTCAGGGCAGCAGCAGGAACCGGGCCGAGGCGACCGAACCTGATGCTTCGAGGCGGCCCAGATAGAATCCCGGCGGCAGCTTGCGTCCGTCCTCAGTCTTGCCATTCCAGTCAAAGCGATACGGACCGCTCACGGTCGGGGCAAAGAAGAACTCGCGCACCGGCCGGCCGACCAAGTCGTAGAAGACCAGCCGTCCGGCCACTTCCCGGCCGAGTGAGTAGTCAATGTGCAACGGCGCGCGCCCGCTGGAAACCGCCAGCCGGACCGAAGCGTCGGTTTGATGCTCCGCTTCCTCAATCGCGACCGGTGGTGCGCCACAGGAAAAAACCAGCGCCGGCCGGTCGCTCGGTAGGCCCAGCGCCACGATGATCGCCGTGCGTTCGGCCGGGGTCAGTGGCGTGGTCAGGAAACCCTGGAGTCCCATGCTCAGCGCCTGGGTCACATGCTGAAATCCGGCGAAACCCGCTTCCTGCATGTCCCGATACCGGCTCGTGTCCAGCACGCAGACCACGACATAGGTCGGCGCGGTCGAGGGTATTCCCGGGCACGCGGCTCGCAGTTGCGCGCGCCGGTCGCCGCTCGCAATCAGCTCAATCCGGTGGTCGCTGGTGTTGAGCCCGGTACCGGGCGGCAGGCGGTTGTGATAGCGCCAGACCCCGTCCTCACGCACGAGGTAGATCAGTCTCGTGAGATAGTACTGCCCGACCGCCGAGGGAATCGTCGTGCCCCGATTACCGTTGTAGGCAAGATGCGGCGTAACCCCGTACCCGGCCCAGAGAATCTGGGAGATGTCCTCTTCGGACGGCATCTCCGACGCGAACACGGAATCCTGATGCCAGCCTGCCAGCACCACCTCGAACGTGTCCGCGCCATCGGTCGCCGGCAGCGGCAGCGTCGAATCCGATGACCAGGCCTGGCGATAGGTCGTCAGCCCGGTCGTCGCGGCCCGGCCGAACACGTTGACCATCTTGATTGACTCGGCCGGATTCCAGTTAGCGTTAGCGTAGTCCGCCGCGTACCTCATCGGACACGACGCGACGGTCGCGCTCTCCGAATTCCAGAATGCGGTCCCGGCCAGCAGCCCGGCCTGCACCGCGAAACCCGCTTCTTCATGTCTGGCGCAGGCAATCCCGACCTCGTACGCTGAGCCCGAGTTGTACCGATGGTCTCCGCTCAGGTGCACGACCAGTGCGTGCGCTGACGAATCATAGCGGTAGACGTTCTCCGGCGTCGCTACATAGAACTCACGATAACTGCCCAAGTGCGGTACGCGATTCATCGCCCAGAGAACATTCGACACCACCTGGCGCGGCAGCGCACTCGTGAAGCCCGAGTGAACTGAGTAGCGGCTGTTGGACAGAATCTCGAACGAGTTACCGTTCAACACCGGCGCGGGCAGGCTTTCGGTCTGCGCGCGACACTGAACCAGCAACAGCAGCAGCGCCGCAACGACGATGATACCCTTCTTCACTGTCTCAGAGTGTAGGCCGGAACCGGGAACTGTCAAGCGGAAGTGAACCAGCCCGAGTGCATTGCGGCGTTCTGGCAGGTACCGGCGTTCGGCCGGATAGAGCAGAACGCGGCGGAGCACTTCGTTCCGGCCGCAGTGCGTCGGATGCGCGAGGTCATCTTCGAGCGTCTGCAGAACGCCGGCGCCCGGACCTGACAACGCCCCGGCCTGTGACGGTTGGTCAGTCCAAATTGCGAATCCGCCGGTACTCCGGTTCAAGCAGGCCGTAGTTGACGATGTTCACCCACTTACCCCGCCGGAACAGCGCCTCGCGCGACATCCCTTCCCGCCGGAACCAGCACTTCTCAATCACCCGCCGCGAGACGTCGTTCGGTTCGAGATGGCCGACGCTCAGGCGATGGAGTTTCAGCGTGTCGAAGCCATAGGCAATCAGCAGTTTCACGGCCTGCGTCATGATACCCTTGCCCCAGAAGGGCCGCGCGAGCCAGTAGCCTATTTCCGCGCCCGGCATCCCAGCCGGATGGCGCATCAGTTCGACCAGGCCGATTGGCTCATCCGAGTCCGCCCACCGAATGGTGAACGGGTGCCGTTGGCCGGACCGGGTTGCCTTCAGTGCGCGCTTCAGGAATTCGTCCATGTCCTTGCGCCGGTACGGCTGGGGCAGATTCAGGAGCCAGCGGGCAATCTTCGGGTCCCGGATATGGCGGAACAACCCGTCGCCGTCGCTCTTCCGCAGCGGCCGCAGCACGACTCCCCTGCCGCGCAGTTCGGCCTTCGCGGTCAGAGTCGAAACCTTCTCCCTGCCTTTGGCTTCTGACTTCTGACTTCTGACTTTTGACTTCGCCTCAGAATCCATCCGCCACGTCGTTAATCCGGACGTTATCGCAGATGAGATACTCGGGCACGCTCACTGCTTCCGGCGCACGCCGCCCATAGGTCGCGGAGACGTCGAACAGCACCGACTTCGCGGCCACCGCCACGACGTGCGAGAGCACGTTGGGAATTGTGTCGGTAATCCGGGTCGAGACCATCGGCGCGGTGAATTCGCCGCCTGAGATTCGCCGGGCATTGAACCGGGACGAGCCGGTGAACATGCCCCGGGCCGGGTCCGGCAGGTGAATGTAGTGCAGGTGGGGAATGAACAGCGCATCGCCGGCCAGCTTCCGGCCCGCTGCGATGCCGGGATTGCCGGTGCCGGCCGCAAACACGAAGTCGCCCGAACCGATGTCATGGCCGGTCGGCTTCCGGCCGTACTTCGCTGCGGTGGCGCTGTCGTACAGCAGGGCCTTGAACACGCCCTGCTCGACCAGCGGAAACGTCTTGCGCACAATGCCCTTGAAGTCGAACGGCATCCGGTAGACGTTGTGGTTCGTCGGGTCATCGAGAATCGTTACCGTGTCTGAGAAGAGCTTGTCGCCCGGCTTGTTCCCGGACGTGAACCCGCGCTTCTCTTCCCAGCCCCGGCCGCCGAAACCGCTCCAGATGGCCAGCGTCAGCAGTTGCGAAATTGACTGCGCGCCGAACATCACCCGCTGACTGCCCAGCGCGGTGCGATAGCCCGGGTTCTTTTCATAGACCGGCAGCATCGCCTCGAACTCGGCAATCGCGGCATCGGCCGAGAAATCCCTTGCCGACTTGCCGCCCTGTTCGACCGACAACTCCCACTTCTTGTCCTGCTCCTTGAGCACCAGCACCAGCCGGCCGTCGGTGAGTTTGCGATAGGCCTCGTTCTTGCTGGCGGTCGTGGTCAGGTACATCTCGGTCGAGCCCGACGACCACGAACCGGAGAAGTCGTAGTTGCCCTTGGGCTTGATCGTCTTCACGACTCTGGCGCAGAGGTCGCCCTTGGCTTCGGATGAGAGACTCTCCAGCCCGGGGTCGAACCCGCCCGAGTCGTCAATCGTCTTCTCGACCGCCCCGAAAATCGGCTCATAGTCCTTGGGCAGCGCCGCCTGGGCGTTATCGCTCGCCTTCTTCAGCGCGTCGCGCAACTGTTCGAGCGTCGTAATGTCGGAAGTGAGACCGTAGTCCCCGGTCTTGCGCCCGTCGAAGACCGTGATATCAAGCCGGGTCAGGTCCTCGTGGGTCGAGAGCGCAATCGCCGAATTGCCCAGCCGAATCAGGCTTGAATGCTCGCGGTGAAACGAGAACTCGGCATTGATGCCCTGCTTTCGCGCTTCGTCCCGAGCGGTACACAGCAGGTCGCGAATCCTTGACTCAAGCATAGCATCCTCCCGCCGCAAGCCACAAGCCACAAGCCACAAGCCGAACGGAATGCAGAGTTCTGCATTCTGATTTCTGACTTCTGATTTCTGACTTCATGAGTTACTCCTTCTCTCCGGTCTCAACGTTCTTGAACCGCATCACCGGCAGCCCGTGGCCGAGCTCCATAATCTGGTTCGGCTCGCCCTTGCCGCAGTTCGGCACCTGGCGCAGGCACCAGGTTTCCTTGCTGCCGACCTTGTCCAGCGCGCCCCAGAACTCCAGGGTGTGGCCGTGGTAGGTCGGGTTCTTGAAGACCTTCGTGCGCTTGCCGCCGATAACCTCCCAGGCGATTTCGCACCCGAAATGGAAGTGCTCGCGGTTCGAGCCGATGGACCAGGAAACCGGCGCATCCACGATGATGCCGTCCTCGGTCGTCTTGACAATGTCTTCCAGGGTGCCGTCGCTGCCCGGGTCAATGTCAATATTCGTCATCCGGTCAATCGGCGGGCGGTAGAACGCGCAGCTCCGGGCCGCGGTCCCGGAGTCCGTGACCACCGTGCGCCCGGCCTTGGCATTCGCCTCGGCGAGGTCGGTGCGCGACGAGAGCACATTCACCAGGATGCCCTTGTCAATCAGCAGGTAATCGCGCTGGGGCGTGCCTTCATCGTCGAACCCGAACGTGCCCGGCGAGTTCTCGACGATGCCGGCCCGGGCGTTCAGCTTCTCGGACCCGTACTTCAGTCTGCCGATCATCTCCGGCCGGACGTGCGAGCCGCCGGCGAACGACAGCTCATAGCCCAGAATCCGGTCCAGTTCCAGCGCGTGGCCGATTGTCTCGTGGACCTGCAGAAAGCCCATCCCGGTGAGCAGAATCACATCCCGGCGCCTGGCCGGCAGGGACGGAGCGGCCAGCAACTCGGCCAGCTCGCTCTTGACCCGCTCGGCATTGGCGCTGAAGCACGTCGGGTCGGTAAGCCATTCAAAACCCCGGGTACCGCAGCCGTCGCCGCACAGCTCGTGGCTGCGCCGCTGATTCCGACCTTCTTTGTCCGGGGCCATGACCATCATGTTCCCGAACGTGTTAAGCTGCCAGCGGTCAACCTCGGTGCCTTCGGTGTTCCAGTAGAAGACCTTACGGCGCTGGAAGTTCGCGGTGACGAACCGGTGCGCCACGTGCGGCGCGGCCAGCGAAGCGTCAGCCCGCTTCAGGAATTCGAGCTTGTCCTTGAGCGGGACCTCGAACGGGTCTTTCCCGACCGGTGAACGGTAGCTCCCCTTACTCGCCTTGCCCTTGCCCATGTCGCGGGGAAACCCGAGCAGCCGGGCCGCGGCCAGACTATTGGCGAGCGCCCGGTCGAAGCAGCCGGGAATCCCGGCCAGGTTCGCGGTCGCGGCGAATCCCCATGCCCCGGCCTTCAGGACTCTCACCCCGATGCCGCGCTCGAGCCGGGCGGTGTTTGCCTCCAGGTTGCCGTCCTGGAGCATGAGGTATTCGGACGAATCCTCATCATAGAGCCGCGCGTCGGCGAAACTGCAGCCCGCCTGGGTCATGCGCGCGATTTCCGCCTTCACGGCTCGTGCTACTTTCTGGACCGTAATGCTCATTTATTCTCCCTTTCTTAACTCCGAACTCACACACCGTCGGAAAATGCAATTGTAGCCGCGCCGCTGGAGAATTCAAGGGGCGTGAGCCGAACCTGGC
>Ga0233425_10006868_pt1 | contig 16433 bp, 8 predicted proteins | sample Watercolumn_Towu_2_FD_181712 | JGI IMG/M metagenome (GOLD analysis project Ga0233425, IMG submission 181712) | Freshwater microbial communities from Lake Towuti, South Sulawesi, Indonesia - Watercolumn_Towuti2014_140_MG | ecosystem: Environmental > Aquatic > Freshwater > Lake | place: Indonesia... | reverse complement strand
TTGCTCGACGAAGCTGGCGCGGCGGGTGGCGGTGTAGTGGAGGTGCCGGCGGGCCGCTTCCGCGTCAACGGGACCCTCGTCGTGCCGGCCAACGTGACTTTGCAGGGCATCTTCCGTGTGCCGCCCAGGGCGGCCTCAATCGCTGACAGCAGTGGCTCGGTGCTGCTGGCGTACGCCGGGCGAGGCGAACCGGACGGGCCGGCCTTCATCCGGCTGGCCGGCAACAACGCCGTCCTGGCGGGGTTCATTGTCGCCTATCCGGAGTGGCGCCTGGATGACGTCCCGCCAGTGCCTTACCCTCCATGTGTGCTCTCTCTGGACACCGAGAACGTGAGCGTCCAGGACTGCCTGCTGCTGAACCCCTACGAGGGGATCCGCCTGGAGCGCGCCCATCGGCACCTGCTGCGGAACATCACCGGCTACCCGATCTGGCGCGGCATCTACGTCGATGAGTGCTACGACATCGGGCACATCGAGAACATCCACTTCTGGCCGTTCGGCACGGCGTACGATCCGAACCACCCCTACAGCAAGTGGATCAACACTCAGGGCGTCGCGTTCGAGCTGGCGCGGACCGACTGGGAGTATGTGTCCAACACGTTCTGTTTCGGCTACGGCATCGGCTACCGGTTCTCCGCCTCGGCTCACGGCAGCGCGAATGGCAACTTCAGCGGCCTGGGCGCGGACTGCTGCGATCGGGCCGTCGTCGTCGAGCAGGCGCAGTCGCCAGGCCTGCTCATCACCAATGGGGAGTTCGTCGGCCGGTGGGCCGGAACAGAGTCCGTGTGCATCGAGATTGGCCCACAGGCCGAGGGCAAGGTCAGCCTCGTGAACTGCTCCTTCTGGGGCCCGATCGACCGGTGCGTGTGGATGCGGAGCCCAGTGGGTCAGTTCACGGCCAGCGCCTGCAACTTCGTGAGCTGGGACGTCCGGGGCGCCGGGTCGCCGGCGCTGCAGCTCGACGCCGGCCGGTCGATCGTGCAGGGCTGCAGCTTCATCCAGGGCGGGCTGAGCGTTCAGGTCGGAGCGGATGTCGTGTCGGCAATCCTCACCGCCAACCAGGCCGCCGGCGGGTTCCGAGTCGAGAACCAGGCCGGCGAGCGCGCGCAGATGGGCCTGAACGAGGCGGACCCCGTCGTGTGGACGGCGGAGGCACGCTCCCACTACCGCATCGAAGTCGGCGCCGCCGGGGACGACCGCTACCTCCGGGGCTTCCACGGCCGTGAGCGGGTGGACCGTCCGTGCCGCTGGAGCACGGCCTCCTCGACCCTGACGCTGCCTGCCCCGCGCGGCAAGCCCTACACGGTCACGCTCGAGGCCAACATCCCGGCCCATGCCCTGTCGCCGGAGGCCGGGCTCTACCGCGACGGCACGCTGCTGGCCCCGCTGGCGGCCGGGACGGCCCTCGCGGCGAGCCTCCCGTCGGGGGACGAGGACCTCGTGCGACTGGAGCTGCGCTGCAAGGGCTGGGTACCCCAGGAGGTGGACGCCGGGTCAGCCGACCCGCGCACCCTCGGTGTGCTGTTCTTCAGCGTCACCGTGAAGGCCGCCGACGCCGGCGAGACCGTCTTCGACGCCAACAGCGGCAAGTGGCTCCCCCCCGGGAAGGCCACCGAGTAGCGGTGCCGAGGGCGCCCCGGCGAGCGCCCTGTTAGCAGTGCCGTCTCCGGCTGGGCCGCGACGCAGGACCCGAGGGATGCCCGGGGGCGGAATGGAACAACGTGCTGAGGTGCGTCGATGAAGCAGACCCATGATCTGAGCGAGCTCGAATGGGCACTGGAGGGCTACACACCGTATCTGTGGCTCCTGGAGTGGACGTACGGAGCGGGTTTCGGGGCGCAGGAGCGATGCGTTGATGTCCGGCCCGTGCCGGCTCGCGTACCGGGCTCCGTGCAGGGAGCCCTGCGCGAGGCAGGGATCATCCCGGACTGGAATGTGGGGGCTGACTCGCGGCTCGGCGAGTGGGTCGAGCACCGACACTGGATGTACCGGGCGCACCTCCCGGCGGAGTGGCTGGTTGAGGGCGCGAGCTACCGGCTGCAGTGCCAGGGGCTTGACTACATCGGCTGGGTGTACGTCAACGGTCTGGAGGTCGGGAGCTTCGAGGGGACCCATGTCCCGCATGCCTTCGACCTGACCCCGTACCTGGGCGCCGAGTCGAACGAACTCACGATCATCTTCGACCTCTCGCCCCGGTGGCTGGGGCAGTTTGGGTACACGTCGCGGATGAAGGAGTGGAAGACACGGTTCAACTACACCTGGGATTGGGCGCCGCGTCTGGTGCAGATCGGCATCTGGGACACCATCTCGCTGGTGGTGAGTGACGGGAGCGAGCTGGGCGTGGTGCGGGTGGTGACCGACGCCGAACCCGAGGCTCAGGCGGTGGGCATCCTGGAGGTCTCCGGGGAGGTCAGCGGCACGGAGCCGGCCACGGTCAGGGTGACGCTGGAGGCCGAGGCCGGCGTGCTGAGGAGCGAGGAGGTGCCGGCGGCGGAGTTGGCCTGTGGCCTCCGGTGGACCGACCTGCCGGTGCAGCTCTGGTGGCCGAACCTCCAGGGCGCCCAACCTCTGTACACCGTCACCTGCACGCTCCTGGACGCCGACGGCGCGGAGCTGGACCGAGTGGCACGACAGGTGGGGTTCAGGCACGTAGAGTGGCGGCCCTGTGAGGGCGCGCCGGCCGAGGCCGACCCGTGGCTGTGCGTCATCAACGGCCGCCCTCTCTTCCTGCAGGGCGTGAACTTCGCGCCGTTGTGCGCCAACTACGCCGACCTGACGCGGGAGGACTACGAGAGGCGGCTGCGTCAGTACAGGGACCTGGGTCTGAACCTGTTCCGCATCAACGCCTGCCAGTTCCTGGAGCGCGAGTGGTTCTACGAGCTGTGCGATGAGCTGGGGCTGCTGGTGTGGCAGGAGTTCCCGCTGACCTCGTCAGGGCTCGAGAACTGGCCGCCCGAGGACGAGGCCAGCATCGAGGGGATGGTACGGATCGCGCGGTCGTTCATCGAGCGCCGGCGACACCATGTGTCGCTCCTGATGTGGAGCGGCGGGAATGAGCAGCAGGGCGATCTGGAGGGGAACAAGTTCGGTATGGGCAAGCCCTGCGACCTGAGCCACCCGATGCTGAAGCGGCTGGCGGAGGTGGCGGCTGAAATGGACCCGACGCGGCGGTTCATCCCCACCTCGCCGCTCGGTCCCAGGTCGAGCGCCAACCCGGCCGAGTTCGGCCAGGGCAAGCACTGGGCCGTGCACGGCGGCGCGGCGCTGGGGACCCTCGAGGCGGCCAGGGAGTACTGGGCGGCCGATGACGCGCTGATGCGGCCGGAGGTCTACTGCCCTGGCGCCGCCTCGGTGGAGATGATCGGGAAGTACGCGGGCGACTTCGAGACCTTCCCCGCGAACACGAGCAACCCGTACTGGACGCGGCTGACGACCTGGTGGAACGACTGGGACAAACTGGTTGCCATCCACGGCCGCGAGCCCGCGGACCTGGCGGAGTACGTGGAGTGGAGCCAGGCGAACCAGGCAGTGATGATCAGTGGCGAGATCAGCGCCTGCAAGGCCCGCTTCCCGCGGTGTGGCGGAGTGCTGATGTGGTCGGGCCACGACACCTGGCCGCTGACCGTGAACACCTCGCTCATCGACTTCGACGGGAACCCGAAACCCTCAGCCTACGCGGTATCGGCAGTCTGGCGGTCGGCGGTGGATGGCGATGAGTAGCGGTACGATGACATCGCGCGAGCGGGTGCTCTGCGCCATGCGCAATGGGATGCCGGACCGCGTCCCCGTAGCGCCGGACATCTCCATGTACGTGCCGATGCGCTTCAGCGGATGCACGTCCCAGGACTTCTGGACCGGTCCGAAGACCGGCATCCCGCACTGGGAGGCGTATATCGACGCGGCCGACCACTACGGGCTCGATGCCTGGACCGCGCCCGTGTTCGGGCTGCCCCTGGTGTATGAGGAGTCGCAGGTCGAGTGGGAGCGCGAGTCCTTCGTCGACCCGGCGCGCGATGCGATGGTGATGAAGGCCACGGCGCACACACCGCTTGGGGACCTCCAACAGGAGTCGGTCTGCCACCGGGGCGACCAGGCGGCCGTCACCGAAAAGCTGATGAAGGACCTCGCCGCCGACTTCCCCAGTTTTCAGTTCCTTCAGCCGATGCCACGGGGGCTGGATGGGGCCGCGTCGGAAGCCCAGCGCCGGGCCTGCCACGACCGGGGCCATGCCTACGGCGTGACCGTCGCATACCCGGGCTTTCAGATGTGGAACGTGTGGCTACAAGGGGGCGTCGAGTCGCTGGCGTACGTGGAGGCCGACGCCCCGGAGCTGCTGGAGCAATGGCTGGAGTGGGACCTGGAGCGCGGCACGCGCGAGATGGAGCTGGCCCTTTCGGCCGGCCTGGACTACATCCTCTTCGGCGGCTCGGGGACGATCACCCTGGCGTCGCCGGCGCTGGCGGCGAAGTACGCGCTCCCCGGGCTGGCGAAGTGGTCGGCCATGGCGAAGGCGGCAGGCCTCCCGACGATGCTCCACAGCTGCGGGAAGAACCGCGCACTGGCCGACATGCTCGCCGACGAGACCGACGTGGGGATGCTGAACCCCCTGGAGCCGCCGCCCATGGGTGACATTGACCTGGCTCAGGTGAAGCGGGCCCACGGGTCGCGGCTGGCGTTCATGGGCAACCTCCATACCACCGACGTGATGCTGCTGGGCACCCCACAGGACGTGCGCCGCGAGAGCCTGAAGGCAATCCGCGACGCTGGCGCAGGCGGCGGCTTCGTCCTCTCCACCGGCGACCAATGCGGACGCGACACGCCGGACGCCAACCTGCTGGAGATGGTGGCGACGGCACACGAACTCGGTGCCTACCCCCTGGACATCGACCGCATCGAGGCCGAGATCAGGCGACTGGGGGAGCCGCGCCCCAGCCGCACGCCAACCGCACGGGTGGTGACATGACCACCATCCGACTGGGCCGACTCCGGTTGGGTCGGCCGGACGCGACGCATCGTCGCAGGGCGGATGGGCTGGCCGCTGTGCAGCAGGCCACCGCGGCGGTGAGAGCTGCGACCACTGGACGCGTCGCTACCCACCTGCCCGGCATCTCGCATCTTGCGGCTCTGGCCCGACGGTGTGCTCCCGGGCGCTCGGGGTGGTGTGTCAGGGCACAGACGCGAGGTGCTCGTATCCGTCGATCGGTTCCGCGCTCAGCCGCCCATGTTTCGCGGCGAGCAGGCGCTTGAGCAGCGCCGGGCACTCGGGGCCCCACGTACGGGCCCCATGGGCCCTGGTGAGCGCAACCACGCGAGGTGGCCGACCCATGTTACGTGTGATTCGCGTAGGTTCACCTGGGTGACCTCGACATACAGTGATGCGGCCACCATGGCTCCCCGCAGGACGCCGCCGGGCCATCACGCCAGCCTACAGCAGTGCTGATGGCGCCTGGTTGTACTCAGGCGACGTCCAGAGCGAGGATACACCCCGCCGGTCCCCAAGGAAGCGTGAGGTATGCCGTCGAACCTGCAGACTGCGACTGCTTGGCGAATCACTCACCCATCGCCTGACGCATATTGTACTTAGGCCTCTGAGAGGGTCTCGGTGGCTGTGGTGGCGTCGTGCCGTGCCGTCGCCTGGGAGCGCAGTCCCGCATGCGCGGGATGCTGGCTTGGCTGGTGGTGGCCCCGGTGTGGCGGACGTGCCGTCCCTGCCGTTCCGGTCACCGGTCACCGGTCACCTGCCGTCCCTCCGGGCACCTGCCGTCGCACGCAAGCAGGAGATGCAGTCATGCGATGCCTTCGATTGGTGTCTTCCGCGGCCTTGCTGCTCGCCGCCGCTAGCCGGGCCTTCAGCGCCGGCGACTGGCCGTGTTTCCGCGGCGGGCCGAACGCGACGGGAGTCGCGTCGACCACCCTCCCGGCGAAGCCCCGCCTTCTCTGGACCTACGAGGCGGGCTCGGCGATCAAGTCGACCGCGGCGATCGTCGGCGATACGGTCTACGTCGGCACGATGGGCAAGTCCCTGGTGGCGTTGCGGCTCGCCGACGGCCGGGAGCGCTGGCGCTGCGCGACGAAGCACCGGGTCAGTAGCTCGCCCTGCGTGATGGGCTCGCTGGTCTACGTCGGTGATGACGGCGGCACAGTCTACGCCATCGACCGCGCCACCGGCCAGATCCGCTGGACCTACGGCACGGGCGGCGAGGTCATCTCCTCGCCGACGCCGGTGCCCGGCGCCATCCTGGTGGGCTCCTACGACAACTACCTCTACAAGCTGGAGGCGGCCACGGGGCGAAAGCTGTGGTCCTTCGGGTCCGACGCCCAGGTCCACTGCTCGCCGTGCGTGGCCTCCGGGCTGGTGATGATCGCGGGTTGTGACGGGCAGGTGCGGATGATCGACCTGAGCACCGGTCGGCAGCGCACGGCGGCCTCGATCGGGCCGAACTTTGCCGCCACGCCGGCTTACGCCGCGGGTTGCGTGTTCGTCGGGGGCTTGGGCGGTGAGTTCCTCTCGGTCCGCCTCAGCGACGGCAAGGTCGTGTGGAAAGTCATGGCCACCGCCAACGGCGGCGCGGCCTACGCTTCGGCCGCGGTGCACGGGGACGCCGTCGTGTTCGCCTCCCGCAACGACACCGTCTTCCGCCTGGACCGTGCAACCGGGAGGCTCATCTGGCTGTTCAAAGGAAAGGACCAGGTCGAGTCCTCGCCCGTGATCGTGGGCGACCGGGTCTTCTTTGGCTGCGACGACGGCAGCCTGTACGCCGTAGGCCTGGCCTCCGGCCGCGAGGCGTGGCGGTTCCTCGCCGGGTCCGCCATCTCAGCCTCCCCGGCCGTGGCGCAGGGCCGCTTGGTCATCGGTGCCGCCGACGGCGCCGTCTACTGCTTCGGCTAGGGCCTCGCCGACACCTGGGACCGCGCGCTACCAGCGCGCCGTGGTGGCCGTCGTGTCGTTCACGCCTTCCGGGACCGTCCCGCGTCTGCGGGACGGCTGCGGCCGCGTGGTGAGTCGTTCAGTCTCGAGGTCTGTCACCGAAGTCGAACCCGAACGGAGAACCCCCATGCCTCGACGAACCGGCTTTACGCTCATCGAGCTCCTCGTCGTCATCGCGATCATCGCGATCCTCGCCGCGATCCTGTTTCCCGTTTTCGCCCGCGCGCGCGAGAAGGCACGCCAGACGAGCTGCCTGAGCAACGTGAAGCAGCTCACGCTGGCGGTCGGCATGTACGTCGCCGACCACGACGGCTCGTTCCCGATGTCGGCCTTCCCGGCGGGGGCGCAGGTCGCGACGATGAACACGGTCGTGCTGCCGTACGTGAAGAACGATCAGCTCTCCCAGTGCCCCTCGGAGCCTCAGGCGATGGACGTGGTCGCGATGTTCGCGCCCTACGGCGGCCCGGCTCCCGGCACACCTCGCTACACGAGCTACACCACGAACGCCGACATCTTCCTGAACGGCTACCTGCTGATGATGACGGGGGGCGCGACGGTGGATGAGTCCGCCCTCCCGCGCGCAGCCGAGACGATCCTGCTCTACGACGGCAACGTGACGCTCACCGGGGAGCAACCCGTCCAGGCCCGCCACAACGGGACGTTCAACGCCGGCTTCGCCGACGGCCACGCCAAGTCGATCACCGCTGAGTACGCCGGCACTGCGACGCACTTCACGGGCGCTACGATCAGCACCTACCGCATCGGCGCCACCGGCGGCTTCTACCAGGGCATGACCGAGGCCAAGGGCATCCCGCAGTAAGGTAGGAATCAGGGGCATGACCCAATCCAGCCGCACCGGACTGGGATCGTGTCCCCGGGTCCGGGAGAATCCGAACTTTCCGGCCCGCGCTTAACGTGCCCCTCTTCATCGCACCCACGGGCTCCGACAGCCCCCCACCCGGCCTGCATCGCTTCCGCTATGCCTTCGACCCGGCCGCCCTGGTCCCCGAGCCGCGACCTCTGCCCCTCCCAAGGGAGACGGCCTTCGAGCGTGCACAGCGCTACCAGGCCATGCTGGACGCGGGCCTGGTGACGAACCGGGCCGATCCCGCCAGGGCGCTTGGCTGCTCAAGAACGTGGGTGACGAGAGTGCTCGGGCCTGCATCACTGCGCCCCGCTCAGACCCAACTCCTGACCCCTCAGGTCCTTCGCCCGTATCCCGATCCCCGCTGCCGTCAGCATCTCGACCAGCGATCGCGTCTTCTCCTCACTCGGTTCCGGTAGGCTTACCTCGCGCGGCCTGCTGGAGATCCCGTACCCGTATGGCTCCTTTGCGTGCGAGTACCGGTACGGTCATCTCTCCTTCCCCTTCCTGACCGGCCAGAGCGCAGAGATGCGGCTGGACAGCCTGCAGCCCTGGGGAGTCCTGGGGCGGCCCACCTTCTCGGGCTCGGCGGTGTACGCCCGGGAGCTCACGCTGCCCGAGTCGGGCGAGTACCTGCTCGACCTGGGGCGCGTGGAGGATGTCGCGGTGGTGTCGGTCAACGGGGGTGAGCCGGTGACGGTGGCCTGGCCGCCGTAGCAGGTGCGGTTGCCGGGGTTGCCGGCGGGAACGCACCGGCTGACCGTTGAGGTGACCAACGCGCCCGCCAACCGCAACCGGGCCGCCGGGCTGCCGGCCGGGCTGCTGGGTCCGGTGCGGCTGTACCGGCCCTGAGCCGGGAGGTTGCCATGCACGCGATCCTGGGACTACTGGCGTGCTGTGCCCTGTGGGCTGATCCCGCGCCGAAGGGGGGCCCGGCGTTGACCCTGACCTTCTGCTGTCGGCCGGACAATGACCTATACCGGATCGCGACGGAGGCGGCCGGGCCCTGCCGGCGCGTCGAGTCACCGGCCGAGGCCGTGGACCGGGCCCCCGAGGGGTGGCCCCGCAAGACTGTCCTCTTGCGCGGAACCACGACCACGGGACCACGACCACGGTCTGAAAGCGACCACATATCTGCTATACTGATCCGACGTGCGCCGACGACCGGGGCGACGGGCTCCCCGGTCCTGCTGCGCGGCTCGTCAGCGCCAGGTGGATGGGAGTGGACGCCGAGCGCCCTGAAACGCATAGGTAGAGCATAGAGAGAGGAGCGACGCACACACCGACAGTCACCAGGACGGTCTATCCGCCGTATAGGCAGTACGGGGATGGCCGGCACGGGGCTGCCGTTGTCGGGGTCTACGGATGGGGCGGATCAGGCCTGCACCGAACGGAGAGGCTGACCTACGAGATCGGCTGAGGACTGACCCTCGGTTCCGGTTCGCGAAAGGACAGTGAGATGATGCAGTACGTGCTCGTCGCAGCCTTGCTGCTCGCCCTGTTGTTCGCCCTCGTGCCCTGTGCCGGGCAGACCGAGACCCCCAGGCGGCCGCATACCATCGTGGTCACCGACTACCCCGACATCCACGCCGCCGTTGCCGCGGCGAGGGAACTGGGCGTGGGGCGCATCTACGTTCCCGCCGGGGTGTACGTGCTGGATAAGGCGCTGGACCTGTCGGGCCTGAGCTGGTCCCCGCTGCGGGATACGGCCGGCGAGAAGCTCGTCCCGCACTTCGGTCCGGTGATCTTCGAGGGGGCCGGAGAGCGGACCATCCTGATCGCGAAAACGGGTGACACGCCCGCGATTGACCTCAGTGGCTCACATCCGGGGATGGTGCTGCGCGATTTCGTGCTGCAGACGCCCTTCGATGAGACGAAACCGCCCGGCGAGTGGTGGCTGCCGGGCAGCGCCGTCGGCATCCTGCTCTCCCGGATGAGCAACGTCGACTCCGCCAATCCCAATGCGGGGCCCACGGGGGACGCGCCCAGTTCCGGGGATCATGTCTTCAGCAACGTGACGGTGCGCGGGAGTTACGCGACGGCGGCGGTGCTGTCATGGCACGGCGAAGTCAACTCCTTCGACCACTGCCGCTTCCAGAACACCACCGGCGACGGGTTCATCTACGGCGGCGGCGCCATCCCGACCTGGCCGGGCGCGCGCAGCCCGTACCGCCGGGCGGGCATCAGCAGCAACGTCGGCGTAGGCTTCTACTACTGCAGCTTCAGCGCCGGCAGAGACAACGGCGTGGGGCTGCGCGTCAGTGCCGCCGGTGATGTCTACGTCATTGGCGGGTACTTCAGCTCCGGCAATGGCGCCTTTGCCGCCGTCTATCTCGATGGCACGGTGCGGGTCCAGAACTTCATCCTCCGCGACGTGCGCATGGAGTGCAGCCACGGGTACAACCTGTACGCCGTCGGCGCGGTGCGAGACGTGCTGATCGAGGGGGGCGAGTGTATCTCGATGAACAGCGAGAACATCCGCCACATGGAGCGCGCGCCCGATGCCGACGGCGCGCACCGGAAGGTCTCCGACCCGCAGGGCGCCGGCTATGCCGCCAACTGGATCATCCGGGGCCTGCGCTTCAGCCGGGATTTTGAGGACGATCCCGCCCTGGCCGGCAGCAAGGCCAAGCCGTCAGACAAAGGCTACATCGCCATGGTCTTCGACGGGCTGCTCGACAGCCGCATCGGCAACATCTCCTACTATGTGCGGCGGTCGCCCCTGGGGCAGCCCTACACGACGCGGGAGATCGTCACGGACACGCCGATGCTGGTGGTGGAGAAGTACAGTCGGCGCAACACCTTCGAGATGCCCTCCCGGGAGGCCGTAGATCTGCGGGGCGACGCCCGGGGCAATGAGATCATCGCCCTGGCCGACGGCGCCGCGGGGGAAGCGGTGCCGGCGCTGTGGCGGGCAGCCGAGCGCACGGCAAGCGCGGACTACAAGCCCTACGACGACGGCATCCGGCGCCAGTACGTGGGTCCGGACGGCCCCGGCTCGCTGCTGAACCTGGGCCTGCAGAACGTGCTCGCCATCCGGGAGCCCCGCGCGGGTGATCTGGCCCTGCACGACGGCACCGGCTTCGCGGACAAGCTGCCGCGCCTGGCGCTGTTCGACGGCGAGCGCTGGCGGTTCCTTGCGCTTTCAGAGCAGCCGGGGCCGTAGCACAGCCAGCCGCAGTGAGACCGGGATTCCGGGGACCGGGCGGCAGCCGCCCCTCGCCGGGGGTAGAGAGAAACACGCGATGAGCACACGCACACCGGGGGCGGGCAACGCAGTACCGTCGGAGAACCGGACGCACGACCATGCAGACTCGTCCCCGATCAGGCTCGGAGCGGGGATGATGCGGCACGCCACCCTCGCCCCGGGGGACCCGGTGCCGGACTCCTGCGTCCCGCGGCTGGAGGAGGCGGGGCAACTGGTGGCCGCCGCCGTCTACGGGCAGAGCATCCCCGTCAACGAGCGCGAGCGCTACCTGTGCCTGGCGTGGGCCCGGGCTGAGCCGCCGGGCCGCGCCGCCGGTGCGCGGCTGGTGGTCCGCTACAACCAACAGAACGGCGACTGGTACGAGCATCATGAGAAGGAGCCGCTGGTGTTGGTGGTCACGGTCCCCGAGGGGGCCGCGCGCCTGGTGGTGCTGCTGCACGCGGAAAACCAGGAGGAGGGCGCCACCGCCCTCTTCGATGACGCGGGGGTCTACCGGCTGCCATACCCGTAGGGGCAATGGCTTGGCGGCGAGGGTCGAGCCCTGTGCGACGCGCTCCCCGAACTCTCTGTTGGTGAGGGGGCGCGCCGTGCCTTTGGAGCGCGGACGCTCTCGTCCGCTGGAGTGGCCCGTGGTGGCCCCGGTTTGGCGGCCGTGCCGTTGCGTCTTCTGGGATCGTCCCGCGTCTGCGGGACTGCTGTGGCCGCGTGGTGAGCCGTCGCCTTGCGGTCCGTCCCGCACCATCCTCTGCTTCCCACCGCGAATGGAGCCTGCCTTGCACGCTGCTCTCCCATGCTTCCTCACGCTGATCGCCTCCACTTCCGCCTTCGCCGCCGAAGAGCCCTACTACCGCGACCTGTACGCCGACACCTGGGTCGCGACGGACGCGCTGGGGCGCGCGATGCCCGATTCGGCCACCGCGGGGCCGCCGAAGACCGACCACCGTCGTGTCGTGGGCATCTTCTACATCACGTGGCACAGCGACCCGCTAGCCACGCTGAAGAGCCCCTACGCGGCCGACGTGAGCCGCGTCTTGGCCACGGACCCCGGCGCGCGCCTCGACGCGAATCACCCCCTCTGGACCGAGGGCTCGTACCACTGGGGCGAGCCGGAACACGGCTACTTCCTCAGCAAGGACGAGTACGTTATCCGCAAGGACATGTCGATGCTTGCGGACGCGGGCGTCGACGTGCTGGTCATGGATGTCACCAACGCGGTGCGGTACTGGGACGAGTGGGACGTCGTGTTTCCGGTGATGCAGAAGATGAAGGCCGAGGGCACCCAGGTCCCGCAGTTCTGCTTCTGGGCGTTCAACGGGCCGGTGATCACGGTCGTGCAGGACCTCTACGACCGCATCTACAAGGAACGGCGGTACGAGGACCTCTGGTTCATGTGGGACGGCAAGCCGCTGCTGCTGTACAACGGGATGCCCAGCGTCGATGCCAACGGCGGTGGCGTGCAGAACCCGAACCCCCACTACGACCCCGCCGCGAAGACCGACCCGAACCACCCGCACTACGATGATCCGGACTATGCGGACGAGCTCTACCGGGACTACACCCGCGAGGTGAAGGACTTCTTCACCCTCCGGACCATGTGGTGGGGCTACTACGAGTGGGCCGGCAAGCGCTACGTGGGCACCGAGGACAACTGGAGCTTCGGGCTGGACATGAACGACGCCCGCGTCCAGGCGCTGGGCCCGCTGGGCCGGGTCTCCACGCACAACGGCAAGCCCGAACAGGCCGCCGTTACGCCCGGTCAGCACCCCTCGAGCCTCGTCGGCAAGTCGTGGACTCCCGAGACCGGCGAGCCGGAGCTCAACGAGCAGGACCTGCCGGTACCGACGCTTGTCCCCTGGCTCGGCAAGACCGTTGAGCACCCCGAGGGCTACGGGATCTACTTCCAGCAGCGCTGGGACGAAGCGTTGCAGGCTGATCCGGAGTTCCTGTACATCAATGACTGGAACGAATGGACCGCCGGGAAGTACCCGCCGGCCCCCGGAACCAAGTTCCCGTTCATGCGGCGGGAAAGCGACTACTTCTTCGTAGATCAGTACAATGCGGAGTTCAATCGATGCATCCAGCCGATGCGTGGCGGCTACACCGATAACTACTATATGCAGATGGCGCAGGGCATTCGACGCTTCAAAGGGGCTCGGTCGATCCCTGAATCGCGTGGATTCACCCCGATTCGGATCGATGGGCGATTCGGAGACTGGTCAAGGGCCGTTGTGGAGTACCGCGACACCGCACACGATACGTTTCATAGGGATTCCGCGGGGTACGGAGGCCTCCGCTACACGAATCCGACGGGTCGCAACGACTTCCTGACCTGCAAAGTGGGGGTCTCCGGGCAGAACGTTTGTTTCTACGCTGAGACCCGGGAACCGATAACTCCACATACCGATCCAAACTGGATGCTCCTGTTGATCGATGCGGACCAGGACGTGGCGACCGGATGGTACGGGTATGACTACCTCATCAATCAGCGGGTGCTCGACGAGAAGACCACGACGCTAATGCGCTACTCCGACGGAATCTGGGTGGAATCGGCCCAACTCAGGTACCGTTACGCAGGGAATCAGCTCGAAATCGCGGTCCCTCGCGGGGTTCTGGGCCTCACCGGCGCCTCACTCGGCTTCGACTTCCACTGGTGCGACAACCCCCAAAGCCTCACCGATCCCATCTCACTTTGCACCGACGGCGACAGCGCTCCGAACCGCCGCTTCAACTACCGCTACCTCTGGCGGCGGTAGCCTCGCCTTCCCCGGTGTAACAGAACTGCAAAATCGCCTGACGCCTCAATAGTGATGGAGGTGTGCGATGGGGAGGCAACGAACCTATGCCCACCAACCTGCGCCGATGCTGCCGCGGGAACACTCTTCGCCCAAGGAGGCGGGATCCCGATGGCGAGCGGTATTGGCGCTCTGTCCGACAGATGTCTCGTCCGGTCGTGGAAGCTGGGTCGGTTGTGTTGTCTCCTCGCCGTTACCTCCCTGGCCGTGCTGTTGGTCGCTTCCCCTCTCATGGCTGCTACGACCTGGACGGTGGACGATGACGGACCACCAGCAGACTTCACGACGATCCAGGCGGCCATCGATGCCGCCTCCGATGGCGACACCATCCGGGTCGCTGCCGGCACCTACAGGGAAGTGCCGGTAGCGTGGCGCAAGTCCCTCACGCTGATCGGCGACGGGCCCGAGTCGACCATCGTGGACGGGGCAGGTGCAGACCCGAAGAGCGGCCTGGGGTTCGGGGTGGTCAACGCCGCCAAGGCGCACATCGAAGGCTTCCGGGTCGTCGGCTTCATCAACTGCTACTACGGGGCGGTCGGCATGGCCTACGTCAGCGACGCGACGCTCGAGAACTGCACGATCGCCGGCAACCAAGACAACCTCCACATGGCGGGAGGGGCCTGCTTCTGGAACAACGGGTCCTCCGTTGTCCGAGACTGCACGTTCACCGGGAACACAGGCGTGGAGGGCGGCGCCATCACCTTCTTCAACGCCGGGCCGGTTGTCCTGGAAGGCAACACCATCACCGGCAACACGGCGACGAACATGGGCGGCGGGGTCTCGGTCCAAGCGTCTGACGACGTCACCCTCATCGACAATGAAGTCATCGCCAACACAGTCGCGGGGGACGGCTACAACTGGGGCTGCGGCATCATAGTGTGGAGCTTCAAGACGGCGACTGTCGTGGAGAACGAGTTCCGCGACAACTCGAACCCTCGAGGCGGCGCGGGCGGGGGCCTGATGCTCTGGAACAACATGCACTGGGGCGAGTGGGAAGCCCACGCCACGCTGACCGACAACGTGTTTGAGGGCAACAGTGTAGGTTGCGGTGGCGGTGCGCTCGTCCGGGACTCGGCACTCACCGCGGTAGGAAACAAGTTCATCGGCAACACGAGCAACGGAGGCCCGTGGTGGCTCCCCCAAGGTTCGCCAGACGGCGGGGGCGGGCTCGGCATATCGAACACGAGTACCCAGTACTCGCGGCCGGTGGTGGTGATGGGCAACGAGTTCGTGGGCAACACGGTGCCGAGGGAGGGCGGAGGCCTCTCCTTCCACGGCTGGGCCGTGTCATCACTGAGAGTCGCCAACAACCTGTTTCGGGACAACACTGCGTCAAACGTCGCTGGCGGCCTGCATGTCTACCTGCAAGGCAGTGGGTACGCGACAGTGGACTCGAATACGTTCGTGGGCAACCGAGCTCTCCACGATGGGAACGGCGCGGCCGCCAGCTTGTATGCGTCTGACGCCGCGGAGTGGACGCTCAGCAGCAACCTGATTACGGGCAATGTGGGAACGTACTCCGGGAGCGGGGTGGTGGGCTGCAGCGGGTCCACCCAAGGGCAGTGCGCGGTGCGGAACAACACGATCGTGGATAACACAAGCTCTGGCCTTGCCCCAAGAAGATGCACGGTCACGAACTGCATCGTACGAGGGAACTCCGCCTACGACCTGGTAGTGTGGGATACCGGGGACGTCAACGTCGCACACAGCGACTTCGGTACCGTGCGGTACAACCTTGGCGCCCCCTTCGTGCCGGGTCCTGGCTGCATCGATCTCGACCCCGTCTTCGAGAGTCCCGTGGCGGGCGACTACCGGCTCTCTGCCAACTCGCCGTGCATCGGGACCGGCGACAACAGCGTGGTGCTGCCGGACGCTCTCGACCTTGCTGGGAACCTGCGTATCTGGCCGCGGGGCGGCGTGGTGGACATGGGCTGCTATGAGTACGGTTCCGAGGCGCCGGGCACGAACCGCCCGCCGGTAGCCGTGGCGCTGGTGAACGGGGAGACGACGGTTACGGTCGATGAGGCCTCCCCGAGCGGGACGACCGTGACGCTGGACGGGAGCCAGTCCACCGACCCCGACAGCGGTGACACGCTGACCTACCAGTGGAGCATCCCGGGTGGCACGGCGGCCGCGACGAACACGGCGCAAGTCCAGGCGAAGTACCCGGTGGGTGGGCCGTACACGGCCACGCTCACCGTGACGGACTCCCGGGGCCTTCCGTGCGCTGAGTCGGACTCCGTGACGATCACCGTCGTCCCTGGGTCGCCGGAGAATCAGCTCGACAACCTCGGCGAGGCGATCATCGCAGGCGTGACGGACGGCAGCATTGCGCCGCAGATCCAGAACAGCCTGATGTCAAAGGTCCAGACCGCTCTCACCGCCCTCGAACAGAAGCGGCCCAACGACGCCAAGATCGCGGCCAACAACCTGAAGGCCTTCATCAACGAGGTCCGGGCCCAGACGGACAAGAAGATCGACGACGCGACCGCCGATGCCCTGATTGCCCGAGCCAACCAGGTGATCGTCGACCTGGGCTTCGATCCGCAGATCATCGGCGGCGGGCGCGCGGCGCTGGTCACGGCGGCGACGGCGATCCCGACGGCGACCGGGGCGGAGATCGTGTTCACGCTGAGCGAC
>Ga0233425_10006867_pt1 | contig 16436 bp, 17 predicted proteins | sample Watercolumn_Towu_2_FD_181712 | JGI IMG/M metagenome (GOLD analysis project Ga0233425, IMG submission 181712) | Freshwater microbial communities from Lake Towuti, South Sulawesi, Indonesia - Watercolumn_Towuti2014_140_MG | ecosystem: Environmental > Aquatic > Freshwater > Lake | place... | reverse complement strand
TTTGGCTCACCAGCAAATACTGACAATAGTCCAATCGCGTTACTCGTTCCTTTTTCGGTTTCATGCACCAACAATAACGCCTTTCTTGACTATCGTCAATCTCTCAGTCTTGCGTAAGTCCTAATTATATAACATAGATGCGTGAGCATTTGCCAATTGAGGTGTCCCCCCACAAACCGTTTCATTATGAAAGGAGGAAAAATGGTCTCCCCGGAACTTCTCCGCCGTTTCCCCTTCTTCGGGTTCATGAGCCAACCGCAGCTCAATGCGGTTGCCATGATCACCAACGAAGTCACCTTTACTCAAGGCGACACCATCTTGGAACATGGGCGCGAGGCAGCCGCCCTATACTTGGTCATCGAGGGCAACGTGGAGCTTTACTACATTGTCACCATCGAGAACAACCCCGATTACCACAAAGAGTATTTCGTCAGTGAGATCAATCCTGGAGAAATATTCGGCATCTCTGCCCTCATCGATCCCTATATCTACACCGGCAACATGAAAGCAGGCACGGATTGTCGCGTGCTGCAAACCAACGCGCCATCCCTGCGCTCCTTATGCCATGTGGATGCGAAACTGGCCCACGGCTTGATGACTGAAATCGCCAAGGCAGCCATGCAGCGGTTAGCCGATACGCGCGTCCTGCTGGTCAGCGCCAGGAAATAATTTCAAGAACCCGTTTCCTTCGAGGAAACGGGTTCTTGGCATCTGGTTTAAAGCTCGCTGGTCATGATGAACAGCGGCTTCATCTGAAAATTTTCGTAGATCGGGCGATACCGCTCGGTATCGTAGAACCGTTTCACGTTGACGGTCTTCTTCGAACCGGTCACCACGTCCAGGGGGACGTTATCGTAGCGGCCATCCTTTAGCACCACCAGGCGTCCATGATAGCCTTTCAGCACAAGGTCGAGCGCCAGGTTGCCGAAGGCCATCGGGACGATGGAGTCGATCGCGTCCGGGTCGCCGCCGCGCACCATATAACCAAGCTTCTGGTTGACATTGTTGATCTTCACGCCGTTGTTGAACTTGGCAGTGCGCTCTGTCAACTCGGCCGAGACCAGGTCGCCGATGCCTCCCAGCTTGGCGTGACCAAAAGCGTCGGTGGTGCGATCTTGGAAGACCATCTCGCCGCCTTCGAACATCGCGCCCTCCGAGACGACCACAATGGAGTAATGGCTCGGGTTGCGGTTGCGGTCGTAGACCAGCAGCTCAGCAAGGTGGTCAATATTGAACTTCCACTCCGGGATGACGCAGCGGTTGGCGGCGCCGGCCATGGCTGGTATCAGCGCGGTAAAGCCGGCGTAACGCCCGAATACTTCCACCACCAGGATGCGCTCGTGCGAACCGGCGATGGTGCGCAGGCTGTTAATCAGGGCAATGGTGCGCGTGACGCAGGTGCTGAAACCAATGCAATAATCGGTGCCAGGCACGTCGTTATCCATCGTCTTTGGGATGGCCACCACCTTGAACCCCTCCTGGTAAAGGCGCACCCCGTAACTGAGCGTATCGTCGCCGCCGATGGGGATGAGCGTATCCACACCCATGAAATCCAGGTTCTTTAGCACTTCGGGCGTCAGGTCGTTCACCTCGTCGTGGTATTTATCCCGCAGGATCAAAGGAACGCTTTCCTTTCGCACTTTGGCCGCGTTGGTGCGCGAGGTGTGCAAGAATGTGCCGCCCGTCCGCCCGGCGCGGTTGACCACCTCCTCGGTCAGCACCTGGAAGTTATTGCTGTTATCGGCTTCCTTATCGCGTATCACATCCACCAGCCCGCCCCAGCCGCGCCGGATGCCGATCACCTGGTAGCCCTCTCGCAAGGCGCGGATCGTCACGGCGCGAATGGCCGGATTCAATCCCGGCACGTCGCCTCCGCCGGTCAGGATGGCGATCACGCCTGGTTTCTTCTTTGCCATATTTGCCTCCAGATAGACAATTTCGCTGGATTATACTGCAATTCACTAATCCGCTGCCACCGTTACGGGCGGATTGCGGTGGGCCAGGAAGCCTTCGACGCCAAAAATGATCAATGCGATCCAGACCAGGCCGAAACCGGCCAGGCGCGCCGCTGTGAATGGCTCTTTGTACACGAACACCCCCAGCAGGAATTGTAACGTGGGGGCAATGTATTGCAATATGCCAACCATCGAGAGCGGGATGCGCCGCGCCCCGGCCGCGAACAACAGCAACGGGATGGACGTCACCGCCCCGGCCCCAACCAACAGCAGGTCCGACCGCAGGCCGGCATGAAGGAAGGCAGCCGTCCCCGCTGTCTCGGCATAGAGCAGGTAGCCAAGCGCCGGCAGGAAGAGGATGCCCGTCTCCAACGTCAGGCCGTAGAGCGCGTCGAGCGGTGCGACCTTCTTGATCAAGCCATACAGGCCGAAAGTAATCGCCAGGGTCAGGGCGATCCACGGCAGCGCGCCGTAGACAAACGTCAGGTAAAGTACGCCCGCGGCAGCCAATCCCACCGGCAGCCACTGCCAAAGGCGCAGCCGTTCGCGCAGGAAGAGCACCCCCATCAGCACGCTCAAGAGCGGATTAATGAAATAGCCCAGGCTGGATTCGACGATGAAACCCGCGTTGATCGCCCAAACGTAAGTCAGCCAATTGACCCCGATCAGCACGGCAGAAAGCAGGTAGATGCGCAGCACGCGCCAATTCAGCGCTGTGCGGCGGAAGTCGTTCCATTTCTTCGTCAGCAGAATGATCCCCACCAGCAGCAGCGCCGACCAGCCGATGCGGTGCGCCAGCAATTGCAGCGCCGGTACGCCCTGCAGCCATTTCCAATAGATCGGGAACAGCCCCCAAAATGCGTACGCGCCGACCGCGTACCAGATGCCTTTGTTCATGCGAAGATTCTCCTTTGCGAGGCGCAAGTATACTCCAAAGCGGTCAGCGGATAGCGGTGAGCGGTTAGCCCTTGCGCGGATAGGGGTTTTCTTGTATGCTTATTGTGTTCCATGGTTAGGTCACAAGCGGAAATCAAGAATCGCCATGTCCATCCAACTTATCCACAGTATTATGCTAGAACCGAGAAATTCAACACCTACCGCTTCGCCGATTACAAGGAGATGGTCAGACTCGCAATCTCATCTCTATGCCTTTCAAGAGTGAGACAGTATTTGAAGCATATATCTTCTACCATCTAGCGTACCATCGCGTTTCAGGAACAATAAAAGGATTGCAGGAAAAGTGTTTCACTTTTTTTTTCCATTTTCGCCAAGCTGGTCGAGGGGCTGGATTTGTTTTACAAGGAGAAGTAATATTACAGTGCAAAGTCGTGCAACTTTCCTTCGTGAGCAATGACCAGCGGATAGAAAACGGATAAGCGGATGGTGCGCTCAACATCCGTTTACACCGCACCTGCGGTGGGTGCAGGTGTCCGCTTGAACATCCGCTGGTCACTTTCCTGGCGCGCCTCCCAACCTTGCGCCGTAATGGTAAACGATGACCATAAACTCCTTTACAAATCAGAACATTTGTACTATCATGTCCCCTGTCGCGGGAAGGCGCATCGTTCCCGCGACATTTTATTTTCTTCTCCTCATAAGTCTCCAGGCGATGACTCACCTCAATTTCCCACCCATGAACTCCACTTTGTCTCGCGCCACATCCCAGGCATTGAAAATTTGACACACCAGGGTATTCGTTCCTCCTTCGCTCCTCGTCTTTTTTTACTCAAAAATCCCCCATAATGCCGCCCGCCACCCGTCACCCGCCACCCGTCACCCGCCATGCCCTCCATACTCCAGCGCCTCAACGATAGCCCCATCACCCTCCGGCTCATCTCCACCCTGGGGCGCGCACTCCCGCTGCATCTCGGCCACTTCCTCGCCGATCGCGTCGCCGATTGGCTTTCGCGCCAGCGCGCTTCCAAAATGGTTCGCGCCGTGCGCGCCAACCAATGGGTCGTGCGCGGCGAATCCTTGGGAAAAGAAGCGCTGGATCAGGCCGTGCACGCCACCCTGCGTCATTCGGCGCGTTCCTTGTTCGATCTGTACCATTACATCCAAAACCCAGAGGCAACCAAGCGACTGGTCGTTCTCCCCCCCATCATCCAGCAACTGGTCGAGCGCCCGGAATTCGAGGGGCGCGGTATGATGCTCGTTGGTCTGCACACCAGCAATTACGACCTGATCCTTCACTGGTTGTGCCAGCAAGGGATGAAGCCCCTGGTGCTGACCATCTCCGACCCGCAGGGGGGAAGGCGTGCAGAATTCGAGAGACGAAAAATGACCGGCATGAACATCCTGACGGCCTCCGTCGGTACGCTGTTACATACGGCACGCCACCTCCAGCAGGGCGGCTTTGTCGCCACCGGCATTGACCGCCCCATCCCTGAACCCAAGGCTTGTCCGCTTTTTTTTGGCAGGCCGGCAGCGCTGCCCATGCACCACATCTTTCTGGCAACCAAAGCTCATGTCCCTGTGCGCATCATCGCGGCACATGGACAGCCCGATGGAAAAATCCACGTACTGGCCTCCGAACTGATCGAGATGGATTCGCACCCGGATCGGGAAAAGGGCGCGCTCCGAAACGCCGAGAAGGTGTTATATATAGCAGAGACGTTCATCCGGCAAGCGCCAGAACAATGGTCAGTGCCTTTGCCGGTTTGGCCAGAGACGGTGGAACTGGCTCCCGCGTGAAGCCGGACCGCTGCCCTCTTCCATTCTCGAAAGGGATGCAATGAACAAAGTTGAAGATCACCATAGGGTGAATGATATCCTGCTTGGCCCGCTGGAGAGACCGGCCTTGAAATGGCTGGCTGCCCACATGCCGAGCTGGGTGACGCCCGATACATGCACTATCATCGGTGTGGTCGGCGCAGTGTTGATCCTGATCAGTTACGTGTTGAGCAGGCTGGACAGCAACTTCCTGTGGCTTGCCTCGTTCGGCTTCGTCGTCAACTGGTTCGGCGACAGCCTGGATGGCACATTGGCGCGCTACCGTCACATCGAGCGCCCAAGCTATGGCTTTTTTGTAGATCACACCACGGACGCCTTCAACGAAACGATCATCTTCCTGGGCCTGGGTCTGACGCCGTACATCCGCTTCGATCTTGCCTGCCTGACCTTGATCGCTTACCTGCTCCTCTCCGTGCTTGCATTCTTACGCACGTATGTGGCCGGGGAGTTTAAAATCTCCTATGGCAAGCTTGGGCCGACCGAGGTCCGCCTCATCGCCATCCTGCTCAATACCGGTATGTACTTTGGGGGTAAGCGGGCATTTTCGTTGGCGCTCGGGACGTTTGGTAATATCACCTATAGCCCCTACGACCTGATCGTTGCAGCCATCGCGTTGTTATTGCTGTTCTACTTTGTCTCGACCGCCATACAGGAATCCATCCGGCTGGCAAAAATCGGGAAATAGCCTCCTGCTTCTACCCATTCGCCAGGTTGCCCTTGACCCAGCTAAACAACCGCCCCACCCCCTGCTCCACTCCCACCTTCGGCTGCCAGCCCAGTTCACGCGCTGCTTTGCGGATGTCGGCTACGAAGACGCGCTGGTCGCCGGGTCGCCAATCGCTGCGCGCCACGCGGATGGACTGGCCGAGCAACCTTTCCAGCCGCGGGCCGAACTCCGCCCAGATGGACATGGCGTTCGCCGAGCCGCCTCCCAAGTTGTAGACCTGTCCCGCCGCCGTGTCAATGTGCAAGAGCGCCGCGTCGTAGGCATCCAAGAGGTCATCCACGTAAAGCACATCTCGCGATTGTTTTCCGTCGCCGTAGATCGTGATCTGGCGTCCCGTCAGCGCGGCAATGGTCATCCACGCCACCCAACCCTGATCCTCGATACCGAACTGCCTTGGCCCGTAGATGCACGATTGGCGCAGCACCACCGCCGGCAGGCCATAGATGCGAAAGTAGTCACGCACATACTGGTCGCCCGCGCCTTTCGAACACCCGTAGGGGGAATGGAAGTCCAGCGGTTGTGTCTCGGGGCAGCCGTAGGGCAGATCATCGTATTCCCAGCGCGTTGCCCGTTCGACCACTGCCACGTCCTCCATCCCGCCGTACACCTTGTTCGTCGAGGCGTAAATAAAAATGGGCTTTCGCCCCGAAAGCCGCGCCGCTTCCAGTACGTTGAAGGTACCCAGCGCATTGGCCTCGAAATCTTCTCGTGGATTCGTGACGGAACTTGTGACCGCCACCTGCCCAGCCAAATGGACGATAACATCCGCTTCACGCGCCGAGGCAGCTAACAGCTTTGCATCGCGCACGTCGGCGACAATGAGCCGGAATGCATCTTCCCCAAACGATTGGCGCAGCCACTCCAAGTTACGCTCTGCCCCAGGGCGCGAAAGGTTATCATAGACCGTCACCTTCTCACCGCGCCTCAGCAAGCGATGGACATAGTTCGAACCAATGAAACCGGCGCCACCTGTTATAAAATAATCTTTCGCCATAATTCACCCATTACTGAAAACTGATTACCGAACACTGAATACTGAATACTGATCACTGAATACTGCTCACTGTCTCTGCCTCAACTGCCGGTACACTCCCATCAACGTCTCACCTTCGGTAGACAAGGCATACAGCCCGATCACGCCGGTAACGAGATAGTTGAACACGTGCGAGGCCACGGCCAGCGCCAGGGATGCGGACTCGTTGTGCGTCACCAACGCCAGCGCGCCGGCCAGCGCGCCCTCGTAGGTGCCGATCGCCCCCGGCATGGACGGGATGGCATTACCGAAGGCCACCGCGCCCAATCCGAAAAGCGACCAGACCGGCTGCGCCGCTGGGAAGAAGGCCAGCAGCATCAGATAGAACTGAAGTATGGAAATTGACCAATCGAGGGTCATCCACAGCAGGACGCGCAGGAAGAGCCAACCATCGGTCAGGATCGTCAGGCCGGAGAAGAGCGGCGCGAGAAAGTTATTGCCCACCTTTTGCAGCTTGGGCCAGCGGGAGGTGATGCGGTCGAAAAAGCCCAGCGCCCGCTCGCGGTTGCGCGCCAGAATATACAGCACAACCAATCCGGCCACAACCAGCGCACCGATGACCAGTGCAATCGGCGCCGCTCCCCTTGCGCCGACGACGAACGGCACCGAACTGAGCAGGATGGCTGCTGAAAATGCCAAGTCGAGGACGCGCTCGATGACGATAGTGGAAAGCACGTCCATGAAACCGAGCCTGGCTTTGCGCCCGAGCAGGAAGGCGCGACCCACCTCCCCCAAGCGGAAGGGCAGGAAGTTGTTCAGCAGGTAGCCCTCGCTCAGGGTCAGGAACACGTCGCGGTACGCGGCGCGGCCGCGCAGCAGCGTCCGCCAGACCACGGCGCGCACCCCCAGCCAGACAAGCGAGATGGCCAGGTTCAGCAGGAGCAATCCATAGTTCGCCGTGCGGATGGCGTCCGCGAAGCGGCGCAGATCGAAGAAATACAGGATGGCTGCGATGGCGAGGATACTGATGACAACGCCTGGCAGCCAGCGCCGCGCCGATTTCCAGAAATTCAATAATCACTCCTCTTCCAACTTTAGTACAGCCATAAAGGCTTCCTGCGGAATTTCCACGTTACCAATCATCTTCAGGCGTTTCTTGCCCTTCTTCTGCTTTTCGAGCAGCTTTTTCTTGCGGGTGATGTCGCCGCCGTAGCACTTGGCCAACACGTCCTTGCGCGTCGCCTTGACATTGGCGCGGCTGATGACCCGCCCGCCTGCTGCGGACTGGATGGCCACGTCGAACAACTGGCGCGGGATGAGCTCCTTGAGCTTGGTGATCATGCGTTGCCCCTTGTGGAAGGCGTCCTTCTTGTGAACGATCGTCGCCAGCGAATCAACCGGCTCGCCGTTGACCAGGATTTCCAGCTTCTGCAGCTCGTCGCGGCGGTACTCGAGAAATTGATAATCAAGCGAGGCGTAGCCGCGCGTGCGCGACTTCAGCTCGTCGAAGAAATCCACGATGATCTCGGAGAGCGGGATCTCGTAATTCAACTGGACGCGATGTGGAGCGGGATACTCCGGCCCCTTGAAGATGCCGCGCCGCCGCGTGACCAGCTCCATAATCGGGCCGTAGAACTCGGTGGGCGTAATGATCTCGATATTCATCCACGGCTCACGCATCTCCTCGATGTCGCCTTCCTCGGGTAATTCAGCGGGGGTATCCACGATCTTCGTAGTCCCGTCGCGCAGCAGCACCTCGTAAGCCACTGTCGGGGCGGTAAAGACCACGTCCAGATCGTATTCCCTCTCAATTCTCTCCTGGATGATCTCCATGTGGAACAGGCCCAGGAAGCCGGCGCGGAAGCCATAGCCGAGCGCTTGCGAGGTCTCCGGCTCGAAGACCAGCGAAGCGTCATTTAACTGGAGCTTGTCGAGGGCGTCGCGCAAGTTTTGGTAATCGTCCGCTTCGGCGGGGTAGACGCCGGCGAAGACCATCGGCTTGGGATGACGGTAGCCCGGCAACGGGCCGGAGGCAGGCCGGCGCGTGCTTGTGATCGTATCGCCAACGCGCGCCTCGTGCACCGTCTTCAATCCTGTGGCGATGTATCCCACCTCGCCCGCAGCCAGAGCCGGCGCAGGCTTCATTAGTGGGGCGAAGATGCCGACCTCGATCGGCTTCACGTCTACACCGGTGGACATCATGTGGATGTCCTCACCCGCCGCCACCCGGCCTTCCACCACGCGCACGTAGGTGACGACGCCTTTATAGGAATCGTAGTGCGAGTCGAAGACCAGAGCGCGTAATTGCAGGCTCTCGTCTCCCTTGGGAGGCGGGACTTTCTGGACAACGGCCTCCAGCACCGCGGCGACGTTCTTCCCCTCCTTGGCCGAGACGCGGATCACGTCTGCAGGCGGGACACCGAGCAAGCTGCCGATATCCTCGGCTACCTCATCCGGTTGGGAAGTGACCAGGTCGATCTTGTTGATCACCGGCACGATGACCAGATCGGCTTCGATGGCCTGGTAGAGGTTGGCAAGCGTTTGGGCTTCGATACCCTGGGTGGCGTCCACCACCAGCACCGCGCCTTCGCAGGCGGCCAGGGCGCGCGAGACCTCATAGCCAAAGTCCACGTGACCGGGGGTGTCGATCAGGTTCAACTCGTACGCCTGCCCATCCTGTGCGGTGTAGTTCATGCGCACCGCCGAGGCCTTGATGGTGACGCCTTTCTCGCGCTCCAAATCCATCGTATCGAGGATCTGCTCGGTGGTGTCGCGCTCCGGTACCGTGCCAGTGAGATGCAGCAACCGGTCGGCCAGGGTGGACTTGCCGTGATCCACGTGGGCAATGATGCAGAAGTTTCGGATGTGGTTCATAAGCGCGGGGAAGTATAACTTATTTTTCACCACTAAGGACACAAAGTGTCATGAAGGTTTTTTTTTTAACCGCGATGGCCGCAGAGAACGCGGGGATTCTTTACCTATTGTTTCTGTCTGCGAGAGGTATACTTAGCTACAGCGCATCCGACTGAATCTTGTTCGCCAGGAAAGACCTTATGGAAAACGTCTCATTCATCTCCAAGACTGCTTCAAAACCCGTGTTGAAATCCCTCGAAGCTTATCGTGAGCAGACTCTAAAGAACATTCTCCTTGCGGTTATCTCATTCATTGGTATCCTGCTCCTCATTTTGGGGGTTGTTTATCTGATAAGCCCTGCCATGTTCTATTCTCTGCAGGGGAAGGACTTGGCAATCCCCTGTGCCATCCTCATAGGTAGTGCGATCATTCTCAGACTCTTGGACCGTTACATATCAACCAGGATAGCAGGAATTGTCTTCACCTTAGCCCTTACCACGAGTATTATTCTTGGAGATACGCTCCAGCAAATCTTCCTGGGCCGCTCGTTTATTTATCTAATTGTGCCAGTGATCATTTCCGGCGTGGTTATCCACCCCTCGGCGGGATATGTCTTCGCAGCTATCATCAGCCTTGTTGGTTTCTTCACTGTACGAATGTTGAATATCGGTAACTCCGACATTCCGGCATTATTGTTCCTATTCTTTATTGCTTTTCTCGTTCAACAATTCTTATCAAGCCTGGAATCCGCCTGGCAGTCGCTCCAGGAAAGAGAGGAACGCTTCCGCGCCCTGCTGGAGGGTTCGTCAGATATCGTCGCCATCCTCAGCCGTGATGGCAGTATCCAATACGTCAGCCCCTCCGTCGAGAGGTTGTTGGGATATTCGCCGGATGCCGTGGTTCGGAAAAAAATCTTCGATTTCATGAGCCCGGATGATTCTGCCAAGTTATCTGATGCGCTCTCACCAACCGTTTCGCGAGAGATCGTTGGCGACTCGCTGGATGTACGCCTGCGCTGCGCCGATGGTTCCTGGCGGATCTTGGAAGTAAGAGGAAGAGAGTTCTATTCCCACCCCGCCATCCGCGGCGCGATCGCGAATTGCCGCGATATCACCGAACGGAAACAGATGGAGATTGAGCTCAAGAAAACCAATTTAGTAATGATAAGCACATTCTCCAGTCTCAATGATGCCGTCTTTGTCTTGGATGAGGACCGCAAGTTCATAGAATGCAATCCGGCCGCTACCCGGATTTTCGGCTATACCCGCGGTGAAATACTCGGTCGAACACCTAGTCTCCTTCACGTTGACGAAAACGCTCGCAGAGAATTCAGGAAGCAGTTAGACCTGGCTGTCAAAGAAAAAGGATTTATGGATCAATTTGAATTTTACTTGAAGCGCAAGGACGGGACGATCTTCCCCACGGAGCACATGCTTACGCCGTTAAAAGATTCACATGGTGTCCAATTCGGCTGGGTAGGCGTGATGCGCGACATCACAGAACGCAAACAGGCAGAGGCAGCCAACGAACGGCAGCACCGCCGCATCAAGGAAGTCTCACGTCAACTGGTGGAAGTGCAGGAACTCGAGAAGCACCTGCTGGCCGCTGAGCTGCACGATGATATCGGTCAAGCACTTACCAGCCTGAAACTGACCCTGGAACTCAGCGCCAGCACCCGTTCTGCCGCCGCCCGCAAGGGTAAAATGGCCGAAGCCCATGAACTTATCACGGAATTAATGGGCAAGGTGCGCAACCTGTCCCTCGAATTGCGGCCGGCCATGCTCGACGACTATGGCCTTTTTGCTGCGCTCAATTGGCTGCGCAACCGCCTCCAATCCCAGACCGGCATCACTATCCACTGCAACTGCGACCTGAACAGTAAACAACGCTTCGATCCAAACGTCGAAACCGCCGCCTTCCGCATCATCCAGGAAGCGCTGACCAACGTTGCCCGCCACGCCTCTGTACAGGAAGCGCAGGTTACCATCACCAGCGGCGAGGCCCTGTCCATCGAGATCGCCGACCAAGGCCTCGGCTTTGACGCGGCGCGGATAACAGAGACGTCCCATGGGTCCAGCGGGCTTGCGGGGATGCAGGAACGCGCCCGATTGCTGGGCGGAAGCGTCACATTCCAGTCCAGGCCTGGAGCCGGCACCCGCGTCCTGGCAGAATTACCCCTCACGGCAGGTGCGCGATGAACAAGATCACGGTCATTCTGGCCGAGGATCACAAGGTGGTACGCCAGGGCTTATGTGCCCTGATCAACCAACAGCGAGACATGGTTGTTGTGGGGGAGGCCGATAATGGACTGCAATTGTTGGGATTGGTCGAAAAATTCCACCCCAACGTGGTGGTGGTGGATATAAAAATGTCCAGCCAGAACGGCCTGATAACCGCGGAGCAGATCCACAAACGCTTCCCCGCCACCCACGCTGTCATCCTAAGCATGTATGGCGACCGCGCCTACCTGGATCATGCCGTTCAGGTTGGCGTTTACGGATACGTTCTCAAGGATGAAGGCCACCAGGAGCTGTTCAACGCGATTCACGCAGCAGCAGAAGGCAGGCGCTATTTCAGCGCCAAGACCATGGAGCTAAATCCGGATTTTCTGGGCAAGCCAGCAACGCGTCCCTTCCCGCTGACCACATTGACAGAGCGAGAGCTCCAGGTACTCCAATTGGCGGCGGAAGGAAAAAAGAACAGGGAAATTGCCGTTCTTTTGGGCATCAGCGTACGGACGGTGGAAACGTACCGCGCCAACTTGATGACGAAACTCAATCTGACATCGAGCGCCGCGTTGATCAGCTTTGCTATCAAATATGGCATTGTGAATGAATAGGGTATTTGCTAAGGGGGAAAGAGAGGGAGAGCGCGGGCAGTAAAAAAAAACGCCGCCGGCGATCCTCGTCTCCCCACAAGAATCTCCGGCGGCGGGACGGTCCCCTCGACCGTCCGGGGAAGTGCGTATCACCTCCCTCTTGCCCCCTCGCACCTTGGATTGTTGAAGCAACCATCGTATTGGTTGCATTATCCTCCAAAACATTTTTTTCACAATCCGTATTTCTACTGATTCTTGTCTAGATTACTTGATCCAGTTGCGCTTGCCAATCCACTTCCCCAGCCTGCCCCTCGGCCAGCCATGCCAGGAACTCGACATTCCCTTTCGGCCCCAGGATTGGGCTGCGCATCAGCCCGCGCAGGGCAAAGCCCTGCAACTGGGCAAAGGCCAGCACCTCGTTCAGCACGGCGCGATGTACCCCCGGGTCGCGGATTACGCCGCGGCCGCGCGCCGTCTCCTTGCGCCCGGCCTCGAACTGGGGTTTGATGAGGGCGATTACGGCACTTCTTACTTTTCCCTTTTTACTTTTTTCAGAGTGAGAAGTAAGAAGTGAAAAGTCAAACCATCCCCTTATCACCGGAAGCAGAATCTTCAACGAGATGAACGAGGCATCGATCGTGACCAGGCTCACCGCCTCGGGCAATTTCTCCACGAAGCGGGCGTTGGTCTCTTCCATCACCACGACGCGCGGGTCATTTCTCAGCTTCCAAGCTAACTGGCCCTTGCCCACGTCAATGGCGTAGACTTTCGCCGCGCCGCGTTGGAGCAGGCAATCGGTAAAGCCGCCGGTAGAGGCGCCCACATCCGCGCAGAGGCGGCCGCGCACATCCACGCCGAAGGACGCCAGCGCGGCCTCCAACTTCTCGCCGCCGCGTGAGACGAAGCGCGGGCCGCTGTCAACAGTCACATGTGCGTCATCGGCGACAGTCGCCGCGGCTCGATCGGCCACCTGCCCAGCGACGCGCACCTGCCCGGCCATGATGAGTGCCTGGGCCTTGGCGCGGCTCCCGGCCAAGCCGCGGGCAACGAGCAAAAGGTCCAGGCGGCTCTTGGACATATCACATTTTAGCGAAAACCGGTAATGTAGTTTTCGAGCTGCTCCACCATGAACTGAAGCTCTTCGATGGTATCTTTGACAAGATCGCCGATGGAGACAATCCCCACCAAGCGGCCTTCCTGGATGACCGGCAGGTGCCGAATGTGCTTCTCGGTCATGATCTCCATGCAGCGGTTGACCGTATCATCCGGCGTGACGGTGATCAACTCACGGGACATCACCCTGCCCACCGGGATCGCGCCGGGCTTGCTCTCGAACAGCCCCAACTTGCGGGCAAAATCCCGCTCGGTGAAGATCCCGGCTATCTTTTCGCCATCCATCACCACCACCGAGCTGGTCTGCTTTTCGGCCATCAACTGCAAGGCCTCCAACACGGTTGCCTCAACCGGGACCGTCCAAACGCGGTCACCTTTCGACTTCAGGACATACGAGACTTTATTCATATAAGCTGCTCCTTCTTGGGATACCGATAATTAGAGTGCCAAGTTTACCATAAGCGGAAGCGTAGAAGACCTCACAAGAAGACCTCACAGGTCTACGAGACCTGAGGTCTTTCCCCGTAGAATAATCCTGCTCCCAGATAGAACGTTAGCGGGGCATGGCTTGCGGTGGTGAACGGATAACGCCACCAGCCTTGACCGTAGGCAAGCATGTCGCCCAACATGTTGATGCAACCCAGAAGCAAGCCAATCAGCAACGAGAGAGCGATAATCCTCCGCGGCGGGCGGATGCACAACGCCAGCGCGGCGTAGAGTATGGGAGGAAAAAGCAGCACGGAGAGTTGGATTTGTGCGAGAACCATAAGAACTCAGCAAAGAGGATGGTTGACAACGGCGATGCAGGTCAACCTCTTCTATTCCAACTTGATCTTCTTCGCTTTTTCCAGGTTAAGGGTTTGTATTTTCGAGAGGCCGCTGGTTTCGACCTGGCTGATAGTGCAAATAAAAGCGAGATCCTCATCCATGTCGACGATGGCAACCTTGTCGCCCTTGCGGAGTTTCTCTTTCTCCACGAAGATCGGCGTGGCCATGGTCACCTTGACCGGCAGGTGATCGACGATCTCGACATACCGCCCAGTGGTATGGGCAGCGACGGCGCCATGCGCCTGGACCTGGTTGATGATGCTGCGTTTGTTCATTGGTTGCTCCTTTTCAGCCATTTTACCAAACTCAAGTCTACTTTAAAAAACTATTTAACACAAAGGGCACAAAGTAACACGAAGGGAGAAGGGGGAAGGGGGAAGGGAGAAGGAATAGGTAATGAGTAAGAAGTAAGAAGAAAGAAGAAAGAAGAAAGAAGGATGAAGGATGAGACACGAACCTTAAAAAATCCCTGAAGAAAACGAATGATGGAGGATGAAAAACGCAGGAGAGATTTGAGTATTCGATCCTCAGTATCGAAGGAGGAACGAATATCCCACAGGTGAGCTTTTAGGCGAAAAATATTCGTATGTGCGAGATCAGGGTGAGGGAGTGAGGTGGAACTCATGGGAGGAAGGTTCGGGTGAGACATCGCCAGGAGACCTGTGGAGAGGAGAAAAAGAAACAGCGCGGGAAGGATGCACCTTCCCGCGCCGAGGGGTATCATAGCACAATTGTTCTGGCTTGTAAAGGATTTTTATGCTGCACTTTTGTGGGCCGAAAGGCCGCGCGCCAAACCGAAGATGGCGATCGCGGTTGAGAGGACCATAATGCTCACGGTCGCAGCGAACGAGGCGGCGGTGTTGGACAGCAGCAGCCCCAGGTTGGAGGTAAACCAGCCCGGCAATGCGGTGTGAGCCAGTCCGCCAAAGAGGAGCGTGGCGACCAACATGACGAACATGCCGAGCGTGGCGATGAAAGCGCAGGTGAAGGCAAAGCGATACACATGGATCGAGAGGGTCTTGCCGAAGATGCGAAGGTCACCTTCGTCCACATCGCTCCGGGAAATGAACTTCCAGATCGCGATGACGCTGGCGATGGCGCCCAAGACAAAGACCAACATGCGACCTGCGATCAAGATTTTGTTGCCGATGGAAAAATCCTCCGGGGAGACGACCGGGGCAACGCCAGGAAGGTGAATCCAGCCAAAGGCCAACGAGGCCTCGAAGAGGGTGTAAAGCACGAGCGCCAGGAAAGCGAAGAGAGGTACAAGCAGCAGGCGCAGGTCGCGGCGGGAGGATGCCCAGGCGCGGCGGATGACCGTCAGCGCCAGCGGTAGGCCGCCGATGACGACCGCCAGCAGGGTAAGAATGGATGCAACGCCGTTCACCAGCCAGGCGGACTGGAGCGCCGCATCTGTCGTCTTCATCAGCGCGGCGGCGGGGCTGTCATCCACTAGACCGAGCAGGCTAAATCCGCCAATGACAAAACCGATGTAACCGAGGAAGACCAGCAGGATCGCCGTGCAAAGTTTATTGACCATATCCATCAATCTCCAATTGCTGTCGAAAGGAAGGCGAGATGGGCGTCGAGGGCGCCGAGGAAGATGTCCACTATGTCGAGGGGGGAATGCAGGCATTCCGCCAGCAATGCCTCGAACTCCTCCCCATAACGCTCGCGCCAGGGGCGTGGATAGAGCGCAACCAATCCGGCGCGGAGGCGGTTCACGAAACCGCCAGCCTTTCGAGGCCGGTCGCAGCGAGGCGCTGCAACAGCGACAACTGCGCGTGCAAGGCGGTGGCGCCTTTGGCGGTGAGCTGATACGGGCGGCGGCGGTCCTCGGCGGGCAGGGACTGGATCAGCCCAGCACCCTCGAGGCGCGCCAGCGCGCCGTAGAGCGTGCCTGGGCCGAGCCGGATGCCTGTCAGCGTTTCGATGTCGCTCATCATGGCGTAGCCGTGTTTTGGCCCGTCGGCCAGGCTGGACAGGATGAGCAAAGCGGGATCGGAGAAGCGTCCGAAGTCGGAAAGATTCATATTGCGCTCCACGATGTTACGTGTTACGATATATCGTATTGCGTAATAATAGCCGCGAGAGGATGATTTGTCAAGGGGAAACTATCAGCGACTAATATTACAGCGCAATGTCAGACATTTTCCCATTCGTGGGTAATAGTCAGCGGATTTTAAGCGGATAAGCGGATGGAGAGCGGCTTATCCGTTTATCCGTTATGATATCCGCTGACCATCTCTTGGACTCGCGCCGCCAATCTTGCGTTGTAATACTAATCCCCAAATCTATATTCATCACATGAACAATACCATCGCCAATTATTGGCTAGAAACCGGTTGAGGAACCGTGTGAATAGCGCCCAAACGGGCGATTTGCTGGAAAATCTCGGCTAATAAAATGCCATCAGGTTTTTTCGGAAGCATTTTT
>Ga0233425_10006865_pt1 | contig 16438 bp, 15 predicted proteins | sample Watercolumn_Towu_2_FD_181712 | JGI IMG/M metagenome (GOLD analysis project Ga0233425, IMG submission 181712) | Freshwater microbial communities from Lake Towuti, South Sulawesi, Indonesia - Watercolumn_Towuti2014_140_MG | ecosystem: Environmental > Aquatic > Freshwater > Lake | place... | reverse complement strand
CCGTAGCGCTTTTTTCATCGATGATAATCCTGTCGGGACGAAAAGCATGACCATCCGCATCAAGAATTTCCGCTTCTGTTTTAACCTTAAGCCCATCCCTGAAAAACGGTTCGACTAACGGATGCGCGAGCAATCCCGAAATATCCAAATCAAGCAGTTCCTTTTCTTCGGGTGAGATGACACCATCGCCCACAAACTGATCCAGCACTTGTGCGACATCACTTTGTACCCTGATCTTCGAAAGGATCAGGTGAAGCATCTTGCCGCGACTCTTTGTCAGGTCGGGATTTTCAACGTCCCAGGTCTGTGGGGCTTGCATGCTCAGTAATATGCGGTTTTGCCAGCGTTCCGAAACAATTTTTTCCAGCCGGTAGGATTCTTCATTATTTCCATTATCTTCCCTTTTAACATGCTGTATCGGTTTGTCTGTTCTCGATCCAAAACTATAGACCGGCTTTTCCGCTTGCCACTGATCAGCCATCTCGAGATATTGCTTCAGCAAACCAGGAACCGATACAGCGGCATCGCTTTTTTTGGGCGGACGCTGTGCAAATATGTAAAGCCTGTCAGTCGGGCGGGTCATCACTACATACAAAAGGTTCATCATGTCGAGCATCGATTTGTCGGTTTCTTCCTGGTAAAGCGAGCTGTAAGCGGTTTCAAGCAGCGATTGACTTGTATTGACCAGCGCGGTTTTCAAGCCTGGAACTGCAGGGTCGTCAAAATCGATCCAGAGTTTATCCTTGGTTTTTTTTAGCTTCTCAGCAGCAAATGGATAAATAACAACAGGAAATTCAAGCCCTTTTGCTTTGTGAATGGTCATCACCTGCACCGCATTTGTCCCTTGCGGCACAACGATCGAGAGTTTATTTTTTTCCTCATCCCACCACTGTGGAATATCGGATATTTCAAATTTTTGATCCCTTGAAACTTTCAGGATCGCATCCAAAAAAAACTGAATATACGGATCAGCTTTGCGGTTCAGGTTAAAAATCCTGATCAGTTCCTCCGCAAGGTGATAAACCGATAAATTGCGCAGATTCGCAAAATTGATTTGAAATCGGTTGCCCGACAGGACCTTAAAGAAACCGGTACCGGAAATATTATCCTGATCCGTTTCAATCGTCTGGTTCGTCCTGAGTACATTGTTTAATCCGAATTTTCTTAACAGGTCATCCAGGTCAGCTGTATAAATACCTGCGAGCTTCAAATAGCTTATTATTGCTACCATAGGGATTTTGTCGCCGGGGTTGATAAGCAATCTGATGAGATCGATAAGGAATCTCACTTCCGGCGAATTGGCAAGCAGCAGCGACTCGGAAGAAATAACGTCGATCCCAAGATTCAGAAGCTCTGCAGCAACAATGGTGGCATTGCTGTTACTCCTGCACAAAATCGCAATATCACGGTATTCGTATCCCGCCTTTTCAACTTCGTTGATTGTTTCAAGAATGCCGGTAAGATTGAATTCGGTGAATGTATGTTCCCCGGCTTCCGGGTTAGCGAAGGAGATTTGCACATATCCCTTTTTTCCCGTTTTATTTGCCTGCTGAACTACATCCTCATAAATTTTTTTATACCGGTCGGGAAGTGCAGACGAAATTTTCGTGAAGAAATCATTGTTGAATTCTACTATTCCTGGTTCGGAGCGAAAATTTCTTTCCAGTACCAGTTCCTTATAATTTCGCTGAAGGGCTTTTTCGCGGGAGAGATGAATCTCTCCATCAGGTCGGCGATAGATTTGAGGCAATGTTGCAAACTGCTCCACCTCACCGTTGCGAAAACGGTAGATTGCCTGCTTCCCGTCGCCGACAACCATGTTGAAATAACCTGATGCAAGGGAATTTTCGAGCAAAGGAATCAGGTTATGCCATTGCATCACCGAGGTATCCTGGAATTCGTCTATCAGGAAATGGCTGTATTTTTCCCCCAACCTCTCATAAATAAAAGGAACCGATTCATTTCTGACAATCTCGGCAATCCTGCGGTTGAACTCCGAGATCATCAGTACATCGTTCTCGACCTTGTATTCATTGAGCAGATTCTCGATCAGGCTCAGCACAGCAAGAGGATAAACATTTTTTTTAATCTCGACTGCGACGATGTAACTTCCGTACCGGTGTTTGATAATCATCTCGATCGAGTTAAAATACTCTGTCAGCTTTTCTTTGATCTCGTCAATGGAATTCCGTTCAATATCTGAACATCCGCCGCCAAACCATTTTCCCTGGTTTATGGTTTCGAGAACACGTGAATTGGGATTTAGTTTATCAAAATTGCCGCCGGCTATATTTTCGAAATAGTTACCGATTCCCGAGTTTCCGTAATAAAAAGCAGCACGATCAATACCCTTTTCCTTGATCAGGTCGACGGCTTTCTGCGCAATCCCTTTGACTTCACTTTCAAATCCGACAATCAACTTCCTCAACTGGTCATTGATTTTCTCAAAATCATCCAAAGTCAACAGCCTTATATTCCCGATGTGATTCTGAGCATCTTCCTTGGTCAAAGATCCGGCTACCGACGCGAGGTCATATTCGATATTCCAGCTTTTTTCTTCAAACGTTTTTAACTGAATGAAACTTACGAGGATTTTTGTCAGTTTTTCATCCGAACCGGCTTTGCTGATCAGAAGATCAACGATCTTTGAAAGCAGCACAGTTTCATCCATTTCTACTTCGAAGCTTGACGGCAGGCGAAGATCGAAAGCAAAGCTTTTCACAATGCGGTGTACAAAACTGTCGATCGTACTTACGGCAAAGTCCGAGTAGTCATGGAGAATGCGGGTCAAAACTTCTTCAGCATTCGCCACAATTCTTTCCTCAGTAAGTCCTGTTTCCTTTTCGATCTCGGTTATCAGTCCGGCAACGGCATCCGAAGGAGATTTTAAGCGGCTCTCTGCAATTTCCTGCAGTCGCCTTATAATCCGGTCTTTCATTTCGGCTGCCGCCTTGTTGGTGAAAGTGACAGCCAGTATCCTGCGAAATCCTGAAGGATCGGGAATTGCCAGTCTAAGATACTCTTTCACAAGGGTATATGTTTTGCCTGATCCAGCCGATGACTTGTAAACAGTAAAGCTCATGGAAGAAAAGATGCTACTGCAAATATAGCATGAATTCATTGGTTATTGTGGGACAGAGATTATTTTACTTTTAGGTTTGAATCCTTCATCAGAATTTGTTCTTAACAAATTGATCCGGTTGCTCACTTTGATTAAAAACTGGTTGCTCAGGCAGGGATATTAACAACTTACCGTTTAATAACTTTTAAGCCTGCCGGCTGTTTTGCGAAAAGTGATTGATTATTTTTGCCCCATGAGTGAAAGTGTGCTTCAGAATTACACAGAGGAGAATATCCGGTCGCTGGAATGGAACGAACACATCCGTACCCGTCCGGGAATGTATATTGGTAAACTTGGCGACGGCGCTTCGCAGGACGACGGCATTTATGTTATGATCAAAGAAATCGTGGATAATGCCATAGATGAATTCGTGATGGGAAACGGGCGCTGCATAGATATTTCCATCGACGACAAGCAGGTTATTATCAGGGATTATGGGCGTGGAATCCCGCTGGGTAAAGTTCTGGATTGTGTTTCGAAGATCAATACCGGGGCTAAATACGACTCCAAGGTCTTCAAAAAAGCTGTTGGACTGAACGGCGTCGGATCGAAAGCAGTTAATGCCCTTTCTTCGCGTTTTGTTACCCAGTCGGTCAGAGAAGGAATGTCCAAAATCGTTGAATTCTCGAAAGGTATTCTTGTTAATGATTTCGCCGAACGGCAAACCGAAGAAAAGAACGGAACCATAGTAACTTTTATTCCCGACCGGGAAATTTTCGGAAATTACCATTTTATTGGCGAATACGTTGAGAAACTGCTCTGGAACTATGCTTTTCTGAACAACGGACTGACGCTTAAATTCAACGGGGAAAAACTGATAGCCAAAAATGGTCTGAGCGATTTACTGGAACGCAATATCAATGGGAACGGACCGGTTCTTTATCCTATTATTCACATCCAGGAAGGTGACCTGGAATTCGCCTTTACCCATAGTTCAAAACAGTACGGTGAAGAATACTATTCCTTTGTTAATGGTCAGCACACCACGCAGGGCGGAACTCACCAGACTGCCTTCCGTGAGGCTATCGTAAAAACCATCAGGGAGTTTTACAATAAGGATTTCGACACCAATGACATCCGCCAGTCGATCCTTGCCGCTATCAGCATTAAGGTTGAAGAACCGGTGTTCGAATCACAGACAAAGACCAAGCTGGGTTCACAATATATGGCACCCGATGGAATGACCATTCGGAATTTTATCCACGATCTGGTAAAGCGGAATCTGGATAACTATCTTCACAAAAATCCCGATACTGCTGAAGAATTGTACCGGAAAATATTGCAATCGCAACGTGAGCGCAAGGAACTCGACGGGATCAAAAAACTGGCAAAGGAAAGTGTAAAGAAAGCAAGCCTCCACAACAGGAAACTGAGGGACTGCAAAGTGCATTACAATACTAATCACGATCTGCGGCTCGATTCCACCATCTTCATTACTGAAGGAGATTCTGCAAGCGGATCCATCACCAAGTCGCGGAATGTGAATACACAGGCGGTTTTCAGCCTGAAAGGCAAACCTCTCAACTGTTTTGAACTCAGCAAAAAGGTTGTTTATCAGAACGAGGAACTGAACCTCCTTCAGACAGCCCTGAATATCGACGACGGACTTGATAATCTCAGGTATAACAATGTTGTGATAGCCACCGATGCCGATGTCGATGGTATGCATATACGTCTGCTGTTGCTTACATTCTTCCTGCAGTTTTATCCCGATCTGGTCAAAGCCGGGCACCTGTATATTCTTCAGACTCCTTTGTTCAGGGTTCGGGATAAAAACGAAACTGTTTACTGTTATTCGGAGGAAGAAAAACAGGGCGCCCTTGAAAAGTTGAAAGGGAAGCCGGAAATTACGCGCTTTAAAGGACTAGGTGAAATATCGCCCGAGGAATTCAAATACTTTATCGGATCTTCGATGCGTCTCGATCCGGTTCTCATTCACCGCGATTCACACATCAAAGAGTTGCTCACCTTTTTTATGGGTAAAAACACACCTGAGCGACAAAGCTTTATCATCAATAACCTAAGAGTGGAAGAGGATATCGTAACAGAAAGTCTGGTTGCTTAAAAGTCTTCTGAGTACCCCGTTTTTTCTATTTTCCGGAATGCCTTGCCAAGATTTTCGATGATGTCGTTTGCGATCAATGCTTGATAACCTTGTTTCTTTACAGCCAGATCACCGGCTAAGCCATGAAGGTAAACGCCCAGCAAACAGGTTTCGAGTGACGAATAACCCTGCGCCTTCAAACCCAGCAAAATTCCAGTAAGCACATCACCGCTTCCGCCTGTCGCCATGCCCGGATTACCGGTAGAATTGAAGTAGCAGGTTCCGTCAGGCGCAGAAATAGCAGTATGAGCTCCCTTCAGGATCACATAAACCTGGTGTTTGACCGAAAATTCCCTTTGTTTCTCATTCCGTTCGAAATCATTTGCTGATTTGCCCGCTAACCTTTCGAATTCTTTCGGGTGAGGAGTGAAGATGCTGTTTTTGGGAATAAAGGATATCCAGGTTTTATTCTCAGCGATTATGTTGAGGGCATCAGCATCGAGGAGCAGCTCAGTTCCGGCATCCTGAATCAATAGTTTTAGAGCGTTTTGAGTCCTTTCGTGCAAGCCAAGTCCCGGTCCAACAGCAATGGCGCTAAAACCCGCAAGGTAAGGCAGCTCTGAAAATACCCGGCTGTGAGAGTCAATACTTACCATTGCCGAAGGAACAGCCGTTTGCATTATCGGATTCCCTTTTTTTGGTATGTGAGCCGTTATCAATCCGGCACCGGCTCGTAATCCTGCTGCGGCAGCAAGAACCGCTGCTCCCATCTTTCCATAGCTTCCGGCAATAAGCAGCCCGTGTCCGTATGTGCCTTTGTGCGAGAATTTTGTACGTTTTTTCAAAAGGGGTCGCACCTCATCCTGGGTAACAAAAAAGTTTTTTACTCCAACATCCCGGATAAAATCAGGATGAATTCCGATGGGCAGCACCTTCCATTCCCCTAAGTATTGATCATTCTCCGGGAAAAAGAATCCGTACTTGGGAAATTGGAATGTCAGCGTATAATCAGCCCGGATGATAGCTCCTTTATTTAAAGTGTTTGAAGCATCACAGTAAAATCCGGTTGGAACATCAACAGCAACAACCACTGCATTTCCCCTGTTAATGTGATCCACCACTGTCGCTGCAAAGCCGGTCACCGGTCTTGTCAGTCCTGAACCGAACACAGCATCGAAGATGAGATCATTTTCCTCTATTTCGGGTAAGGGATCATTCACCTTCAGTTCACTGACCTGATCACTTTCAAGTTCGCGCATCCTCTGATAATTGATCTCACAGCTTGGCGACAGTTTTTCAGCGTGCCTGATAAGGCATATTTTAACCGTGTATCCCGCCTGAATCAACATGCGTCCAAGGGCAAAACCGTCGCCACCGTTGTTTCCGCATCCGCAAAAAATCCTGATTGGTTTGGTTGTGTCAGCATTTGCACATGTCCACAGAAACAACTCATTGGCTGCACGTTCCATCAGGTCGATGTCTGCCACCGGTTCATTTTCGATGGTATACGCGTCGCCTTCTCTTACCTGGTCGATGGTTAGAACTTTCATCTTAAATAAACAATGAGGTTATTTTCCCGATTTTCATAGTTAACATTTTATATGCCATCGAGGCTTTTCCTGAACCGGGACCATGAATCCCCTTTCAGAACAGGCTTGAAATCATACCGAAGTGCACGGCTGTATTCCAGGATATATTCCGATCGCTCCTTTGAATCAGGATGGGTGCTTAACCAGGCTAATTGGATTCCTGGTTGTGAACGGTTTTGAGATAATCTGGCAAGGAAGTTTGCAAACGACCGCGGATCGATTCGGGCATGGTTCAGATAATCGGCAGCTTTCAAATCCGCTTCCCTTTCAAGATTCCGGTCATAGGCAGTGGAAGAAAGGATCCTTGCCGTCTCTTTAACAATTTCACCGCTGGTATTGCCAGTTGTTATTGAAATCAGAACCGACAACCCGATTTCCTTCACCAGCTTTTTCATCACATGATCCAGTTCGATGTGCGCAAGCTCATGACATATCACCCCGCACAATTCCGCTTCATTTTCACAGTCGGCAATCAAACCACTGAAAAGCACGACTCTCCGGTCGGGCAATGCGAAAGCATTGATCTCAGAATTGCCGATAACATGAATCCTGATGGAATTATGATCCAAATGATTAGCACTGCAAATCCTCGTTAAAAGACTGTCAATGGTCGAAGTTATTTCTTTGCTTTGTATCTCCTGATCCGAATTCCTGAACAGTTCCAAGATCAGACTACCCAGCTTTTGTTCCACACTACGATTCAACTTCTCAATCCTGAGAATAGTGATCCAGTCGACTTTGCTCAATGTCAGCCAGCTCATCACAAAGAGCAGAGCAATTACCGATCCCCTGATAAATAGCTTTGCCATTCTATTGCCTGCAGATTATTGTCGTCAGGTCCCCATAAAACCACCAGTGCACATGTATTCCCTTACGCGTTTCGATGGCGCTGTATATGGTTGCGACCAAATCCGTAAGGTTCATGAAAAGGATCACCAGAAAATACGAAATGAATTCATTGGAAAGGTTTACTGGTCCGAACACGATGAGCATTAACCACAAGGAGCCGATTCCGTTGATGATAAACAGTGAAAACTGGGAAAGCAAAGCCTGGGTGCAATGCCACCTTACAAAGTAAGTTTCTTTCTTATTGCTGATGAAAAAAAACAGGGTTGCAATCAAATTAATGACCGGAAGCGGGAATCCGGCGATCACACCGATAAGCGACATCAGGTAGCTGTTCGATGCCTTTTCGGATTCATGCTCGTTTGGCTGGTAATCGATGTTATTTATCCGGATCATAATCCTTTATAAATATTCCAAATCCAGTTTGCCAGTATTAGCCCGATTGCCGGAACAGCAATCATTCTTTTCCTGAAAAGTATCTCTGTCTTTCCGAAAAATTCAAAAAATGACTCTTTCTTAGATATCAGATCAGCCAGAATCCATACCGGAATTACCAACCCAATACAAACAAGGATAATTCCGACAGGGTTCCATGTTAGCGATGCGGCAAAATCCCCCTTCAGAAACGAAATTGCAGACCTTGTTGCTCCGCATGAAGGGCAGGGTACATTTGTTACATGTTTTATCAGGCAGCCACCGAATCCATTTGTGGACGAATCCGGATACTTATCGAATGCCGCGTAAATCCAAACATACCCTGCCATGCAGGACAACAAAAGGAAAATGTACAATTTGTTCCTGGCTTGTTTCATCAATATAAAACCTGCTGAAGTTTTAGCATGTTCTTTTCCCGTGTAGCATCCATGATGAGAAACCAGTCGACAATAGCCCAGATACCGAGACCGCCGCAGGTTAAGAGTTTTCCGACTCCAAGTCCCGTGTCACCGATAAAGAACCTGTCGATTCCAAGACTGCCGCCCAGCAATGAGATAATCAGGCTGATTGTCGGATCCTTGAACTGAAGTGTTTGAACCAGGCTCCATTTTGATTCATCGAGGCTCAGCAACCGATCTCTGATGTGCGCCACCTGGTGGCTTGCGAAAAATTTCCCGTTGGTCATAATAAACATGTCCACTTTTTGTGCTTCCATTGGTAATTATTTTTTATTTCCCCTACTCTTAAGGCTTTTCGGATTCTCCCCCGCTGATTAACCTGAGCAGGTCAGGTCAGTTTTTTTGGTGGTTGCTTGACTCCACATTTTATTTTAAAATAAGCTTTACGCGCTGCGATTATAATCACTTTCTTGATTGACTGTTGTCATCCATCTGCATTATTTGAAAAACAATCAATGATAAGGTCTGTTATTTTTGAATTTTGTTTCATCTTTTTAAACGCTGCTTGATACTCATGGCGTCAAAGAATTTTAACACATTGCTGATCTGCTTGTCATGAGTCAAGTTTAACTCCATAAATCATGATTTATGGGATAAAAATAAAAAAATTTTTTGATAAACGAATCCGGAAAGCCGGGTTCCGGTTTATTAATCAATGTCGAAATGCGGATTACCGTTATTTTGCAATCCTTGGGCGGAAGTATCTTAGCCGAATGTTATAATTTTGTCAATGGTCGTTGTACAGCATTATGGTAATGAAAATTAAAAAGATTGTCGAAGGAATAAGGATCATCGACGCGGGAGCGGAAGGCAAAGCTGTTGGGAAGATCGAAGACAAGGTGGTCTTTGTGCCGTTTGTTGTTCCGGGGGATTTGATCGATGCGGAGGTTTTCAAGAATAAAAAATCTTATTATGAAGGTACTGCCGTTCGCATCCATGAATACTCCGACAAAAGAACCGAAGCCCGCTGCGAGCACTTCGGAATTTGCGGCGGCTGTCGCTGGCAAAACCTGAAATACAGCGAGCAACTCTATTTTAAGCAGAAGCAGGTTCAGGATAACATCGATAGAATAGGAAAATTTGAGCATCCTCCGCTCCTGCCGATCATTCCATCGGAAAAGGAATTTTTCTACCGGAATAAGCTTGAATTTTCGTTTTCGAACAAAAAGTGGCTGACAGAGTTTTCCAAATCGGAAAATGTTCCCATCAAAAACATGAATGGTCTTGGATTTCATGTCCCAGGTATGTTCGACCGCGTTGTTGACATCCGGAATTGCCACCTGCAGGCTGAGCCCTCAAACCAGATCAGGATAGCCGTAAAGAAATACGCAATTGAACATAACCTTGAATTTTTTAATACCAGGAATTTCGGCGGCTTTTTACGGAACCTGATCGTCCGTACTACATCAACCGGCGAGGTAATGGTCATCCTTATTGTTCACTCCGACGATCAGGATAAAATTTACGGACTGCTTCATCATATCGGTACTTTATTTCCGGACATCACATCGCTGATGTACGTTATTAATTCAAAACGTAACGATACCATCAACGACCTGCCTGTCAGGCTTTTTAAAGGGAAGGATCATCTGGTCGAGGTTATGGGTAATCTGAAATTCCGGATCGGACCGGTTTCGTTTTTCCAGTCCAATACACCGCAGGCTGAAAATCTTTTCAGTACCGTACTTCAGTATGCGGAACTCTCCGGCAAGGAGACTGTCTATGATTTCTATACGGGAACCGGGACCATCGCCAATTACATTGCCCGAAAGGCACATAAAGTGATAGGAATTGAATCCGTTCCGGCTGCTTTGGAGGATGCCAGGCTGAACTCACAGCTGAACGGCATCCATAATACCTTTTTTCACTGCGGTGATATTGCCGGAGTGATGTCGTCCGACCTGTCGGCTGAATTCGGCAAACCCGATGTCATCATTACTGATCCGCCACGAGCCGGCATGCATGAAAAGGTTGTTCAGCAAATACTGAATTTGGAGCCTGCACGAATAGTATATATCAGTTGTAATCCGGCGACGCAGGCACGGGACGTTGCATTGATGATCGGGAATTACAGCGTGGATAAAATCCAGCCTTTCGATATGTTTCCCCAAACGCAGCATGTCGAAAACATCATGCTGCTCAGAAGGCGCTGATATGTTTTATGAATAAAAACGTTTAACCTCAGGTTAAATGATCCCCTGGTCCAGCATGGCATTGGCGACTTTCAGGAAGCCAGCAACATTTGCCCCTTTCACGTAATTCACATAGCCGTTGCTTTCGGTACCGTGCTTTACACAGGTTTCGTGAATGCTCTTCATGATGTGGTGCAGCCTTTCGTCAACCTCTTCTTTGGGCCAGTTAAGCTTCATCGCATTCTGCGACATTTCAAGTCCGGAAGTAGCAACACCTCCTGCATTTACTGCTTTGCCGGGTCCGAACATGATCTTGTTTTCATGGAAAACTTCTACCGCCGATGGGGTCGAAGGCATGTTTGCTCCCTCTGCTACGCATATACAGCCATTTTTTACAAGCAGCTTCGCATCGTTCTCGTCCAGCTCGTTCTGGGTTGCACATGGAATAGCAACATCGCACTTCACTTCCCAGGGACGCTTGTTCGGAATAAACTTGGCGTCAGGGAATTCATAAATATAAGGCTTCACTATATCCTGGTTGGAAGCCCTCAGTTCAAGAAGATAATCTATTTTTTCTCCTGAAATCCCAGCCGGATCATGAATGTAACCGTCAGGACCCGAAATTGTGATTACCTTTCCTCCCAACTCAGTTACTTTAGTGACGGCTCCCCAGCAAACGTTTCCAAATCCTGAAAGACAAACTTCTTTTCCCTTGAATGTTTCACCTTTGGTGGCAAGCATTTCCTGTGCAAAATACACAGCGCCGAAACCTGTTGCTTCAGGTCGGATGAGGCTGCCGCCCCAGGCGAGTCCTTTACCGGTCAGCACACCGTGATGCTCGCGGGTAAGCTTTTTATACATCCCGTAAAGGTAACCGATCTCTTTTCCTCCCACGCCAATATCACCAGCCGGAACATCCATTTCAGGACCAATGATTTTCCATAGTTCAAGCATGAAGGATTGGCAGAAACGCATAATTTCAACATCAGATTTTCCTTTGGGATTGAAGTCCGAACCTCCTTTGCCTCCGCCAATCGGCAGGGTCGTCAGGCTGTTTTTAAAGATCTGCTCGAATCCAAGAAACTTCAGAATGCTAAGATTCACACTCGGATGAAACCTTAAACCGCCCTTGTAAGGTCCGAGAGCATTGTTGAACTGAACCCTGTAGCCAAGATTTACATTTACTTTTCCTGTATCATCAACCCATGGCACCTTAAACGTAAGAATGCGGTCGGGTTCGATCAACCTGTCGATAATGCCTGCCGATTCAAACTGCGGATTCTGATTCACAACTTCTTCAATTGATTCCAGTACTTCGCGTACTGCCTGCAAATACTCCACCTCACCGGGGTGTTTCTTTTCAAGATCATTCATTAATTTTTCAAGATTCATAGCTTAATTTATTTTTTTTTAGAATCATTTCTGTTATTCAAATAACAATTTTAAGGCGGCGCAAAAATAATTTGATAATTCTCAATTCCAAGTATTTTGGAAATAATTTTTGTCCTGGCGTGAACTAAGGTTTCATTCATCTGAAATCAGCAATGTTTCTCAACGGTAATTGAAATATCTTTGTCAGCGATTTTGAAAATACTTGGTTTTGAATAAATCGGAAATCATTTACGGATACAATCCGACCGTGGAAGCAATCCGTTCGGGTAAGGAAATCGAGAAGATATTCGTGCTGAAATCCATGCTCGCCGGCAGGGCAAATCCATTGATCAGCATGGCAAACCGGAACAAGATTCCATTCCAGTTTGTGCCGAAGGAAAAACTCAACAAGCTCACCCGGCAGAATCACCAGGGAGTGGTTGCGATCATTTCCCAGGTTTCGTATGTGAATATTGAAACACTCCTGCCGGGACTTTTTGAATCGGGGAATGCTCCGCTCCTTTTGGTTCTCGACAAGATCACAGATGTACGCAACCTTGGATCCATAGCGCGGTCAGCCGAATGTGCAGGGGCAGATGCCATAGTCATACCTGCCCGCGGTTCAGCTATGGTCAATTCGGATGCCGTTAAAACCTCATCCGGGGCTTTGACTAAAATTCCGCTTTGCAGGCAGGATAACCTCCTGGAAACTATTATTTATCTTAAAAATAGCGGCATTACCCTGATCGGTGCCAATGAAAAAGCTGAACAGTTATTTTACCATGCTGATTTTAATCAACCCGTTGCTGTTATTCTGGGATCGGAGGATACAGGGATTTCGAATGAATACCTTAAAATGTGCGATATCACGGTTAAGATACCGCTAAAGGGCGATATCGGCTCATTGAACGTAGCTGTAGCAGCAGGAATTATTTTGTTTGAGGCTGTCAGGCAAAGGAGTCAATCTTGTTGATGAATTTTCAAACAATGAGCAGATGCAGGTACATAAAACCCGGGAATCAAGTGCCGCATGGTTGTAATTGCCTTTTAATTTGCACAGCAACAGTTTCTGTCTGGCTTCTCGGCGGATGTTCGCACCATGATAAAACATGGTACGAAAACGGTAAGATTAAATCGGTCATTCAAAAGAAAGGAAATCATTATCACGGGACAGCGATATGGTATTATCCGAATGGCATCAAACAACAGGAATGTTCCTATCAAATGGACACGCTGCAGGGGGCATCTCACCGATGGTACGAGAACGGCAAGTTACAATCTGTCGAGCATTTTGATAAAAACAGGTTGAATGGATCGCTCAGAAGATACAATATCGAGGGAAAACCGATAATCGAGTGCGAGTACTGGATGGATACTCTGAACGGATCGTACAGGGAATTTTATCCCTCGGGTAAAACAAAGACTGATGGTAATTACCGGCATGGATTGTTCGATGGGAAGTGGCTTTATTACTCAGAAGATGGTACGCTTGTCGGCATTGGCGAATATGCCGATGGCGATGGCAGGCAAAGGGGATGGTACCCCTATGGCACATTGAAACGAGTTATCCCCTATAAAAAAAACAAAAAGCACGGCGACGAAATCTGGTATCTTCCTGACGGGCGGATTGAAAAGGTTCTGACCTATGAGGATGGGGAAATTATAGATACTAAGGATTTGATAAAATAGAACAAGATGCTGTTGTACCTGGTCGGATATATGGGAACCGGAAAAACTACGATCGGGCAAACGATTGCCGGAAGGCTTGGATATTCTTTTATCGACCTTGATACGCTGATCGAAGAGAAATACAAGCTTACGATTGTGAGCTTTTTCAAAAAATTCGATGAAGAAGTTTTCCGGAAAGTGGAAAGCGAAACACTGAGGGACACTGCATTGACAACCGATGCAGTGATTGCCACCGGAGGAGGCACGCCCTGTTTTTACAATAATATGGAAATCATCAATGATAACGGGATTTCCATTTATCTCAGGAATTCGGTTGAAACGCTTTACCGGCGTCTGGTGGCGTCGAAAAAGAAAAGACCGCTGCTGGTCGGCAAATCATCGCCTGCCATTTTGGATTTAGTGAAAGATCAGCTTGCTTTCCGCGAACCTTTTTACCTGCGCTCAAAGATTATTGTCGATTGCGATTTTCTGAATATGAATGAACTGATCAATTCAATTCTTAATTTTACGGGCAATAAAAAAACTGGTTTTTAAAATGGGTGAACTCTACACCAAACTGCGGGTTAAACATGGCGAGAAGATTCTGATCCTCAATCCTCCTCCCGGAATGTTGGAGATGTTTTCAATGCGCCAGGATGCTTTAACCGGGAAGGTTCTACAGGACAACCATTTTTACAACGTGGTTTTGCTTTTTGTGCAGAACCAGTTGGAACTTAAACTGTTTTTGCCTGAAATCCTTGCTGCGAGCCGACAGGGTAGAATATTGTGGATTTGTTACCCCAAAAAAACCTCCCGCATGAGGACGGATTTCACCCGCGACACGGGATGGAATATGATTACCGAAAAGAAATACCGGATCGTTTCCCTGGTTTCGATCGACGAAACCTGGACTGCTGCCAGATGGAAGAAAACAGATACAATTGTGCCGAAGGAGAAACCGCATTTCCCTGCAATCGATCAGACAAACCGGAAGGTTAATTTGCCCGGCGATTTTTTTACCGCTTTAAAAAACAGCAGGCTGGTTGAATCATTTGAAAGAATGCCCTTTTCGCACAAGCGGGAATATCTCATTGAAATTCTGTCTGCCAAAAAACCGGAAACGAGAAATAAGAGAATTGAAATAGCAGTCGAAATCATTAAAAAGCAAAAAAACAGGATATGAAGTCATTCCGGAAAGAAATATGGTTCAACACGGCTACACGCCGGCAATTGATCAATATTACACCCGAAATACAGAAATGTGTTTTGGAAAGTGGTGTACGCGAAGGCTTATGCCTGGTAAATGCCATGCATATTACGGCGAGCGTATTTATAAACGATGATGAGAGCGGTCTGCATCAGGATATTGAAACCTGGCTTGAAAAACTGGCACCAGAGAAACCTTATTCACAGTACCGGCACAACAGTTACGAGGACAATGCCGATGCTCATCTTAAACGAACTGTGATGGGACGAGAGGTGGTGGTGGCAATCAGTGGCGGCAAGCTCGATTTCGGACCGTGGGAACAGATTTTTTATGGTGAATTCGATGGCAAAAGGAGAAAACGTGCCCTGGTTAAGATCATTGGCGAATAATTGCGGTAAAGCATGATCATTCCCGGATTTATAAGCACATGCACCGGTATCAGGATTGCCGGACAGGTACTCAGGTCATTCCTTTTCAGCACTGATGTGGCAATTATAAGGAATACCAACGCCGATGCCATCATTGCCGTTTATCCGTTTGCTCCGCAAAGCCTGATCACCCAGTCGCTTATTCTTGCATCGGATAAGCCAGTTTTCTGCGGAGTCGGTGGCGATACCGGTTCGCCGGAAAGGATACTCAGGCTTTCACGTGATGCCGAAGACCAGGGAGCCCTGGGAGTTGTTTTGAACACTCATGCACCGGACGAATTGATAAAACTGCTGAAGGTAAACATCAGGGTCAAAATCATCCTGACCATCGTCGGGATGAAAGAGGACATCAAGAGTAAGATTGCTGCCGGAGTCGATATCTTTAATGTTTCCGGTGCAGCTAAAACCGCAGAAATTGTAGGTCAAATAAGAGACATTGATCCGGAAATACCGGTCATTGCAACCGGCGGGAAATCCGACGAAACAATCATGCAGGTAATCCGCTCCGGGGCAAATGCCATCTCTTTTACACCACCATCGACCGGTGAATTATTCAGGGATATGATGAATCACATCCGGAAGGAATGATCCATGCATTTTTTCTGCTTGCAGCCGAAGTGTATTAATCCCTAACTTCCCGGCAATTCCGCAAGTCCTTTTTTCCTCAATCGCAAGCCACAAAGATGATTTCAGGTGCATCGTCCAATTTTATCGGCATCCTGCCGTTAATGCTATTATTGCGTACTTTTGCGCAATAATGAAAACACAGCTTACCTGAAATGAACTTTGTTAACCCGGGATTTTTGTATGGGCTTTTTGCCGTTTCAGTACCCATTATCATCCATCTGTTCAATTTCAGAAGATTCAGGAAAATCCATTTCACCAATGTCAGCCTGATCAGGGATTTAAAACTGCAAACCCAGAAACAGTCGAAACTACGACATTTGCTTGTGCTGCTCCTCCGCATCATTGCGATCATTGCGCTGGTTATGGCATTCGCCCAGCCTTACATACCGGTTGCCCAAAACAATGCCGGCTCCAATCTCCGCAACAACGTCGATGTGTATATCGACAATTCGTTCAGTATGGAAGCCGGGGCTGAGAAAGGCTCATTGCTTGAGGAAGCCCGTGAAAAGGCA
>Ga0233425_10006864_pt1 | contig 16439 bp, 21 predicted proteins | sample Watercolumn_Towu_2_FD_181712 | JGI IMG/M metagenome (GOLD analysis project Ga0233425, IMG submission 181712) | Freshwater microbial communities from Lake Towuti, South Sulawesi, Indonesia - Watercolumn_Towuti2014_140_MG | ecosystem: Environmental > Aquatic > Freshwater > Lake | place... | reverse complement strand
ACGTAAATCCCTAACTAAGGCTAAGAAGAGTTTATTTAAGGTTCCCCTGGAAGGTTCCACTATACCTCATGAGGTGACCGGGCACTATGGCGCGGCCAAGGTCCTGCTTAAGCCTGCCTCTGAAGGTACCGGAGTCATCGCTGCCGGTCCGGTGCGGGCCATCTGCGAAGCGGCAGGAATAAAAGATATCCTTACCAAGTGTCTTAAATCCAATAATCCAGTGAATGTCATCAAGGCAACAGTTGAGGGACTTAAAGACCTTAAAGCCTGATAAAAATGAAAAAAGAACCTAAGGAAAAGAAGATCGTTAGGAAAACGGAAGCAAAGAGTAAAGCTGAATTCAAAGGTAAGGCTCATTTGCCTGTCTCTAAAGTCCGCGTACGCCTCAAGCGTAAGAAACCGGCTAAAAAAGAAGCTGGCGTCGTCCTCTTTGGCCTGCATAACCTCGTCGCCCCGAAGGGCGCGCAGAAGAAAAAGAAACTCCTGGGACGCGGTCCTGGTTCGGGCCACGGTAAAACATCTACCCGTGGAAGCAAGGGCCAGACGTCAAGAGCAGGACGACATTTTTACCTTGGCTTTGAGGGCGGGCAGTCTCCGTTAATCCGTAAGATGCCCAAGCGCGGATTTACCAGCAATTTCAAAAAAGTCTATCAGATAGTAAATTTGAAAGATCTGCATAAAGTGAAAGAGGCGGCCATCACACCTGAAATCCTGGAGTCCAAAGGGTTAATAAAAGACAAAGACCTTCCAGTCAAGATCCTCGGGGAGGGTGAGATGAAGTCAGCGGTAACGGTTTCTGCCAGCGCTTTCTCCAAGAGGGCGGCGGAAAATATCGCCAAGGCGGGCGGGAAGATTGAAATCTTAAATGATGCCAGGGCTTAACACTAATGTTCTTAGTCCGCTTCTGAATTGTTTCAAGATACCGGACCTTAAAAGAAGGCTTATTATCACCGGTGCGCTGTTGGCAATTTACCGCATCGGCTGTTATATACCCACCCCGGGAATAGACGGAGGAGCACTCGCCACCTTTTTTAAGCGGGTCTCCGAAGCTCAGGCGGGAGCGGGGGCGCTCTTTGGCATAATCAACATGTTTTCCGGCGGCGCAATGGAAAGGTTAACTATCTTTGCGCTGGGTATTATGCCGTACATCTCTTCATCGATCATTATGCAGCTTTTGACGGCGGTAATCCCGGCGTTGGAAAAACTGGCTAAAGAAGGAAAAGCCGGGTATGAGAAGATTAATCAGGTTACCCGTTACGGAACAGTAGTCCTTTCCATAGTCCAGTCGTTTTTTATCGCCCTTTGGCTTGAGAATCCCGCAAGATTCGAGGGATTAAGGATAGTAATGCAGCCGGGTTGGGGTTTCCGGATTTTGACCGTGCTGACCCTTACCACGGGAACAATATTCATTATGTGGCTCGGCGAGCAGATACAGGAGAAGGGGGTCGGAAACGGGATCTCTCTGATTATCACTGCCGGCATTATTTCAAGGATTCCCGCAGCCTTTCACCAGCTGCTTGTACTTATTTCTTTCGGCGCGCCCTCCAAAAGGCAGATTCAGCCTTTTGTCCTTTTGATTATGGCTGTGCTTCTTGTAGGCGTGGTTTTTTCGGTTATCATGATCACGCAGGGACAGCGCAGGATTCCCGTGCAGTATGCGCGTCGCATAGTTGGAAGAAAAATTTACGGAGGCCAGTCTACCTATATACCGCTTAAGGTGGATACCTCCGGAGTTATTGCTATCATTTTTGCCCAGTCGATAATATTATTTCCGGCAACCCTGGCATCATTTATACCCAATCCGGGATTCCAGCGTCTGGCGCAATCCCTTATCCGTGGACACCTCCTTTATACAACGATATATGCTCTTTTGATAATTTTCTTTTGCTATTTCTATACCGCAATAGTTTTTAATCCGATAGACCTTTCCGAGAATATGAAAAAATACGGAGGGTTCATCCCCGGGATAAGGCCGGGCCAGCCTACCGCCGAGTTCCTGGATTATGTGATGACCAGGATAACCCTGGCGGGAGCGGTTTTCATCGCGTTCATCGCCATATTCCCGGATTTCCTGATGGCCTGGCTCAAAGTCCCGTATTTAGTGGCTTCATTTTTCGGCGGCACCGGTATCCTTATTACGGTGGGCGTAATGTTGGATACCTTAAAACAGGTGGAATCGCATTTGCTTACCCATCATTACGAAGGTTTTATCAAGGGCGGCCATATCCGGGGAAGGCGATAATGCGCTTAATTCTATTGGGGCCACCCGGTGCGGGAAAAGGGACACAGTCAAAAAGTCTGGCCGGACGATTAGCTCTTCCTCATATTTCCACAGGCGATATCCTGCGTCAGAACGTAAAGGCGGGTACTGCGTTAGGCAAAGAGGCAAAGGGTTATATGGACAAAGGGCTACTCGTTCCGGATGTCCTAGTGGCTAAAATGCTTCGGGACAGATTCGAGCAGCCGGATGTCAAAAAGGGTTTTATTCTTGACGGTTATCCTCGCGCCCTTACCCAAGCCAGGACTCTGGATGAAATTCTTAAGGATAAAGGTATGGGAATAGACTTAGTGGTTTATCTGGATACCTCCGATAAGGTGATCATCCAGCGCCTAACCGGAAGGCTGGTCTGTTCATCATGCGGAGCTAATTTCCATAAAACTAATATGCCTCCTGAAAAAGAAGGTATCTGCGATTCCTGCGGAGGCAGACTTTATCAACGTACCGACGATACGGAAGAAACAGTCAGGAAACGTATTGAAGTTTATAAGAATGAAGTTGCGTCTTTGATAAAATATTACGAAGATACCGGTAAATTGCATACGTTATCGGCTGACGGTGACGCCGGTATTGTTCTTGATAAGATAGTGGGGCTGGCGAAGGGCCAATGATTCCCTTAAGGACTGAGGCGGATCTTCAGGTTTTAAGGAAATCTGGTAAAATCCTTTCAAAGGTGATGTCGGAGATACGTAAAGCTGTTGCGCCCGGCATCGCCACCAGGGAGATCGATGCACTGGCGGAGAAGATTACCTTAAAAGAGGGTGCCACCTGTGCTTTTAAAGGATACAAAGGCTACCCGGCTTCGGTATGTATCTCCATCAATGAAGAGGTAGTCCACGGGATCCCTGGAGAGCGGATTATTCAGAGTGGTGATATAGTAAGCCTTGATCTGGGAATCAACTATAAGGGTTTTTTTACCGATGCCGCAGTCACCTTGGCAGCGGGCAAGATAGATACGAAGAAGCAAAAATTGATCGATACGACAAGATTAGCGCTCTTTGAGGGAATTAAAGAAGCAAGGCCCGGTAATCATCTGCTCGATATATCTTACGGTATTCAGACCTGCGCGGAGAGAAACGGTTTCTCGGTAGTGAGGCAGTTTGTCGGGCACGGCATAGGCAAGAGCCTACACGAAGAACCGGAGGTACCCAACTTCGGGCAGCCGCATATGGGCCCGGTTTTAAAGAGCGGCATGGTCCTGGCTATAGAGCCGATGATCAATATGGGCACTTGGGAGGCGGAAATCCTGGATAACGGATGGACCGCAGTCACCAGAGACAGGCTGCCGTCAGCTCACTTCGAACATACGGTGGCGATCAGGGATGACGGACCGGAGATATTGACTGGAAATTAGATTTTATGGCCAAAGAAGAACTCATCGAGACTGAAGGAAAGATTTTAGAGGCGCTGCCGAATGCCATGTTCAAGGTGGAGCTTGAGAACGGCCATGTCGTGCTAGCCCATGTTTCCGGAAAGATGCGTATGAACTTCATCCGTATTCTACCGGGGGATAAAGTTAAATTGGAGCTTTCTCCTTATGATCTATCGAGAGGGAGAATAACATTCAGGGTTAAATAAAATGAAAGTAAAGGCATCGGTAAAAAAGATTTGCGATAAATGCAAGATAGTAAAGCGCGCCGGAGTATTGCGCGTCATCTGCACTAATCCCAAGCACAAACAAAGACAGGGGTAATATATGCCAAGAATCTTAGGTGTGGATATTCCTAAAGAAAAACGCATTGAGATTTCCCTCACTTATCTATACGGTATAGGGAGAGTGACTTCCAATCAGATACTTAAAGAGGCAGGCATCGACCCGAATAAGAGAGCCAAGACTTTAAGCGACGAGGAAGTGGCGCGCATTACCAATACGATCCAGAAGAGCGGATTAAGGGTTGAGGGCGACTTAAGGCGCGATATCTCCCAGAATATCAAACGTCTGATGGATATCGGTTCATGGAGAGGGATGCGTCATAAGAAGGGCCTTCCCGTAAGAGGCCAGCGTACCCGTACTAACGCCCGCACCCGTAAGGGGCCGAGAAAAGGCGGACAGGCTATAATGGTCAAAAAAGAGGAGCCGGCAAAGAAAGCTCCTGCGGCAGCCAAGCCGGCAGGCAAATAGAGGAGCGGAGGAAGATTAATGGCCACAAAAGAAAAGGCAAAAAAGAAGAAGATAGCGCGGGGAGTAACCGCGGGTATCGCCCACATACAGGCGAGTTTCAATAATACCATTATAACTATAACTGATAAAGAAGGAAACGTTCTGGTTTGGTCTGCACCCGGCATAGTCGGCTACGGCGGTTCAAAAAAATCAACTCCGTTTGCCGCCCAGGTTGCTGCTACGGATGCGGGAAGAAAAGCCAAGGAAGTCGGCATAAAAGAACTGGAGATTCGCGTTAAGGGTCCGGGGTTCGGCCGGGAATCGGCGATCCGGGCGCTGCAGGCAGCGGGTATCACTATAACATCCATTAAGGACGTGACTCCTATTCCACACAACGGATGCCGACCTAAGAAAAAAAGGAGAGTCTAGTATATGGGCCGTTACACCGACGCATCATGCAGATTGTGCCGCCGGGAAGGCGAGAAGCTCTTTCTGAAGGGCACGAGGTGTTTTACCGAGAAATGCGCCATAGTTAAAAGAGCATACGCTCCCGGACAGCACGGCGAGTCCCGGAAGCAGAAACTCTCCAACTACGGCCTGCAGCTAAGAGAAAAACAGAAAGTCAAGAGGATGTATGGAGTCATGGAAAAACAGTTCCGTACATATTTTCAACTCGCCTCCAAGACCAAGGGCGTAACCGGAAGAGTTCTCCTGCAGCTTCTTGAGAGAAGGTTAGATAATGTGATCTTCCGGATGGGTCTGGCTATATCCCGGCCCCAGGCCAGGCAGATCGTCCGCCATAATATGGTTTTTGTAAATTCAAAGAGGGTTAACATACCTTCTTTTCTGGTGGATAAAGACGACCAGGTCCAGGTAAAAACCAAAGAAAAGGCCGCCAAAAGAATCAAAGAGATTATGGAAGTCTCTAAAGATAGGACCGTTCCTTCGTGGCTTGAGTTTAACGCAGCCGCGCAATCGGCTAAAGTCAGCAGACTCCCGGAAAAGGGTGACATACAGCAGCAGATTCAGGAGCAGTTGATCGTCGAGTTGTATTCCAAATAGCAGTTTTGTTTTAACTTAGATTTATTAATATAATCATCATTAGGGAGGCAAGATGGGTATAAAATGGCGTGATTTTCAGCTACCGAAGCGTTTAGAGTGCGACGAGTCAAGCTATACCGATACTTACGGAAAATTCTCCGCAGCCCCTTTTGAAAAAGGCTACGGGGTAACTCTGGGAAATTCCTTGAGGCGCGTCCTTTTATCCTCAATAGAAGGCAGCGCCGTCACCAGCGTTAAAATCCAAGGAGTATCGCACGAATTTTCCACTATTCCCGGGATCCTGGAAGATGTTCCGGAGATAATCCTCAATATTAAGAGCCTTATATTGAATTCCCATTCCAAAATCCCCAAGACTATCACCATAAAGGCGGATAAAAAGGGCGAGATTAAGGCCGAGGATATCGAGGTAGACGAAACCATCGAGATTATTAATCCCGAGCAGCATATCGCTACGCTGACCAAGGATACCAAATTTAATGTTGAAATGGAGGTCTCTCGCGGCAGAGGTTACGTGCCTGCGGAATTGAATAAAAAGGAGGAAAAGACCGCGGGTATTATTCCTATAGATTCAATATTCACCCCGATTAAGAAAGTCAATTATTACGTCGAGAACACCCGTGTAGGCCAGAGAACGGATTACGATAAGTTGGTCCTAGAAATCTTCACCAACGGCTCTATCAATCCTAAAGACGCCCTTTTGTACGCGTCCAATATCCTTCAAAGGCACCTGGATATCTTTGTTAGTTTCGGCCAGCTTCCGGAAGACGTGATCGAGGAAGAGCTGGAGATGACCAAGGAAGAGATCGCACTTTATGAAAAACTAAGGCTTCCGATCTCCGAACTTGAGCTATCGGTAAGAAGCTCCAACTGCCTGCGTGAGGCCGGGATAAAGATAATCGCAGACCTGGTCAAAAAGACAGAGGACGAGATGCTTGGTTTCAAGAATTTCGGCAAGAAGTCTTTGACCGAGATTAAAGAGCTTCTGGCGGGCATGGGGCTGAATCTTGGTCTACAGGTCGATCCTAAAAAACTGAAAAAGGTATAACTCATGAGACACTCCAAAAAAAGGCATCAGTTAAACCGTTTTACCTCTTGGCATAGGGCGACTATGCTGTCGCTGGCCAGGAATATGCTGGTCTATCAAAGCATACGTACTACTCCGGCAAGAGCCAAAGCTGTCCGGCCGCTAGTGGAGAAACTAATTTCTTTAGCCAAGGCGAACACGCTGGCTGCAAAAAGAGATGCCTTTCAGGTATTGGGTGACCATAAGCTGGTCTCGGTGCTTTTTAAAGATATTGGCCCGCTTTATTCCAAGAGGACGAGCGGTTTTACGCGCATGATCGGCCTGGGAAAAAGGCGCGGAGACAATGCCGAGATCGTCATTTTCGAGCTTACTGAAAAGAAGATCAAGGAGCACAAGAAACACAGGAAGGGGAAGCCTGCCAAGCCTCACGAAGCCGCCGGTCAGTCAGAGCCTTCTGCGCCGGAGTCCGCTAAAGCCGAAGAAAAGAAGACTGAAGCTGCGCACGCGGCAGTAAAGGAAAAACCGCCCATTGAAAAGAAGCCTCCGAAGCAATTTCTGGGTGGGCTCAAGAATATATTCAAAAAAGAGCGCAGAGACGCCGGATCTTAACCTGATATGCGCATAGATTCGAGATTAGCCGAAAGAATACGCAAAGTAAATCCTTCGTCTACACTGGCGATTACCTCCAAGGCTAAGAAACTTAAGGCCGAGGGTAAGGATATCATCAGCCTTGCCGCTGGTGAGCCTGATTTCGATACTCCGGACTTTATAAAGGATGCCGCAATCGAGGCTATCCACAGCGGTTTTACCAAATACACCCCTACCACCGGAATCCCCGAGCTGAAGAGCGCCATCTGCGAGAAATTCAAGAAAGAAAACGGATTGGATTATGCGCCTTCTCAGATAATCGTCTCTAACGGCGCGAAGCACAGTATATTTAACGTCATCCAGGTACTGGTCAATCGCGGAGACGAAGTGCTCATTCCCCATCCTTTCTGGGTGAGCTATCCCGAGATGGTCACTATCTGCGAAGGAAAATCTGTTTTTATAAAAAGCGAGGCATCCAATAGTTTTAAGATCACCCCTAAAGACCTGAAAAAGCATATATCATCCAAGACGAAGGTGCTTATCTTGAATAGTCCGTCTAATCCTACGGGATGCGTTTATTCAAGGGATGAGCTCTCGGAGATAGCCGAAATCTGCGTTAAATCCAAGATTTACGTGATCAGCGACGAGATATACGAAAAAATAATCTTCGACGGATTGAAGCACTTTTCTCTCGCGGGGTTTAGTAAAGATATCTACGGATTTACCATAACCGTGAACGGACTCTCTAAAAGTTACTCCATGACCGGCTGGCGCATAGGATACCTGGGAGCTCCGGAAGAGATCTCCTCGGCCATTTCCAATCTTCAGGACCACTCCACATCTAACCCGGCATCCATCTGCCAGAAGGCGGCGCTTGCTGCCTTGAAGGCTCCGGACGATTTTGCCAGAAGGATATGCCAGGAATTCGAGCGGAGAAGGAATTATGTCTGTTCCCGGCTGGATAAAATACCAAAGTTATCTTATGTAAAACCACAGGGAGCGTTCTATCTATTTTTCAATATATCCAAGACAAAACTCGACTCTCTTACTGTGGCTAACCGCCTGCTTGATGAGGCGTTGATAGCGGTAATACCGGGGGAGGGGTTCGGCAGAAAGGATTATTGCCGCATGAGCTTTGCTACCAGCATGGAACTGCTGGAGAAATCGCTGAACCGGCTTGAAGAATGGTTGAATAAGATTTAGCTCATGGGAAAGACAATTGCGGAAAAGATTCTTAGCACGCACGCCGGCAGAGATTTGGTTGCCGGCGATTTTGCTTTATGCGACATCGATTTCACCTTTGGCCAGGACGGGACTTCCTCGATCATTATTGACCGGGTCAAAGAACTTGGTTTGAGTAAGTTAAAGACCAGGTTCTGTATGGTAATTGACCATAGTGCCCCGTCTCCTAGTGAAGGCGTATCGAAGGTGCATAAGAAAATGCGCGCCTTCTCCGAAGAGTTCGGCCTGAATCTTTTTGACATTGGATGCGGTGTGTGTCATCAGGTTATACCCGAATCAGGGGAAATGCTTCCCGGTGACCTGGTGATCGGAGCGGATTCGCATACTTGCACCTATGGTGCACTAGGTGTTTTCTCAACCGGCGTCGGTTCCACTGACCTGGCAATCGCTTTGGCTACCGGAAAGAACTGGTTTAAAGTCCCGGAAACTGTTAAAATAGTGGTCAAGGGAAGACTTTCTAAAGGAGTCTATGCCAAAGATATAGCAATTCATATAATCGGTAAAATAGGCGCCGACGGGGCAACCTATAAAGCCGTTGAGTTCTGCGGTCCGGCTATTGACGCGCTGGATATTGACGGAAGGCTTTGTATGTCTAATATGGCGGTTGAGATGGGTGCTAAGGTGGGTTTTATGCCGCAGGACGAAAAGACTATATCCTGGCTCAGGTCGCGAGTGAAGAAAGGCACGAGTATAAATACCGTTTTCCCGGATAAAGACGCGAGATACGAAAACGTATTAGAATTCGACGTTTCAAAATTAACGCCGCAGGTCTCTATACCTCATACTGTGGATAACGTCAGTCCGGTGAAGAAGCTGAAAGACGTCAAAATTAACGAAGCATTCCTGGGGACTTGCACCAACGGGAGGCTTTCGGACTTAAAGGTCGCAGCGGGCATATTAAAAAAACACAGAGTAGCCCCAGGCGTAAAATTCATTATCGCGCCGAGCTCGCGGGAGACCTATCTGCGGGCTTTAAAACTCGGCTACATCGATATATTCGTGAAGTCAGGGGCAGTCGTAGTGGCGCCGGGTTGCGGTCCATGCGTGGGCACGCATAACGGTGTACCTGCCGACGGAGAAATTGTGATCTCAAGCGCCAACAGGAATTTCAAGGGAAGAATGGGGAATCCCAATGCTTTTATATATTTAGGAAGTCCGGCAACGGTAACCGTTTCAGCGGTAAAGGGCTATATCGCTGACCCTACCGGTTCACTTTAAAGGAGGAATGATGGATATACGCAACCTGCTTTTGTTATGCATCGAGAAGAAGGCATCCGACTTGCATCTTACGGAAAACGAATCTCCTATTCTGCGTATCGACGGAAGATTAATCCGTACTGAACTCCCCGTATTTAAAGCGGAAGAGCTCAAAAAAATGCTTTACGGATTCCTGACCGACCTGCAGAAGGAGAAATTTGAGAAAAATCTGGAGCTTGACCTTTCCCTGGCCCTTCCGGGGTTGGACAGGTTTCGCGTAAATATCCACATGCAGAAGGGAAGCGTGGAAGGAGCTTTCAGGCGCGTGCCTCTTGATGTCCCTGATCCGGCTACCCTTGGCCTGCCTCCGATAATGACAGAATTAGCTCGCAAACCTAACGGTCTAGTCCTCTTAACGGGGCCCACGGGGACAGGTAAAACCACTACCCTCGCCGTGATGATAGAACAGATCAATAAGGAGAGGGAAAGTCTGATTATCACTATCGAAGATCCTATTGAATTCATTTTTTCTAACAAGAAAAGCGTGATAAAGCAACGGGAAGTCTATGCGGATACGCTTTCATTTGCCGAGGCATTGAGGCATGCCTTACGTCAGGATCCTAATGTTATAGTTGTAGGCGAAATGCGCGACCTGGAGACTATCTCAACCGCTCTTACCGCTGCCGAGACCGGACACTTAGTCCTTGCTACCCTGCATACACCTGATGCCCCGCAGACTATTGAGAGAATTATTGATGTGTTCCCGCCGCATCAACAACAGCAGGTAAAACTCCAGCTAGCAGATTCTTTGCAGGCAGTAGTTTCGCAGCTCCTTCTTCCGCATGCTTCGGGAAAAGGAAGGGTGCTGGCTTGCGAAATAATGCTCGGCACCCCGGGTATTCGCAACCTCATCCGAGAGCACGAAATCGAACAGATCCCCACTATTATGCAGACCGGCTCGCAATACGGAATGAAGACCATGGATAAATCCCTTAAAGAGCTCGTTCAGATGGGTAAGATCTCCATGGATACGGCCATGTCAAAAGTCAAGAACCTGGAAGAATTCAAGCAGCTATGAAAATACGCGGAAAATCCATAAAGATGGGCGATAGCATAAATACGGATTTCATTATTTCCGGACGTTACAAATTCGCCATCACCGATATGAAGGAGCTGGCCAAACACATAATGGAAGATATCGATCCGGATTTTCCGTCAAAAATCAACCCGGGGAATTGCATGATCGTTGCGGGAAAAAATTTCGGTATGGGCTCATCCCGCGAACAGGCTCCGTTGGTCATCAGGGAAGCCGGGATTAATGCCGTGCTGGCCAAGAGTTTTGCGCGGATATTCTATCGCAACGGTTTTAATATCGGTCTAGCCCTGATTGAGACCGATACCGACCGTATAGCGGAGAACGACGAGCTGGATATCGACCTGGATAAGGGCGTAGTAAGGAATATAACCAAGGATATTGAACTAAAGATCAAACCCCTTCCGCAGTTTATGCAAAAGCTTCTGCAGGAAGGAGGAATAATAAATTATTTCCGGAAACACGGAAAACTTCCGGAGGTTTAACTATGAGCCGCAAAATAACGCTAATACCGGGTGACGGGATAGGCGCCGAAGTCGCCTACGCAGCCAAAAGGTGCATCGATGCAACCGGGGTAAAAATCGAATGGGAGGAAGCGGTTGCCGGACAGGCTGCGTTGGAGAAAACAGGAAAACTCCTTCCTGATTCAGTCCTGGATTCCATAAGAAGAAATGGGGTCGCCTTAAAAGGCCCCATGACTACTCCTATTGGTACGGGTTTCCGTTCGGTAAACGTAGCCTTAAGGCACGCCTTGGACCTTTATGCCTGCGTCCGGCCGGCCAAGACTTATGAGGGAGTAAAAAGCAATTACAAGAATATCGACCTGGTCATGATAAGGGAGAATAGCGAGGACTTGTATGCCGGAATAGAATTTGAAGAAGGCAAGCCTGAGACCAAAAACCTGATAACCCAAATCGAGTCCGGTTCCAATAAGAAAATACGTTTTGACTCCGGGATATCTATCAAGCCCATCTCCGGGTTTGCAACCGAACGGATCGTACGTTTTGCCTTTGAGTACGCTCTTCTTAATAACCGTAGAAAGGTAACCGTAATAACGAAGGCGAATATCATGAAATTCACCGACGGGCTATTCCTGAAGATTGCCCGCGAGACCGCTAAAGCATACGAGGCAAAGATCGCTTTTGAAGAGGCGCTGGTGGATAATATGGCTATGCAGCTGGTGCAGAAGCCGCACAACTATGATGTCTTGGTTACGGAGAATCTTTACGGTGATATCCTTTCCGACCTCTGCGCGGGCCTGATCGGAGGCTTGGGAATCGCTCCGGGTGCCAATATCGGCGACGGCCTGGCTGTTTTTGAGGCGGTGCACGGCTCTGCCCCTAAATACGCCGGGCTTAATAAAGTCAATCCCGCAGCAATGATACTCTCGGGCGTACTGCTGCTAAAATACATTAAGGAAGAAAAAGCGGCTTCAGTCTTGGAAGATGCTCTAAAACAGGTCATCGCCGATGGAAAGTGCGTCACTTATGATTTTAAACCTAGACCGGATGATCCTACTGCTGTAGGCACTAAAGAAATGGCGGATGCGATTATCAAAAAAATAAAATGAAAATAAGCGTGATCGGAGCGGGAAATGTCGGAAGCACCACAGCCCTGCGTCTGGCGCAGGAGGGCCTAGGCGAAATTCTTTTGGTGGATATCGTAAAGGGCCTGGCTTGCGGTAAGTCTCTGGATATGGAGGATGCCCGGCTGCTTCTAAAGCTTAATTATTCCATCCGGGGAACGGAAGATTTTTCTGAAATAAGGGACTCCGATATAATAGTAACTACCGCCGGACTTCCCCGCAGACCCGGGATGACCAGGGAAGAGCTCTTACTCAAGAACGCCGAAATTTTAAAGAACGTTTCTTTAAAGGTAAAGGAATACGCGCCTAAAGCGGTCTACATAGTCGTCACTAACCCGCTGGATGTAATGACTAATTATGCGCTGAAGGTGACCGGTTTTAATCCTAAAAAGATTTTGGGTATGGGGGTTAGCCTTGATTCTGCCAGATTCGCTAACCTTATAAGCAAGGAATTGAACGTTCCGGTAACCGATATCGAGGCAGTGGTTATCGGCAGCCACGGCGAAGGAATGTTACCCCTACCCAGATTTTCCAGCATCAAAGGAGCCCCGCTTGGTCAGTTTGTCGATGACGCTAAGATAAAAGATCTTGTCCTTAAGACCGTAAACCGCGGAGCCGAGATCGTAGGGATGCTGGGAAGCGGTAGCGCTTATTACGCGCCTTCCGCCGCTATCGCTACGCTGGTAAGGGGGGTAGTAAGAGACGAAAAGAGCATTATCGGGGTCTGCGCTAAACTTAACGGCGAATATGGTATTCGGGGCACCTGTATCGGCGTGCCTTGCCGTATCGGCAGAGATGGCATAGAGGGCATAGTGGAGCTGCAGCTTAATCCCCGAGAACTTGAAGCGTTGGTTTCTTCTGCCGAGATAGTACAAAGGTTAACTCAACAGCTTCCCGGATAAAATATGCATGATCTGGCGGTAATAGGCGCCGGCTGGGCCGGATATAGCGCCGCCATAAAGGCGAAAAAACTCGGTCTTAAAGTCTGCCTCATAGAAAATTCTTTTCTCGGCGGCACCTGCCTGAACCACGGTTGCATCCCTACCAAAACCCTGATTCAATCCGCAAAGGTATATTCCCTGATTAAAAAAGGCCCGGATTTCGGCATAGATTCCTCGGAGCCAAAGTTCGATTTCGCAAAGGTTCAGCAGCGCAAGGCCACAGTCATAGATACCTTACGCCGCGGTATGCAACAGGGCCTAGACGGCATAGACTTTATTACCGGAAGGGCGAGTTTCATCTCTAGAGAAGAAATTGAATGCAACGGTAGAAATATCCAAGCCAAAGCTTTTATTGTCGCCTCCGGTTCGCAGCCGCTTGAGATCCCTCAGTTTAAATTCGACGGGAGGAAAATTATCTCGAGTAATGAAGCGCTGGAATTGCAGGACATTCCCAAGAGTATCCTTATTATCGGCGGAGGAGTTATCGGTTGCGAATTCGCAAGCCTATTTCATAATTCAGGTTCTTTGGTAACCGTAGCGGAATTAATGCCGCAACTTCTCCCGGGAATGGATTTTGAAATAGCAAGAAAACTCGAGACGATATTTAAAAAGAAAAAAATTGTGGTTAAGGCCGGCTGCGATGCGGCAGCCCTTGACCTTTCGGAATTTGATTTTATTTTAGTCTGCGCCGGCCGCATACCCGCTACGACCGGTCTAAACCTTGAGGCTATCGGAGTAAAATTGGAAAAAGGCAGGATTTTGACGGATGAATTCCTGCGGACAAGCATACCTAGTATATTCGCAGCAGGTGACTGTACCGGGAAAATGATGCTCGCTCACTATGCTTCTTATCAGGGTGAAATTGCGGCGTTAAATGCGGCGGATCCTGCCGCTATGCAAAAAGCCGATAATACCGTTATCCCTGCCTGCGTATTCTCCGATCCCGAAATCGCCTGCGTCGGTTTAAACGATGAAGTAGCAAAGGGCGCAGGGAGGAAGATATCAGTGCGTAAATTCGATTTTCTTAGTTCGGGGATGGCCCGTGTAATCGGAGAAACGGAAGGGTTTATTAAAGTAACCTGCGAGGCTGACAGCGGGCGCATATTAGGAGCTTCTATCATAGGCCCCAGGGCAACCGAACTCATATCGGTATTGGGGCTGGCTATTTCTAATAATCTTACCGCTGACCAAGTCAGTAAGACCGTTTTTGCGCATCCCAGCCTTGCGGAATCCTTCGGCGAAATATTTTAAAGCTTATGAGATTTCAGGTATATGATTTAGGATTAATCGAATTCCGCCCCGCCGGGGAGTTTCAAAGGCAATTAGTACAGAAAATAAAGGAGGGGAGGGCCGGCCATTCCCTTATATTGTGCCGTCATAGACCGGTAATCACCTTCGGCAGGAGCGCAAACCGCGCTAATATACTTGCAACCAGCGAAGAGCTTAACGCTAAAGGAATAGAGTTGGCGGAAACCGAACGGGGAGGAGATGTAACTTACCACGGGCCGGGGCAGCTGACCGTGTATCCGGTATTCGATCTGAATAATATCAAAAAAGACATCCATTTATTCCTGCGTAACCTTGAAGGTAGGATAACTTCGGTTCTTGAAATACTGGGGATTCCCGCCGTCCGCCGGGAAGGCCTTACCGGAGCCTGGGTGGGTAAAAAAAAGATCGCTTCAATAGGAATCGCGGTGAAAAACTGGATTACCTATCACGGTTTTGCTCTGAATGTCTGGGAGGACGACCTCCGTAATTTCTCCTTGATTCGTCCTTGCGGCATGGATATAATAATGACGTCCATAGAAAGCGAATCAAAGAGGCTTATCCCGATGACTAGGATTAAAGATATTTTGATCAAGGAGATGTATAGATGGCCAAGATAATACTTCCGGAACTAGGCGAAAACATAACTAAAGCGACCGTTTCTTACTGGTTTTTTCAGCCCGGCGAAAAGGTAGAGGAGAAAGCGGATCTGGTAGAACTGACTACGGATAAAGCCACTTTTAATCTACCCAGCCCCTGCACCGGGGTGCTCTCCGATGTCTATTTTCATGAAGGGGATACGGTTAGCGTAGGAGAAATCTTAGGAACCATAGAAGAAAGCTAGCGTAAGCTATTTCAGTCCTCCCGACGGTATTCAATGCGCACAGGCCTCATGGTGCGTTTTTTTATTCGATTAGATTAAATAATCCTTGACAATTCTTAGTTTTCTTTGTATATATGTGGTTATCGTAGATATGCTAAAAGAGGTGGTGATATGATAAGGAATAGAGAGATTTTAACAGCAAAAGAGGTGGCTGAATATCTAAACATTCACCCTCTGACCGTACACAGGTACGCCCGCGAAGGAAAAATTCCTGCCTTCAAGATCGGTACCGACTGGCGGTTCCATAAGAAATACATAGAGAGGTGGATCAGAGAGAAATCCGGCTACCGGTCCGAAGGCAAAGACGGAAAAGATTTAATATAATCATTCCCCCAATGAAGAAATTTGCCTATATAGTCAGCCCCCTGACTATAAAACAACTGCAGCAGTATTTCCCTTTAGCAGGAGTTCTTCCGGAGCTTCTGGCTAAACCCTTTTTAAAAAACCGCCCCCCCTTTAAAGCCTCTGTTTTTAAAAAAATTAAGTCTATACAGGAAAAGGAGATTTCAGGTTTTACGGTAGCCTGTCCCATATTGACCCGTCGTTTGGCGGACGAGGCTGAACTCGGCCTTTTGCTGGAGGCGATGCATTTTGCCGAGAAAATGGGCGCGGATATAATCGGATTAAGCGGCTATGCGGCACATCTGGCAGATAAGAAATATTTCAGCGTTACCAAGAAAATAGCCACGCCGGTAACTTCCGGTAACGCCCTTAGTGCATGGTCCCTGTTTGAGCAGGCCTATCGTATTGCCAAGGCCTCCAATATGCCATTAGATAAGATAGCCTTAACCGTGATTCATGCCGGAACAACTGTCGGGTACCTTACCGCCAGAAAACTCTCTGATTACGTTTCTAAAGTGATAATCTGCGACCCGGATACGGAGAAGATGTCTAAATTAAAGGATGTTATCCTCCATCTAAACCCCGTAGAAGTTATTATTGAACCGGATTTGCATAAAGCGGCGGGGATGGCGGATATGGTAATAAACCCGGACGAAGATAAGCTTAACAGTAAACTCTTGAATAAAGGTTCGGTATTGATAGAAGGATCTTTTGTGCAGGTCCCCGGGTTAAGACATCCCGTAAGGGCAGATTTGGCTGAAGTCATGCTTCTTGCGCTTGAAGAAAAGCTGGTCAGTTATTCCCTAGGAGAAACGATCAATATCGATAAACTGGAGG
>Ga0233425_10006863_pt1 | contig 16442 bp, 14 predicted proteins | sample Watercolumn_Towu_2_FD_181712 | JGI IMG/M metagenome (GOLD analysis project Ga0233425, IMG submission 181712) | Freshwater microbial communities from Lake Towuti, South Sulawesi, Indonesia - Watercolumn_Towuti2014_140_MG | ecosystem: Environmental > Aquatic > Freshwater > Lake | place... | reverse complement strand
TCGCCGACTACCGTCTGGGGGGGATCACGGTGGGCTGGGAGGTGCCGGGGACCTTTGCCGCCGCAGTTCAGATCCGCAACCTGAGCCTCGCCGCTGTGGACTGATCCGCGCGGCCCCTTGCCGTGCGGGCTCGGCGCACTCAGGCGGTCACCGTTGGCGTTGGTCCCGGCCGCGACGCGACGCACCAGTGCCGGTGACGGGCATCCCACCGATCCCGCGGGGGACCGGGGAGCGCCCGACACCTGAGAGGCCGCTGGGCTCACCGCGCCGGCGGGTACTCCCAACAGAGGCAGTGGAGGGGCGGGACGTCGTCGTGGATGGCCGGGAAGCGGCCAACGTTGAGCTCGGGCAGGAACGAGTTATCCTGCTCGTCATCGTTGACCTTGGAGACCTCACCAACCAGGGAGGTCCCGCCCTCGGCCCAGAACTGGTGGTACTGGAAGGACGGCAGGGCGATGCTCTCGCCCGGGCGGAGCTCGACGATGGTGCCGGCCGGCACTTCGAGCTTCCGCCCATCGAGGGTCACGGGCACAGGCGTCTTCCGGTCGAGCGCGCCGGCCGAGGTGGGGTTGTAGACCTGCACACACAGCTTCGCTCCGGCCCGGCAGATGATGTCCTCCATCTTGAGCCGATGGTAGTGGTACGGGGTGACCTGGTGCTGACGCACCACCAGGAGCTTCTCACAGTAAGTCTTGTCGGTCTCGCCGAGCGCCTGCGGGTGACCGTTCCTCACGGTGAACAGCGCGAGTCCGATTCGGTCGAAGTCGCCCTTCCCGAAGTCCGTGACATCCCAACCCAGGCGGTTCGCGCGGATCTCATCGTATTCGTGGCCGGCCTGCTGCCAACGCTCGGGCGACCAATAGGCGAAGGCCGGCAGGTGGAAGTTCATCTCGCGGCACACGTCGATCGCCCCCTGCAGGATCTGGTTGACGCGGGAGCGCGGGATTCGCGGACGGCGGGTGGCGGTCTTCGGCATGACGGCGCCCTCCCCAACAGAAGTCATGGCCGTGACCCAATGGCCCGGCCGGGGCAGTCCATTCGGCTCGTGGCACAGGAAGTCCTCCCCCAGCAGGGCGGCGGGACGGGCGCGCCGAAGTGAGCGCCTGAGATGCTCATCCCCGTCCCCTACAGCGTCGACCGCAAGCTCGCGGCGCCACCGTACGTCTCCTATGCGCTCGTGGCGGCCAACGTGGCCATCTACCTGGTCTGCGTCGCAGTCGGGCCGGAGCTCTTCGAGAAGCTCGTCCGGTGGGGCGGGGTCATTGCGGGTGACCTGCGTGTCCATGCGCTGTTCACCATGCACTTCATCCACGATGCCCCCTCGCCGATGCACGTCGCGGGGAACATGCTCTTCCTGTGGCTCTTTGGGCGGCATGTGGAGGATGTGATCGGGCGGGTCTGGTTCATCATCGTCTACGTCTTCGGCGGAGTCGCGGCCGCGATGATCCAGACGCTCAGCATCTACGCCTTCGACCGGGCGGGCCTCGATGCGCCGCTCATTGGAGCCTCGGGGGCCATCGCGGCGCTGATGGGCATGTTTGCCGTCCGGTTCTACCGCACCAAGATCAAGGTTTTCTACATCCTGGGCATCTGGCCGATCTTCGGGCGGGCGGGGATCTGGCGGCCGACCTCGCTGTTGGCGCTGGGCTTGTGGGGCGGATGGGAGCTCGTGCAGGCGATGTTTGCGCTGGGAGTCGCCGACGTGCAGGAGGCCGGGGGTGTCGCCCATTGGGCGCACCTGGGAGGGCTGGCCTTCGGAGCGGTGGTGGCCGTAGGAGCGGGGATGCACCGCCATGCGCTGGAGATGTACACGCTGAAGGACGCGTATGAGTTCTTCCGCAACGGGCTGATGAAGCAGGCCGCGGACTGCTTCAACGAGCTTCTCCGGGAGACGCCCGACGATCCGAACATGCGGCACAAGCTCGCAGTCGCGCTCGAGCTCTGCCAACACCACACGCGCGCAGTGCCGCAGTACGGGAGGGCGATCGAGCTGTACGCGGGCCGGGGGAACCTGGCCGACGCCGCCCGGGTGTTCGGGCGGGTCAGCCGCGAGGTGTGGGTCGCGCAGCACCTCGACCCGGAGGTCCTGTGGCTGGTGGCCGACCATCTGGCCGAGCGCGGGCGTCGGCACGAGGCGTGCGCAGCCTTCGCCGCTCTGGCAACGCATCAGCCCGGCAAGGCTCAGGCCGAGACGGCGGCCGTGCGGTGCGGCGACCTGCTGCTCACGGACCTGAACCAGCCGCTTCGCGCGATTGAGTGGTACCGGACGGTGCGCGACCGTGGCAAGGACGCCGAGAACATCGCTCGCGCCGCCCGCGGCCTCGCCGCGGCGGAAGAGCGCGTGAAGGGTGCCGGGTGAAGAGCAGACCGTCGGACGCCGCCGCGGGCGCGGCCCGCATTGCCTACGTCGACCATGCGACCGACGTCGGCGGCGCCGAGAAGAGCATGACCGACATCATCGCCCGGCTCGACCGGTCGCGCTACGAGCCGCGGGTCTATTGTGCCACCGACGCGAAGTGGCTCGAGGGAACCGGGCTGGAGGAGGCGACCCTCGAGCGCGTCTTCGCGCCGGGCGGGGTGTTGGAGCGGAAGCGGGACGACTTGGCCCCCGGACTCATTGGCAACGCGCAGGCGGTGGGCCAGGCAGCGGCGCCCGTGGCGAGGCTTTACCGCCGCTTCCGACGCCACCAGCCGCACCTCGTGCACACAAACACGCTGAAGGCCCACTTGCTGGGCGGCGCGGCGGCGTGGCTCGCGCGGCGGCGGTTGCTCTGGCACTTGCGGGACATACTCGACGAGGGGAACGCGCTGGGGATGCTGCGGCGCGCGGCGCGTCGGTTCCGGCCCAAGGTGATCGCCATCTCGGAGGCGGTGCGACGGTCGCTGCAGGGCGGGGAGGTCGACGTGGTGGTAGTCTACAACGGGACGAGCCTCACCGCCTTCTGCCCGAGCCCGCGACGGGAGGCCCTCCGCGCGGCCCTGGGGCTGGCGCCCGAGCACGTGGCCATCGCGATCGTGGGGCGGCTGACGCCCTGGAAGGGGCACCGCGAGCTGTTGCGGGCCTTCGCCGAGGTCGCTCGGGAGGCGCCGAACGCGCGGCTGCTGGTGGTGGGCGAGGTGGCCTTCTGGGAGGACAGCTACGGGCCCGAGCTGCACGAGTTGGCGCGGACGCTGGGCGTGAGTGACCTCGTGAGTTGGCTGGGCTTTCGCCGCGATGTGCCCGACGTACTGGCGGCGAGCGATGTCTTCGCGTTGCCCTCCATCGACGAGCCCTTCGGGCGGGCAGTGGTGGAGGCGATGGCGGTGGAGTTGCCGGTCATCGGGACGCGCTCCGGAGGCGTGCCGGAGATCGTCGTGCAGGGCGAGACGGGCCTGCTGGTGGCGCCGGGAGATGCTGCCGACCTCGCGAAGGCCCTGCTGCGGCTTGTCCGGGATGCCGACCTGCGTCGCGCGATGGGACGCGCCGGGCGAGCCCGCGCCACCGACCTCTTCAACGTCGACCGCACCGCCGAGCGCGTGCAGGGCGTCTATGCGGAGATGCTGGGTGCGGGGTAGAGCGTTTCACCCGGCCGACTTCGACCCGAGCTCGTCGGGGCGCGGCGTGCGGCCGATCCAGAAGGGCTCCTGGCCCAGGGGCGGCGTGCCCTCACCCACGGAGATGAGCACCGCGTACTTGCCCGCGGGCAGCGGCTGAGGCGGCTTGGTGGCGAACCAGGCGTGCCCTCGGCCCTCCGCCGCACGGATCACCACCTCCGTCGTTGCCTGCTGGATCAGTCCATCCTCGTAGAGCCACTGCACCGTGAAGGCCGTACCGCTGAGGGCGTGGGCGTAGCTGAACGCGACTCGCACGCTCATCGTACCGCTAGGGAGAACATAGGGCTCCGGGACAGGCCCGGTCGGCTTGCCTGTGAAGACGACAACGTCCTTCACCTCGGGTCGGTAGCGCTCGAGTCCGGACGGGCGCTGCAACAGCTCCGCAGCGCCCTTCAGCAGCGCGAAGCTCCCCTCCGCCACCGGCTCCCCATCGACGCGGAGCGAGACCTCGTAGATGCCGTCGGCGAAGGCCTTCGCCCTCGCCGGCGGCCGCAGGGCGATGCGTCCCCGCAGGTCCGCGCCGGGCTCTCGTGTGACCTCGCCCACGGCGGCAACCGGGTCGGTGGTCGCGCTCAGCCACCAAGCGCTCACCTCGGCCTCCGGCGACTCGTCGGGGATCGCGTAGAAGCAGTACACCACCGGCGCTCCGGACTCGAACACCTCGGCCGTCACCGCCGGCCGCACGGGCGTCGCGGCGAAGAGGATCGTCGGCCCCGGAGCCGCGACCGAGGGGAGGCTGGCGACCGGCAGAGGCGGCGGCACCGCCGGCGGGCGGCGCGCGACCCACCAACGGTTGAACGCCACTCCGGCTGAGGCCCCGATGATGGCCGCGACCGCTAGGACTGCGGCCAGCGTCGGCCCCGACATCCCGCCCCGAGGCCGGCGGCCTTCCGCGATCGGAGGCACGTTCAGCGACTGGGTGTCATCCGGGGAGGGCTGCCGGGGGGAACCGTCGTCGGCCATCGGCCGCTCCGAGCACCGCGCGTCCGTCAGTCCTCGCGCGGGATGATGGCGATCATGTGCGGGTACGAGGTCAGGACGCCCATCCACTCCCCCTCGATCGTGTACCGCCCCGGCGGCAGCGGCGGAGAGCCCGCAGAACCGGGACTCCAGAGCTCCTCCACTTGTTCCGCCTCGCCCGCGGGCAGCTCGAGACTGGCGCCGGCGGGCTCGGGGGGGCTGACCTTGGAGAGCCGCCAGACCTCGGCGCCCGTCCGGTCGCGCAGCACCAGGTCATGGTGCGGTCCTGAGCGCGCGTCGAGCTGAACCGGCGCCCCGAAGGGGTTCGCGACCCTCAGCCGCATCCGCACCGTCTCCCCCTCTACATAGGCGCGCCGGCTGGTCGAGACGCTGCACACGAGCCCCTCCGGGCTCGGAATCTCCGCCACCTCGCGCGGCTCCAGGAACGGGAAGCCGGCCGGTGCGACCTTCACCACCGCCGCCACCGCGATCCGGTTGCCGACGTGCGAGTACGGCGTCAGCGGGAAGGGGGTCTCCAGGCTGACATCGCCTCGGCAGTACACCTCCCCCGCCGGGTCGCGGAGCACCCAATCGCGCCGGGAGGCCGGAGCGCCATTGCGCGTCGCGACGCTGAAGGGGCTCGCCTCCCAGCCCCGGTACTCCCCCACGATCAGCACCATGCGCCCGGCCCAATCGTACGGGCGCGCAATCAGCTCACCGACCGTCGTACGGACCATCGGCTCTCGCGAGACCGCCTGTACGTAGACCCGCCGATGCTGCTGGTCCCAGGCGATGTCGGCCCCGAGCGCGGTCGCCACCAACCGGAGCGGCACGAGCGTGTTCCCCTCGACGACCTCCGGCGCCGCCCCCAGCGCGATCGGCTGCCCATTCAGCTGCGCCTCGCTCGAGCCAATCGTGAACGTCAGGCGCATGTCCTGGGCGGTGATGGTGACAGCCTTGTCTTGGCCATCCCAAGAGACGGTGGCCCCCAGCCGGTCGAACACGCCCTTCACCGGAACCAGCACGGTCCCGCCGCGCTGGACCGCGGCAGTGGGCAGCATCACCTGGTTACCGTTCAGGAAGATCGCGACCGCGGCCACCGCCGCCGGTGCCGGCATGGCTCACCCTCCGCGCCTCGAGCTCGCGCGACGAGGCAGTTCGCAGGAGGGTCGCGATTCTCCTACCTGGGGCGCCGGAGAAGGTCAGAGCAGGGGAAGAACAACCGGGCCACCCGTGGGGCGACGAGTGGCCCGGCTGAGTCTGGCTCCACCGCGGGCTGTGATGGAATCCGTGTGTGAAGGCGGAGCCTTGACCTGGATCGCAGCCTGGGCGCTCGTCGGGGGGTCGACAGTAGCCGCAATCCAGGACAGATAGCTGAACGCCTACGTCGATCACTGCCGCGGTGCAAGACCGTGTCTAGTGCTGTAGAGGTATACCTATCATACCTGCACAAACCTGTCAAGGCTTTTTTCGCCGAATGCCCTCAGAAGCAGCCGCCGCGGCAGCGGCCGCTCAGGGGCCATCCCATGCGATCGGTAGGACATCCACCGGGATGCCCCCGTTGCGCATGGAGTCCGCTCCGGCGCAGCCGGCGGCAACGCTCATCCGGCCGGCCTCGGGGGTCGCGAGGGGCTCCTTCCCGTCGAGGACCATGTCGAGGAAGTCCTCGCAGATGACCGGGTCCGCGCCGCCGTGGCCGCCCAGAGCCGGACGGACTTGGTACTCCCGATCCGCCAGCTCCTTCCAGCTCGGCGAACGCCGCATTCTCACCCAGACCTTGCCCTCCGGCTCGGAGTTCTCCAGGCGTCCCTCGGTGCCGATGATGGTGTAGTTCCGGTGGTAGTCGGGCGTGAAGTGACACTGGAGGTAGGAGGCCTTGATGCCGCCCTCCAGCTCCATCACCATCACGTTGTTGTCCTCGACATCGACCTCCTGCCGGAAGCAGCACTGGTTGCGGGTGGAGGTGTCGTACTCGAAGCACGTGCCCTTCTCGGGGCAGTCCGGGCAGCGCAGGTCGTTCGGCTTGTCGCCGCCGAAGAAGTCCAGCGAGCCGAAGGCCGCGACGCGCTTCGTGTAGCTGCCGGTGAGCCAGTGGATCATGTCGAGGTCGTGGCTGCCCTTCTGCAGGAGGAGGCTGTTGCTGCCCTGGCGATTCGCGTGCCAGTCGTGGTAGTAGAACGTGCCGCCATACCCGACGAAGTGGCGGCACCACGCCGCGCGGACCTCGCCGATGGCGCCCGAGTCGATGATCTCCTTCATCACGCGGAAGAGGTTCATGTACCGCATGTTGAACCCGACCATCAACCGCTTACCCGAGGCCTTCCGGGCGCGCAGAATGCGGTCGCAACCCTCGGTGCGGATCGCCAGCGGCTTCTCGCAGAAGACGTGCTTCCCCGCGTCGAGGGCGGCGCACGCGTACTCCTCATGGGTGAAGTCCGGCGAGGTGACCGCGACGGCCTCCACATCTGTGCGTTCCAGCAGCCGTCGGTAGTCGTCCGTCACGAAGACCCCCTCCCCCATGCGCTGGCGGAAGTCCTCAAGGTACGCCGGGTTCACGTCCGCTCCCGCCACCACTTCCGCCCGCTCACTGTCGCGCCAGTGATTCGCCAACCCTCCCCGACCGCACACCCCGATGACTCCGATACGCAGCTTGTCCATCCGACAGCCTCCTGTTGGGGATCCGGGGACATGACCCGATTCAGCTGCACCGAATTGGGATCGTGTCCCCGGGTCTCAGGCCTCTACTCGTAGGGTACCTGTTCCGTCTGGCCCGTCCGCGACGACCGCTCCGCCGCCTCGAAGACGCCGATGGTGCGCCGACCGGCCTGGCCCGAGACAGGCACGGGCGCGCCCCTGAGGAGATGATCCGCGAGGTCGTGCCAGTACGTGTCCCAATCGCTCTCCAGGTACGGGAGCTGCTCCTCGTGGCGACCCGCGTCGTCGAGGGTGATAAGCGTCAGGCTGCCGCCGGAGGGGCCGCGGACGCCCTTCTCATAGCCTGGGATCGCGTTCGCGCCGGTATCGACGATGGCGCCCTTCGTGCCCAGAATGCGCCAGAGCGGCTTGCCCACGGCGGCGATGTGCGACCACGTGACGTCCGCGTGGCAGCCGTTCGCGAAGCGAATCGTGGCCCGGACTTGGTCCTCGTTGGTGATGTCGCGCCAGACGCGGTTGTGGAAGTACCCATTGACGCCGACGATGCGCTCGGGGACCAGGGTCAGCACCCAGTCCACCGCATGGGGGCCCCAGAAATAGAAGGCGCCGCCGGACTTCGCCTTCTCGGAGTACCAACCGTGCTGGAAGGGCCCGTAGCCCCCGGCGTACAGCTCGATGTCGAACACGTCCCCGATCGCGCCGCTCTCAACGATCTCGCGAATCCGCCGGAAGTTGCCGTCATGCCGCCGGTTGTGGTGCACCGCCAGCGTGCGGCCCGCACGTTGCCCGGCTTCGATCATCCGGGTCGCCTCGTCCACGGTGAGACACATCGCCTTCTCCACCACGACGTGCTTCCCTGCCTCGAAGGCCTGCACAGCCAGCGGACAGTGGGTGAAGTGGGGCGTCACGATCGAGACCAGCTCGATCTCCTCGTCGGCCCACACATCGGCCACGTCAGCGTAGGTGCGGACGTGCGGGAACGCCTCCTGGGCCGCAGCCGTGCGGACGGGGTCCTGGTCGCAGACCGCCACGAGCTTCAGCTCTGGCGTCGCCTCGATCCACGCACAATGCGCCCAGCCGAAGTTGTGCAGCGGTCCATAGCCGATCACGGCACAGCCGATGGGGGCCTTCATCGGGACAGCATCTCCCTCACTGCGCGGACGATGTCGCCGGGCTGTGGGATGCAGGCGTCTTCGAGGGTCGGGCTGTAGGGCATCGGGAGGTTGCGGCTACCGAGGACGCGCGGCGGCGCCTGTAGCAGGTCGAAGCCGGCTTCCGCGACGCGCCGCACGATCTCGCTGCCGATCCCGCCGCGCCCGGGAGCCTCGTGGACGACGAGCAGTCGCCCCGTCTTCGCCACCGAGGACAGGATCGTGTCGAGGTCGAGCGGGGCGAGGGTGCGCGGATCGACGACCTCCACGCTGATCTCCCCGGCGAGGGCCTCGGCGGCCTGCAGGGCCTTCACGACTGCGTAGGAGACGGCGACCACGGTGAGGTCGCGCCCCTCGCGCTTCTCGTCCGCCTTGCCCAGGGGGACGAGGTACTCTCCCTCGGGCACGGGGCCGGTGAGCGGATGGAGCAGCCGGTGCTGGATGAAGACGACCGGGCCGTCGTCGCGGATGCTCGCCTGCATCAGCCCCTTCGCGTCCGCCGGTGAGGCGGGCATGACCACCTTGAGCCCCGGGGTGTGCACGAACCACGCTTCGAGGCTCTGGCTGTGGTGCCCGCCCTCGCGCGTCCCGCAACCGGCCGGGGTGCGGATGACCATCGGCACCTGCACCGTGCCGCCCGACATGAGGCGGAGCTTCGCGGCTTGGTTGCAGATCTGGTCCATCGCGACCGTGACGAAGTCACAGTACATGATCTCGACCACGGGTCGCAGGCCGGCCGCGGCGGCGCCCACGGCCAGCCCAGTGAAGCCCGACTCGGAGATCGGCGTCTGCCAGACGCGGCGCTTCCGGAACTCGGCGAAGAGGTCGTCGGCCTCGCGCACGGAGCCGATGTCCTCCCCGATCAGGAAGACGCGCTCGTCGCGCTCCATCTCCTCACGGAGGCCCTCACTCACGGCGGCGGCGTAGGTCAGTTCGCGCATCGGGCGGCTCCTACGGAACAGCTGAACCACGAAGACCACGAAGAAGGCACGAAGACACACGAAGACGGCGCTTCCCTACTTCGGGTTCCGAAGACGGCGCGGACCCCGAAGAGAGGCCTCACTCGGTCAGGGCCGCGAGGCAGGACGGGTCCGGCAACGGGCTGGCTGTCGCGCGCTCGACCGCAGCGTCCATCTCCCGTCGAACCTCATCCTGCACGTCCTGGACATCCTGCTCACTCACCACGCCGTCCGCGAGGAGGCGCTCGGAGAGGAGGGCGATGGGGTCGCGCTGCATCCACTGCTCGCAGGTCTCCGGGTCCTGGTGACCCGTCGAGGCGCCGCAGTGGCCCTGAAACCGGTACGTCTTCGCCTCGATGAGTGTCGGACCGGCCCCCGCGCGGGCGCGGTCGGTGGCGATCTTCGCGGCCTCGTACACGGCGAGCACGTCCTGCCCGTCGACCACAACCCCGGGGATGCCGTAGCCTGCAGCGCGGGCGGCGACATCCTCGGTGGGGAAGGCGAGGCCGAAGGGGGTCGCGTTCGCCCAGAGGTTGTTCTCGCAGACGAAGAGGACGGGCAGCTTCCAGACCGCCGCGAGGTTCACGGACTCGCTGAAGGTGCCCTGATTCGCGGCGCCGTCGCCGAAGAAGGCGACCGACACGCCGTCCTCGCCCCGGTACTTCGCCGCGAAAGCGGGCCCGAGCGCAATCGGCATTCCGGCGCCGACGATGCCGTTGCCCCCGAGCAGACCGATCTCGGGCGCGAAGATGTGCATCGACCCGCCGCACCCGCGCGAGTGACCGGCCTCGCGGCCCATCAGCTCGGCGAGCGTGCGGCCGAGGTCCGCGCCCTTGGCGATGGCATGGCCGTGGCCTCGATGGGTGCTGGCGACCCAATCGGTGTCCCGCAGGGCGGCGCAGACCCCGACCGCGACGGCCTCCTGGCCGATGTACAGGTGCACCGCGCCGCCGATCATCCCCTCGCTGCCGAACTCGTAGCTCACGCAGGTCAGCAGGTCATCGGCGCTCTGAGCTTCCTCGGCCGGGGAGTGCTGGAAGAAGCCGGGGTAGTCGTAGAAGTCCCTCAGGCGCTCCTCGAAGACGCGGATGCGCAGCATCTGCCGGAGCATGTCCTTCTGCAGCGCGGGGTCCATCAGGCGACCTCCCGGTTGTCTCGGCGCGTGAGGCCCGGCGGTCTTCGCTGCTGTCTCCGGGCCGACCTTCACCGGCGGCGGAGCGGGCACTGAGGGTCCTCAGCCAGCGCCGAGCCGCCGAGCGCGTACGCGACGGCCCGGCAACCCCCGCAGTGCCAGCGGAGCCTACACCGGCCGCATCGGTCCGTCAGGGCGTCGCGGTTGCGCAGCTGCTCCAGAGCCTCCCCACGCCAGATCTCCTCCAAGTCGTCGTGCAGCAGGTTGCCGATGACCACCGGCAGGCGGCGGCACGGGTATACATCGCCGTTCGCCTCCACGGCGAAGCCTGTGTACCCGACGGCGCAGCCCCCGACGAGCGGCCCCTCTGCTGGGGGACGCGGCCGCAGGCAGGCGAAGGTCGGGTCGCGAAAGGGGATCGGCGGTCCGGCGCGAGAGGCCGATGTGCGCAGACACCAGCGCGCGACCTGCCGCCACTCGGCGGCGCTCAGGGCCTCCCCCACGAGGGGCGCCCCATGCCCCCAGGGCACGAAACGGTGCACGAAGAGGCGGTCGAAGTGCTCGCGCGCGAGGGAGGCCACGGCCGGGAGGTGAACCCGATTCCACCGGGCGACGGCGATGCTGAGCGTCGTCGAGAGGCCCGCCCGCCGCGCGTGGCCGGCGCCGGCAAGCGCGGCCTCGAAGCTCCCCTCGCCGCGCACCTGGTCATGGACCTCCCGCGGGCCCTCGAGGCTGATCTGCACCGCCTCACATCCCGCGGCGGCGAGATCGCAGGCGAGCGCCGGCTTGAGCAACGTCCCGTTCGTGAGGAGCCTCGTGCGAAGCGCCCGCTCTCGGGCGGCGCGCATCAGCGAGAGCAACCGGTCGGGCCGGAGCAGCGGTTCGCCGCCGGTGAAGTGCACGCGACCGGGCAGCCATCGGCGGCGCAGGAAGGCCTGGAACTGGTCGAGGATCGCGGTCAGCGCGGCTTCCGGGAGGTCGGCCTGCGGCGCGTCGCGATAGCAGTGGGCGCACCGCTGGTTGCAGGCGTCGGTGAGGTGCCACTGCAGGAAGAAGGGCTCACGACCCATGCACAGCCTCGACGACCGCCTCCGCCGTCCGCAGGAGGTCGCCCATCGCTGCCAACCACTCCGCGTCCGTCAGGTGCAGCTGCCCCTTCCTCCATGCGAGGAGCTGCCGCAGGCCGGCCGCCTCGATCCCGAGCAACTCCCCGGCCCGGTCGATGACCTCATCCCGCGAGAGCACCCACTCCTCCGTGCGCACGTGCACCAACGCGCGCAGAAGAGATAGGAGCAAAGGCAGGAACCGCTCCGCGAGCACTGACAGACCCGGACCGTCGCCGCGCAGAGCGACCGCCTGCCGCAACCGCCAGGCGAGGTTGATCGCCTCCTGGCGGCACCGGTCCAGCAACCGCTCCCGGGGCGCGGCCATGCCCTCCAGGACGTCCGCCCCGTGCAGCACCGCGTGGACGTGCTCGATCTCCAGGAACTTCACCGGGAAGGCTTCGCAAGCGAGGGGTAGCTCCGCCTCCCGGGCCACCATCAGCGAGACCGGCACGACCGCTCGCGCGGTGCAGACAGCCGTGCCGACGGCGTCCAACGTGGCCACGTCGGCCTCGCGCAGGACGACCAGGAGGTTCACATCCGAACCGCCCGCGCGGAAGCGCCCCGACACCGCGCTCCCGTACGCGACGACCGAGACGAGGTTGGCGCCGCACGCCTGTGCCAGCTCGTCGATGAGACGGTTGATGGCCTGCCCGGCATCGGGCGGGATCGCCAAGGACTCCGGCATGGCGCAAGGCCCCTTTCCCCCGACAGTCTACCCCCCGCACCCGCCGCAGCCGCCACACCCCCCGCAGCTGCTGCAGCCTCCCGAGTCGCTGCTCCAACCGCCGCCGTCGGAGGTGCCGCCCGACCGCGAGGGGGGCTTCATCCAGCGCTGCACGTCGGCGTATACCGTGCCCCCCAAAGCCGCTCCGCCCCAGACCGCCACGAGATAGGCCGCCTCGGGCCCATCAGGCAGGAGCGTCCCCGCCGACAGCGCCCGTGCCCGGCCCCGGTACTGGCGGCGGAGCTGGGCCAGGAGCCGCGCGCCGCGGGCGCTTTGGCGGCGGTGGTAGAGCAACCACGGGATGGCAACCGAGGCCACGGTCAGCATGACCAGGAAGCCCACATTGTGCTTCCCGCGGGCGAGGCTCCGCTGCAGGCGCACCAGGCCCAGGCCGCTGGTCAGCAGCACGGTGGCGAGGCTGAAGCCGAAGTAGAGGCCCCAGTCCGCGTCCTCGGGGAGGAGGCCCAGCCGCTGCAGCCGCATCCGGGTCGGCGCCAGCGCGGCTTGCAGCTCGGAACCCACTTGTCGAAGAACGAGGTACGGTTCGCCCCCGGCGGCGAGAACGGCTCCGTGGATCACGCTTTCCGCCGGCGTCAGCCGCTCGCGGGTGGGGGTCGCCGACAGCCGATGGCTCAGCGGATCGAAGGCCAGCAGGCCCCGCCGCAGGAGGTCGCAGATGACCGTTCCGGCCACCCCGGACTCCGCCTCCCGCAGGTACGCGACCTCCTCCGCGGTCAGCTTGTTCAGGTACACCTGCGGGGGCAGCGAGGCCTCGCCACGGAAGTAGCGCACCGCCTCGTAGAGGGCGAGCCCGACGAGAACCACCGCCACGGAGTACCCGACGAATAGCACCAGGAACTCGGGGCCGTAGATGCGATCGAGGAAGGCGAAGGGGTCAGGCATCGCGTCGAGCGTCACCTCACGCACGACGACTTCGGGGACTGCACGGGACTTCGCCGCTCCGTGCCCGGCCTCCTCCGCCGGGGGCGTAGCTATTGAGCCAGACCAACGAAGAGGACTGGCAGCATCGCGCAGGGAATCGCCGATCACCTCACCCCCTGGAGGAGTTGCCATCCATGAGCACGACTCCGCTCCGCATCGCGCTCGTCGGCGCCGGCGGCATCGGTCGAACGCACCGCAATGCCTGGTCGAAGATCCCCGACACCCAACTGGTCGCCGTGGTCGACACCGACCTCGAGCGGGCCGAGGCGATGGCTGCCGAGTTGGGCGCGGAGGCCTTCGCCGACCACGCCGCGATGCTGGCCGCGGCGTCGCCCGATGCCGTCGATGTCTGCACCCCGCCTGCGATGCACCGGGCCGTCGTGGAGGCCTGCCTCTCGGCCGGGGCGCACGTCGTGTGCGAGAAGCCCCTCGCGGACACGCCCCCGAACGCCTTTGCCATTACCGAAGTCGCCGAGGCGTCCGGCAAGCTTCTGATGACCGCTTTCTGCCACCGCTTCCACCCGCCCGTCGCGCGGCTGAAGGCCCTGATCGAGGAGGGTGCGCTGGGAACTGTGGGCATGTTCCGGAACCGGTTCGCGGGGCCGTTCAAGGGCATCGAGGATGTGTGGTTCTCGAAGCTCGCGGTGTCGGGCGGCGGCTGCCTGATGGACACGAGCGTGCACAGCGTCGACCTGTTCCGCTTCCTGGTCGGCGAAGTCAGGCGCGCTCAGGGCGCCGGCGTGCGCCTGAACGATTCGCTCGATCCGGGCGTTGAGGACAGTGCGGCGATGCTGCTGCAGAGCACGTCCGGCGCCGTGGGCGTGATCGAGGCGAGCTGGACGCTGCAGGGCGGCGTGAACGTGATCGAGGTCTACGGGACCGAGGGCGTGGCCGAGGTGCACTACTGGGACGGCTTCCCCTCACGCTACAAGACCGTCGGCATGGACGCTTGGGAGCCCCTGCCCGAGGAGGGCGACCGCTTCGTGGGCGAGCTGACGCATTTCGCGCAAGCCGTTCGGGGCGAGGCTCCGCTCACCGTGACCGGTCACGACGGCCTCCGCGCCGTGGAGGTGATCTACGAGGCGTACGCTTCATTCGAGCGCTGACCCGCCGCCGTGAGCTTGGCGCGTCACAACGATCACTCCGTCTTGGAGCCTCCCATGCCCAAGCCCCTTCCTCCGTACCTCGGTGCGGCCTACTACCCCGAGGCGTGGCCGGTCGGAACCCTCGACGAGGACATCGCCCGGGCCCACGAGCTCGGGATCAACTGCCTCCGCGTGGGGGAGTTCGCGTGGTCGCGGATGGAGCGCCGCGAGAGCGAGTACGACTTCGACTGGCTGCACCACGTGGTGGATCGGCTGGGGGAGGCCGACATCGCGGTGGTGACGTGCACCCCGACCGCGACGCCTCCGGCGTGGCTCACGCGCAAGTACCCCGAGGTGCTCGCGGTCTCTGCCGACGGTCGGCCGTACGGCCACGGCGGCCGGCGGCACGGCTGCCCGGCGTCGGGGAAGTGGCGAGACCTCTCCGCGGGCATCGTGCAGAAGATGGCCGCCGAGTTCGCGGGTGATCCGTCGATCATCGGCTGGCAGATCGACAACGAGTTCGGCTGCCACATCAACGAGAGTTTCAGCGAGGCCGCCGTCATCCGCTGGCGCGAGTGGCTCGAGGAGCTGTATGGAGACCTGGACACGCTGAACGAAGCTTGGGGCACGGAGCTGTGGAGCCAGTACTACACCGCGTGGGACGAGATCCCCGCGCCCGTGCAGTGCGGCTATCAGCATCACCCTTCGCTGCGGTTCCGGTGGAAGCAGTTCAGCAGCGAGATGTACGCCGAGTGCTGTCGCGAGCAGTACGCCATTCTGCACGAGGCCGGTTGCCCCAACGTCACGACCGATGGGATGCCCAACTTCCATCGGCTGGACTACCAGGACATGTTCCGCGACCTGGACCTCATCGCGAACAACTGCTACTTCCCGCCCGATCAGTACGCCGGGATCATCGGCGAGTGCGACTGGATGCGCGCCGCGAAGCCGAAGCCGTACTGGTTCACCGAGAGCGCGACCGGCTGGACCGGCGGCGGGCAGGTCGGCTCCCTGTACCTCCCCAAGCCCGGCTCGATCCGCGCCCGCGGCTGGTTGATGACCGCCCTGGGCGGGGAGATGGTGCTGTACTGGCTCTACCGTGGTCACTGGAGCGGCCAGGAGATGCTCCACGGCTCGGTGCTGCACCCGTGGGGCGAACCCACGCCCGGCTCGGAGGAGATCGCCTCCCTGGCCGAGGACTTCGGCCGCGCCGGGGCGTTCCTCCGCGCCACAACCGTCCCTCGAGCCAAGGTCGCGATCCACTACCACACGCCCTCCTCATGGATCCTCGACCATGAACCCCAGGTGCCCGGGCTCCAGTACGATCACTGCCTCAACCAGAGCTTCCACCGGCCCCTGGCGGAAGCGAACATCCTGCGCGATGTTGTCTGGTCCGACGCCGACCTGTCCGGGTACAGGGTCCTCTTCACCCCCTTCATGGCCTGGCTCCCGACCGAGACGCTCCAGCGCATCCTCCAGGCCGTTCGCGAGGGGCTCACATGGGTCGTCGGGCCGTTCACCTCGATCCGCAGCGAGGATGCCACCCGCTTCCGGCACAACGCCCTCGGCCCGCTGGAGGACGCGCTCCCCATCCGGGTCGTGCAGCAGTTCCCGGCGACCGGCATCGACCCGGCCGCCATCTGGACGGATGACTGTTCGCGGGGGAAAGCGACCCTGTGGTGCGACGTGTTCGAGGCGCAGGACGACTCGGCTCAGCCGCTCGCCATCTACGACACGGGCCCGGCCGCCGGCAAGCCCGCCGCGATGAGCATCGACCTCGTCGGGGGCGCCATCAAGCTCCTCGGTTTCCTGCCCGACCCGGCGGACCCGAGCTGGCTGCGCCGCATCGTCGCCGAGGCAGGCGTTGAGCCCGTGTGCCAGGCCTCCGAGGGGATCGCGGTCGTGCCGCGCGTGGGCGACGGCGAGCGTGGCTGGATCGCCTTCGACTGGAAGGGGTTGGGGGGCTACGCGATGATCCCCGACGCGGGAACCGATCTCCTCAGTGGCTCACCGGTCTGCGGTGTCGTGTCTCTCTTCCCCTACGACGCCGCCGTCATCCGCGCCGAGGCGTGAGTTCGGCCGCCGGCGACCGGTTACGCGAGGGCTTCCGGGTTCACGAGTGAGGTCGGGCGCT
>Ga0233425_10006862_pt1 | contig 16444 bp, 12 predicted proteins | sample Watercolumn_Towu_2_FD_181712 | JGI IMG/M metagenome (GOLD analysis project Ga0233425, IMG submission 181712) | Freshwater microbial communities from Lake Towuti, South Sulawesi, Indonesia - Watercolumn_Towuti2014_140_MG | ecosystem: Environmental > Aquatic > Freshwater > Lake | place... | reverse complement strand
CTTGACACGTCCACCGTTATCCTGCTGCCCCGCCTCGGCGACGAAAGGTCGCTCCCAGATGAGCCGTTGATAACTACGGTCACGCTGGCCGAGCTCTCCGTCGGCCCACTGGTCGCGACATCAACCGGGGAAAGGGTCGCCCGGCAAGCCAGACTCCAGCAAGCCGAGGCGGACTTCGATCCGATCCCTTTCGATGCTTCCGCTGCTCGGGCATTCGGCCAGGTTGCGGCGTCACTCCGCCGGGCCGGCCGCACGGCTTCGGCGCGCACATACGACGCGCTGATCGCCGCCACGGCAGTCGCACAAGGCCTGCCGCTCTACACGTGCAATCCTGACGACTTCGCGGGAATCGACGGCCTTGATGTCGTGGCCGTCCCACTCCCCGGTGACCGGTCAGGACATTAGGTCCGCCCGCCCCTACTCGTACACGGCCTTGTCGACCGTGTGTGCCTCAATGTACTTCCAGTCGAGGTCGACGCCCATCCCGGGCTTCTCCGGCACGGCCACGTGCCCGCTCTTGTCGATCGAATCGATCTGATCTTCGTAGCCGTCCGTGAATACGGGTGCGCCGAACGTCGGCACCTTCGGATGTAACAGCCCCATCTCGTAGTAGTTGGAGTTGCGTGTAGCGGCCATGCAGTGCCGGCGGCTTGGCCCAGGCCCATGCGGCTCGACGTCGAGGCCGAACCCCTCGGCGGCGTGCGAGATCTTCATCACCCCGGTGATGCCGCCGTCGTAGTCCTGGTCGATGCGGACCAGGTCGGTGCCGTCGGCGACGATGAAGTCGACGTGCGGCTCGAGCCCTCGGACGTGCTCTAGCTGAAGGATCGGCGTCTTGATGAGCTCCCGCAGCTTGCGATGGGCGAACGCGGAGACCCCGCCGTCCCGGAACGGGTCCTCGTACCAGTAGTAGTTCCAGGCGTCGCAGGCGCGGCCGACCTTCCACGCATCGGCGAACGTCTTGTAGGCGCAGAACGGGTCGAGCATAAGGTCCATCTTGCCCGCCATCCGCTTGCCGACCTCCTCGACGACCGCGACCTGCTCTTCGATCGTGGCGTCCTCCCACGGGTGGATCTTGAACGCCCGGTAACCCATCTCGTAGCACTGCTCGGCGAAGTCGGCGTAGGCGACCGGGCTGCTCAGCCCGTCCTTCTCGCGGTCGCCGCAATAGGTCGAGGCGTAGCACGGCATCGTCTTCCGGTACTCGCCCAGCAGCTGGTAGATCGGCGCGTCGAAGAACTTCCCGGCGATGTCCCACAGCGCCATATCGATCTGCGACATACCCATGCGGGCGTGCTGCCGGAGGGCCTGCTTGGCGTCGTTGTAGATCGACTCGCGGGCGAGGGCGCTCTTGCCGAGGGTCGCCTTGATGAACATCGGGATCGCCGAGTACTCGGTCTTGCTGCCGCCGAGGTACTCGCCCGTGATGCCCTGGTCGGTGAAGACCCGCACGACCATCCGTCTCGTGTGCAGGGTGCTGCCCGGCTGGTAGATCGGGATGTTGATCGTGGGCTCGGCGCCGATGTTCTTGAGGTCGAACGTGAACTCCCTGACCTCGACGCGCTTGACGATGGGCGGCTTCATTGGGTTCTCCTTCCGGTGCAGGGTCGTACTGCCTCAGCTTGCCCTGCCTCGGCGGCGGGCATTGTCGCACTACGCGAGTTCGACCGGTCCGTGCGGGGAATCTAGTTCCGCAAACAGTCGCGCCGCCCGCCCCGCCTCGATCACGACATCGGAGGTCACGCCGAGGGCCTTAAGTGTCTTGCGCAACGCGTTTGGGTCGGGGTGCGCGGCCCTGAGGCGTCGCAACGTCACCCCCCTTGGCGCGCTGGTCGAGGGATGCCGCGACGAGCCCCAGTCGATCAGGAACGGGACGAGCCAGTCGTCGTGCCGGTCGCCGAGCGAGGACAGACGCCACCTGAGGACCGTTCCATCGGGTTGCTCGCGGCTCCGAGGCAACAGGTCGCCGGGGTCGTAGCCGAGCCGGCGCGCCTCGGCGATCCGCCTCTCGATGTCAGGCGCCTTCGCGGCCCACGTGACGAGCCTGCCTTTCCTGACCGCGTTCAGCCCGAAGGGAAGGGTGCCGCGAAAGTCTGGCTGGCCCGGGTCTGGCCCGATTATCTCCAGATACCGCTCGGAACCGAGCGTGATCAGTGCGTTATGCGTGCCTCGTCCCGGATGCCGGCCTCCCGGCGACGCTCGGACCCCGAGAAGCCGCTCAAGATCGTCAATCGCGCGGCCGACGTCCGGGACCCCGTAGACGAGGTGGTCGACGGTCACGTCAGGCGACCATCACGGGGTGATCGTCACCCGATTCGGATATCCAGCCAGCCGTGCGGCGTAACGGTGAGCCGGTCGCGCTCCCGAACCAGCACGGTGGTCATGTCCGACTCGACGATCGCCGGCCCGGCCAGGCGCTGTCCCGGGGACAGCGCGAACATGTCGTAGACGGGCAACCCCTGCCATCCTCCCAGGTATACGCGACGCGTCCCGTCCGGGCGCGCCGATCGCAGGGACCGGGCTCTGCTGGGCCGCTTCTGGCGCAGGGTGCCCGCCAGGACGCCGACGACAGCGACGCGGATGTTGACGATGACGACTTCCTGCCCGGGCGCGCTGAAGGCGTAGAGCTCGTCGTGCCGGCGATGGAACCTGTCGACGATGCGGTCCATCACGTCCCGGCTGGCAGGGTCCAGCCCGTCGAGGTCGACCGCTATCTCGAAGATCTGCTCTCCGTATCTCATGTCGAGGGTGCGGCGCACCTCGATCCGTCCGTCGAACCTGCCGAGGCGCCGCCGGCCCTCCGCCTCCATCTCGCGGAAGTAGCGCCGCAGCCTCGCAGTGCCGAGTCTGGCCGCATCGCCGACATGCGAGCGCACGATCTCGTATCGGAGGTCGGTGCCGAGCATCCCCCAGGCCGACAGGACCGGCGCAACGGTCGGCACTACGACGCGCTTGATTTCGAGCATCCGGGCGACCTCGGACACGTGGAGGCCGGCCGCGCCGCCGAACGCCACGAGCGTGAATCCGCGGGGGTCGACGCCTCGACGCACCGACACGATGCGGATGCCCTCGGCCATGTTCGTGTTTACGACTCGGTATACGCCGTCTGCGGCTGCGACGCGGTCGACTCCCAGGCTCCTGGCAACGCCGTCGATGGCCCGGCCCGCCGCGCTCTGGTCGAGGCGCATCCGCCCGCCCAGGAATCTCGTCGGGTCCAGATAGCCGAGCACGAGGTTGGCATCGGTCACGGTCGGCTCGGTGCCACCCTTCCCATAGCACGCCGGACCGGGATCGGCGCCCGCGCTCTCGGGGCCGACCCTCAGGATGCCGCCCGTGTGGGCGCGCGCTATCGAACCACCACCCGCCCCTAGCGTGTGGATATCGAGGCTCGGTACCGCGATCCGAGCGTCTCCGACGCGCTTCTGGCCCGTGAGTTCGGCCTGACCGTCCCGCAACAGGGCGATGTCAGTGCTCGTCCCGCCCATGTCGAAGGTAATCAGGCTTCCCTCGGACAGCACCTCCGAGCACGTCTGCCCGCCCGCGACTCCGCCGGCAGGCCCCGACAGGACCGCGCCTACCGCCAGCCGCACCGACTCGTCGATCGAAGCGACGCCTCCGTGCGACTGCAGCACGAGCAGCTCACCCTGGTAGCCGGCCGTCCGCAATCTGGCGTCGAGCGCGGTCAGGTACCGTCCCAGAACCGGACCGACGTAGGCGTTGACCGTTGTCGTCCAGAACCTTTCGTACTCCTTGATCTGGGGCAGCACGCTCGAGGAGAGCGAGACGTAGGCTTCCGGCATACGGGAGGTCAGAACTCGGGCGGTCGCCTTCTCGTGCGCAGGATTGCGATAGGAGTGCAGATAGCAGACGGCCACCGACTCCGCCCCGTTGCGCACCAGCGTGTCGATTCCGCGCCCGAGCGACGCCTCGTCGAGCGAGGTTCCTATGCTGCCGTCGAAACGGACCCGCTCCCGCACGCCAGCGATCAGCCTGCGCGGGACCAGGGGCACGGGAGGCCGCATGCGCACGTTGTAGCGGTCGTCTTTGAGCCCCTCCTTCATCTCGAGGACGTCTCGATGTCCCTCGGTGGTCAGAATTCCGACCCGTGCCCCCTTGCGCTCGAGCAGCGAATTGGTCGCCACGGTCGTGCCGTGGATGATCTGGGTCGTCTGTGCCAGCAGCTCTTCGAACGTGGTCCCGATCGACCGCGCCAGGAGCGCCAGCCCGTCGATCAGCCCCACCGACGGATCGGCGGGTGTCGACACGCTCTTCGCGACGTACAGCCGGCCGGTCGCGTCGGAAGCCGCGAGGTCGGTGAAGGTGCCTCCTATGTCGACGCCAATGCGGTACATACGGTCAGCGGCGGGCCTCTGCCCGTCGTAGTACAGTCGGCCGCCGCCGCGCCTCTGGCCGTCGCGTCGTACTTGGTGGTCGTGACCCCGACGTGTAGCCGTTCTGCCTGTCGTCGGTGATGGCCTCCCGGTCGCGGTCCGACGGCGGCCCGTAACCGCCTCCGCCACCGGATTCGATCAGGAACAGGTCGCCCGGCTTCACGGCGATTCCGACCTCCTTCGTCTTGAGGAACCGCTCGCTCCGGCCCGAGATCAAGCGGTAGCGGTGTGGCAGACCGTCCTTGCCGCCGAGGATCCCGTATGGTCCGTGGCGGACGCCGTCGCCAGCCGTGTTGGCGACTGACGGCTCGTCCGTTTCCATTCGGAGTCGCAGGACGGCACCGGTACCGCCGCGGTGCCGCCCCTGCCCTGCCGAGTCCTGCCTGAACTCGTGCGACTCGAAGAAGAGCGGGAAGCGCGCCTCGGCTACCTCGATGCTGCCGAACTTGATCCCGCCCGCGGCCTGCCCCTCGCCAACCCCGTTCCAGCCATCGCCGGCGGCCGACGCCCCGCCGCCCGGACGAGCGTGGAACATGTGCCAGATGAACTGCCGGCCGGTGCGCGGATCGGTCCCCTTGATCGCGATCCTGAACCGCCGGCCCCATCCGGCGATCACGCGGTCCGGGCACGCCGGGGCAAGGGCGCGGATCACCGCCTCGGCGATCTCCTGCGCGCAGTGGTTGGTGGCTAGGGTGACGGGCGCGGGCGGGAACGGCCACACGACCGTGCCCTGCTTCGCTTTCACTCGTACAGGGCGGAACGTGCCCGAGTTCTTGGGCGTCCCGGGCTCGATCAGGTACGCAAGCGCCATGTGGACGGCCGACATCATGTTCGGGAACGATGAGTTCACGAAGCCCTTAACCTGCGGCGCGGACCTGGTGAGATCGACGACGAGGGAGCTTCCCTTCTTTGTCACGGTCGCCCGTATCGCGATGTCCTCGGTCCCGTGGCCGTCGTCGTCGAGGACCGACTCGCCCTCGTAGACCCCGTCCGTCCACGTTCGTATGCAGTCGCGCGCCTGGCGCTCGGCCGCGTTCAGGATCGCGTCGACCGACTGGCCGAGCACTCCGGCTCCGTACTCGTGCAGCAGTGCCTGCAATCTGCGCTCGCCGAGGCGAGCCGAGCCGATCATCGCCCGAAGGTCGCCCATGAAGTCCTGCGGGTGCCTCACATTCGTGGCGACCATGTTCAAGACGTCGTCGCGCAGCGTTCCGGCGTCGTACAGCTTGAGGGGAGTGATCCGCAGGCCTTCCTGCCAGATCTCGGTCGCCGCCGGGTTGTACGCCCCGTGTGTCGCCCCGCCGATGTCGCTCTGGTGGGCCCGGTTGATCGACCAGTACGCGAGCTCGCGATCGGAGAAGACTGGCACAAGCGCCGTCAGGTCCGGGAGGTGGTTGCCCCCGCTATAGGGATCGTTTAGCAGGTACACGTCGCCGGGCTTGATCTGGTCCTTGAAGAAGCCCTGCACGGCTTCGACTGCCCATGGCATCGCGCCGACGTGAATGGGCACGTGGTGCGCCTGCGCGACAAGCCTCGTTTGCCGGTCGCAGATGGCAGTCGAGAAGTCACGGCTCGAGTTGAGGATCTGCGAGTACGACGTGCGGAGCATCGCCTCGCCCATCTCTTCGACGATCGACTCGAAGCGATGGGTGAGGACCGACACCGTGATGGGGTCGATGACCGTCAACCTCGCGCGCCCTTGGTGACGGCGTCGATCAGCGACTGGATGTAGCCGTTTGCGAAGGCGCGGGCCCGGTGGCCGTAGGCCGTGTCACCGAACGTGTGCGGAACGTGGTCGTCGATGAAGAAGCCGTCGTAGCCGGCCTCGTAGTACGTCCGCATCGCCCGGTACATGTCTACGTAGCCGGTATTGATGAACTCCTCGCGGAACTTCGGCACCTGGCCGGACACGTTCCGGAAGTGGACGTACAGGATCTTTCTGCGCTCGGTGAAGTACCGGACCATTTCGTAGATGTCCTCGCCGGCCATCTGCGAGCACGAGCCCTGGCAGAAGAGGATTGCGTTCGAGTCCGACGGGTAGATGTCCATGAGCCGCTTGTAGGCGGCGAAGCTCCGGATCGGCTGTGCGACGCCGCAGACGGTCGGGACCGGCGGGTCGTTCGGGTGCACCCCGAGCCTGATCCCCTCCTCCTCGGCGACCGGCGTGATCGCCTTGATCCAGTATTCGAGGTGCTTCCACGCTTCCGCTTCGCCAATAGGGCGCTCGACCACGTTCGGCCACTTCCGCGCCTCATCGGCATCGAAGGCGGTCGCCACGGCCCCGCCCCTGATTTCGGCGGGTGTCGTTCTGTAAATGCGCGGGTACTTCCAGCTGTACGTGTAGAAGGGGATGCCCGCCCGGGCGATGTTCCTGATCGTGTAGATCATGTTTTCGATCTGCCGGTCCCGCTCCGGGCCGCCGGTCACGATCTGGTCGCGCATGCCGATTGGCGTGTTCTCGATGGCGGCCAGCTTCAGCCCGTGGTTCTCCACGTTGATGCGCAGGCCGACCAGGTCCGATAGCTCCCAGCGGCCGTTGCGGACCGGCAGCGACGGCATGTTGACGATCACTTCGTTGGCGCCCAGCTGGGCCGCCATGCGCAGGAAGTCGCCCGTCGGTCCGCCGCCCTGCCCCATCCCGGCCCTCAGGCTCGGCTTCCCGCCTGCCGATTTCGACACCCTGATGCGCGGGAGGTCCGTTTCCTTCTCGACCGACTCGATCAGGCCCTGGATGTAGCCCTGGGCGAACAGCCTCGACCGGTACCCTCCGACGTTGCCCGGAAACTCGGCATCGTCGTCGAGCAGCGGGCAGTGGTCGTCCATGAAGGTGCCGTCGTAGCCGGCGTCCCGATACACCTTCATGATCCGGTACATGTCGACGTAGCCGGTGTTGATGAACTCCTCGGTGAACTTCGGCACCTTCCCCGACACGTTGCGGAAGTGCACGTAGAGCACCTTCTTGCGTTCGGTGAAGTACTTCACCATCTCGTAGATGTCTTCGCCGGCCATCTCCGAGAACGTGCCCTGGCAGAACTCGATCGCGCAGTAGTCGGACCGGTAGATATCGAGGTAGCGCTTGTAGGCCGCGAAGCTGCGGAAGAGGCCGGGAACGCCACCACGTTCGGGTACCGGAGGGTCGTCGGGGTGGATGCCGATGCGAATTCCCTCTGCCTCGGCGACCGGCATGACCGCCTTGAGCCAGTACTCGAGGCACTTCCACATGTGTTCTTCGTCGATGCGCTGGCCGTAGTACAGGGGCGCGTCCTCGAAGTCGGCGTGGTCGTAGGCGGTGCCGCGGGCACCCCCGCGCAGGGCTGCGTGTGCGCCTCGCCACACCGAGACCGGCATCCACTGGTAGCCCCAGGTTCGGATCCCCGCCCGTGCCATGTCGCGGAGCTCGGCGAGCATCTTCTCGATCAGCTCGTCCCGGCGGGGCCCGCCGAACATGATGTCGCGGTACTCAGGCTTCAGCGAGAAGCCGCCTTCGACGCCCTCGATGCGGCAGCCGTACGACTCGACGCGGCGCCGCAGGGCCAGGTAGTCCTGGTATTCGGTGCGAGGCTTGCCGAGTGGCTGGTTGGTGCCCGGGACGGTGGTTGCGCTGGGCCCGGTGTAGATGATCAGGTCCCGAACGCCGTACTGGGCCGACGTCCGCAGGGCCTCCTCAGTGCAGTTACCGATCGCCCAGGCATGCCTCAAGGCCTTCCTCCGCGCTCCCGCGTCTCGTTGCGGCGCCCGATTCTCTCACTATCGGGAGCCATCGATTTATGCGGCCCCTTGTCCCTCTGCCATCTGTCTGTTGACCAGTAGAACATCCGTTCTAAAATAGATCGAGAGGGAGCAAGATGACACCCATCCTGACAGCGACACCGGGCTACATCGGCGAGGTAGCGGCCACACCGCACCCGGCGGAGAACGTCGTCATCGGGACGCAGGGGTGGTCGTTCGAGAGCTGGGCGGGGGTCTTCTACCCGAAGGGGTTACCGGCTGCCGAGCGACTGGCATGGTATTCACGCACCTTCAACGGCGTTGAGGTCAACACCTCGTTCCATGCCGTGCCATCGGTCGCCGCAGTCCGCAACTGGAAGAGCGCGACACCCGCCGCCTTCACATTCGCTCTCAAGATGTCGCGCTCGATCACGCACGAGGGACGGCTGCGCGACCCCGAGCCCGAGCTGTCGAGCTTCCTGAACGCCGCTGCCGAGCTCGGCTCAAAGCTTGGCGCGGTCCTGGTCCAGCTTCCGCCCAGCTTCGGCGCGATCGACCTGCCGGCACTGGACCGGTTCCTCCAGCGGTTGCCGGTACACGAGATGCGGTTCTGCGTGGAGGTCCGCCGGCCCGAGCTCCGCTCGCCGGGGGTGCGCGAACTCCTGCGCCGGCGCGGCGCAGGACTGGTCTCCACGAACCTGACCTCGGCGCCCGGCGAGATCGACGTGGTGAACGACCTCGTGTACCTGCGCCTGCTCGGCCCGCGCCAGGTCCCCGGCCAGCTGCCCGGCATACCTGCCGACGAGCCGGACTTCGGCGCCTTCAGGCGACAGGCTGGCTCATGGGCCGCCGCACTGCGACTGGCCCTGGCCTCGCCCTCCAGCGGCCGGATTACCGCCTTCGGCTTCGCCGCCAACGACTTCTTCGGCCCCGGGTTCCTCCCTGCCACATACTTGATGAAGCAACTGGGACACCCCGTCTACCTCCCTGCCGGCAGCTTCCTGGAGGCGCCCGTCCAGGGAACCCTACTGTGAAGACCGGCTGGACCGGGGCGCGCGGGCCGATCGCGTGCGTCCACCTGCCGCACTTCCCGTGGCAGACGGAGGTCGCACGCCGCCCGGAGTTCGAGGGCAAGCCGCTCATCATCGTCGGCGCGGAGGCAAAGGGGGCCGCCATCCGCAACGTCCTCGACTGCTCGCCCGATCTCGAGGGGGTCGTTCCCGGCATGCCCCTGAGCGAAGCGCTCTCCCGCCAGCGTGGAATCACCCTGCTCGAGCCGGACATGCCCTTCTACCGGCTGACCTTCGATAGGGTGCTCAAGGCCCTTTGCGAACGCTGTCCTGATGTCGAGGACGACGGCCTCGGCCAGGCTTACGTGGGGATCTGGGGTCTGGAAGGGCTGTACGGCGACGACGCCCACGTGGTGCGGGTGCTCGCAAACGCGGTGCACGGGTTCGACCTCCGCATCGGCATCGGGGAGAACAAGTGGCTCTCATACGTCGCGGCGGCCGGTAGCGAGCACGGGCGAGGGCGCAAGGTAACGGGCGAGCCGGGGCGGTTCATGAGCCGGTTCCAGGTCGACATCCTGCCCGTTCCTTACGAGTCCATCCAGCGGCTGCATGGCTTCGGCCTGCACCGGATGGGGGACGTCGCGGCCCTCCCGAAGGGCGCTCTGCAGGCCCAGTTCGGCCCCGAGGGCGCCCGGATCTGGGAGCTTGCGAACGGCATGGACGGACGCCCGCTGGTCTCCCGGCAGCAGGTCGAGGTCGTCTCCGAGTACCTGACCTTCCCGGACGCCACCGCCAACCTGTCGGCGATCCTCCCTGCCATCGAGAGCCTGCTGGCGCGCGCCTATACCCGTCCGGAGATGTCCAGGCGGTTCGCCCGTGAGGCCGCCCTGGAAGCCCAGGTGTTCCGAAGGTCTCCCTGGACGTTAAAGGTTGCCTTCAAGGAACCGGCGGGGTCGAAGAACCACGCCCTGTTTGCGATCAAGGTGAAGCTGGACGGCATCGTCCTGCCCGGGCCGCTCGAGGACCTCAGGCTGACGCTGGGCGGGCTCACCGGCGAGGCGGGCCGCCAGGAGTCCATGTGGTCGGAGGTACGGCGCGGCGAGCAGCTGCAAGTCGCGGTGCGACAGCTGCACGCGCGCCTTGGCGAGCCTCCGCCCATCTACCAGGTGAGGGAGATGGAACCGTGGTCACGGATACCGGAAAGGCGCCACGCACTGGTGCAATTAAGCCCCTGAACGCCCCGGCGGCGATTCAGGTGCGGGTCGACGGCGAAACCGGAGCGCCGGTTGCGGTGCGGCTGCCTGTACTCGCTGCGTCAGCCAGATCGGGCGGCAGGTCCCGGGGCAGGCAGGCCCGGCCCGGCGGGCAGGTCCGGCCAGACAGGACGGACGCGCCGCTCTCCCCGTGGCAGGCGGTCACCATCGTCGACGATCGCTGGAAGGTCGTCGACGAGTGGTGGCGGGGAGAAAACCAGCAGATAACCCGCATGTACTACTCGCTGGTCCTCGAGAACGGCCAGCGGACGACCGCCTTCCACGACTTCAGCGGCGGCGCCTGGTACCGGCAGGCTTCCTGAAGCCCACCATGTCCGGCCTTTCAAATACCCATTCGCTTTACGAGTGCCGGTACTACTCGAAACGGAATGATACGGAGTCTCACCTTGCAGAGGGACTCGCCTCTGGCCCTGAGGGATTACAGGCTACCCACAACGCCAAACACACTTCGGAGACTCCGCTTCCATACGTCGAGCTCCACTGCCATTCCAATTACTCATTCAAGGAAGGCGCCTCCTATACCGCGGAACTGCTCGTGCAGGCGAAGAAACTCGGCATGGAGGCGCTCGCGATCACCGATCACGACAACCTCTGCGGAGCCATGGAGTTCGCCCAGGCCGCCAGGAGCGTCGGCATCAAGGCGATCATCGGTGTCGAGCTGACCCTTGCCAGTGGCCATCACCTGACCCTCCTGGCCGAAAACGCCGAGGGCTATCGCAACATCTGCCGGCTCACGACCCGCGCCCACCTGGACCCGGCGGAACGCAACGAGCCGGCCCTCGACCCTGCCCTGCTCGCCAGCCATGCCCCGGGAGTGATCTGCCTTTCAGGCTGCCGCAAGGGCGAGATCTCATCCCTCGTCCTGAAAGGGGACCTCGAAGGCGCCCGAAGGGTCGCCAGCCGGTACCGGGAGTGGTTCGGCCCCGACCACTTCTTCCTCGAGCTGCAGCAGAACCTGGTCCTCGGCGACACGCTTCGCAACCGGCTCATGGCCGGGCTCGGCGGCGAACTGGGCATCGGAGTGGTGGCGACCAACAACGTCCACTACCACATCCAGGAGCGCAGCCGCCTCAACGACGCCCTGGTCGCCGCCCGGCACAACAGGTCGCTCGAGGAGACCCACCGTGAGCGGCGGCCGAACGACGAGTTCTACCTGAAGCCGCCGGCTCTCATGACGGCTTTGTTTACGGATTTCCAACAGGCAATCCTGAACACCAAACAGATAGCGGACCGCTGCTCCTTTGACCTGACCGCGGCCGGGGTCTACGAGTTCCCTGACTATCCGGTACCGGATGGCCACACCCCGGTCAGCTGGCTCCGCAGGGTCTGCGAGGATGCCGCCGTCCGCCGCTACGGCGCGGTCACCGACGCCGTCCGCCAGCGCCTCGACCACGAGCTGGCGCTTCTCGAAAAGCACAACCTGGCCGGCTTCATCCTCCAGTACCACGACATCATCAGGATCGCCCGCGAGGTCCAGGAGGAGCTCGGGATGATCGAGCGCGGGCTCCCGGTCGAGGAGCAGCCGCCTGGCCGTGGCCGGGGGTCGTCGGTCGCCCTGCTCTGCGGCTACCTGGCCGGCCTCTCCCACATCGACCCGCTCCAGTTCGGCCTCCGCCTCGAACGCTTCCTCACCGAGGAGATGAGCGGCCCGCCCGACATCGACCTCGACTTCCCCCGCAACATTCGGGAGGAGCTAATCCTGCGCGTCCACCAGAAGTGGGGCTACGAGCGTGCCGTCCTGACAGGAATGATCTCGACCTACAAGATCCGGGGGGCGCTCCGGGACCTCGGCAAGGCGTTCGGACTGCCCGAGGAGGACATCGACAAGCTCTCGAAGCGGCTCGACGGCCACACGCACGCTCGCAACCTCTATGACGAGATGCGTTCCCTGCCCGACTACCGGGACCGTGCCGACGTCCCGCTGTGGCGGGAACTGATCTCGCTGGCCACCGAGCTGGAAGGGTTCCCGAAGTACCTGGCCCAGCACCCCGGCGGAATGGTCCTGAGCGCAAAGCCGCTCTCGGAAACGGTCCCGCTCCAGCGCAGCGCCATCGACGGCCGCTACATCTGCCAGTGGGACAAGGACAGCGCCGACGACGCCGGGTTCGTGAAGATCGACTTCCTGGCGCTGGGGGCGCTCTCGCAGCTGAACGAGGCTCTGCAACTCATCCGAAAGAGAGAGGAGCGTCGGATCGACCTCTCACGCATCGACTTCGAGGACGAGAAGGTCTACGCCGACATCCACAACGCAGACACGATCGGGGTGTTCCAGATCGAGTCGGCCGCCCAGATGCAGACGGTGGTCCGCCTGAGACCGAAGAACCTGTTCGAGATGGCGTGGGAGGTCGGCGCCGTCCGCCCGGGTGTTGGCGTTAACGATGGCGTGACAATGCTGATACGCCGCCACACGGGACTGGAGCCGGTCTGGGACTACGACCACCCGCTCGAGGAGCCGGCGCTCAAGCGGACCTACGGGGTGCCGCTCTACCAGGACCAGTTGGTCGAGCTCGGCATGCACGTAGCGGGCATGTCGGCCGCCGAGGCAGACCGCATGCGACGGGCGTTCAGCCGGCGCAATCGGGCCGAGCTGGTACCAGTCTGGAAGGAGAAGTTCCTGGCCGGGGCGTTAAAGAAAGGTGTCCCCTACGAGGCGGCGCTCAAGATCTTCGGCAAGTTCCACGGCGAGTACCAGTTTCCGGAGTCGCACGCCTTCGCCTTCGGCATCACCGCCTTCCAGATGTCGTGGCTCAAGCACTACTACCCGCTCGAGTTTTTCATCGGCCTCTACAACCAGCAGCCGATGGGCTTCTACAACCTGGAGACCCTAAAGGAGGACGCAAAGCGCCACGGGGTCGGGATCCTCGGCCCCGACGTCAATCTGAGCGAGGACATCGCGACGCCCGAGGAAGGCTGCCTGAGGCTGGGCCTCACGCACGTGGCGAAGGTCCGCGAGGCGACCGTAAGGCTGGTGCTGGCCGCCCGCCGAAGGCACGGGCAGTTCCGGTCTGTGGCCGACTTCATGGCCCGCACCGGGCTGCAGCGGGAGGCGCTCGACAACCTTGCTGACGCGGGCGCCTTCGACTCCATGGACTCCGAACGGCGCCAGACCCGCTGGGAGATCGGCCTGCGCTACCACCCGGTCGGCAATCAGCTTGCCTTTGAGATGCCGGTCGACCAGGACATGGTCGCCCTGCCCGACCAGTCGAGGTGGGACCTGGCTGTCGGCGAGTACCGCACGATGGGCGTGTACCCGGGGGGCCACCTGATGGCGTTCCTGCGGCCCAAGCTGCCGGCGGACGTGCGGCGCTCCGATGAGCTGCGCAAGCTGGCGGACGGCACCGAGGTGAAGGTGGCCGGGATCGTCATCCGCCGCCAGCGGCCGCTCGCCAAAGCCGTGTTCCTCACCCTGGAGGACGAGTTCGGCCACTCGCCGCTGGTGGTCTGGCCGCAGGTCTACCAGCGTCTTAAATGGCAGGCAAAGTCGCCGATCCTGCTTGCCCGCGGCACCGTCTCGTTTCGCGACGGCACCATGAACGTGGTCGTCTCAGGGTTGACCCCGATCGAGGCGGACGACGCCCCGACACTCAAGAGCAAGGACTGGGGCTAGGGTGCAGATCTTCACCGAAACGGCGTGAAGCCGGCCCGTATGAAGTCGTCATCGAAACCGAAGAACTGCGTGATCCCCAGCTCTTCCATCACGGCAAAGCTTGCGCAGTCCACCCAGCCCACCGACAGGCTGCGATATCGAATGAACAACGTCCAGGCATGCCGGCGCCGTTCCGGCGTGGACTCCACAAAGAGGCCCAAGCCGCCGGCCCAGAAGGCATCGCCGAGCGCGATGGCCTGATCAACCGCTCCCCTCGCCTTCAGCAAAGTGAAGGCCTCAGCGATCACCCATTCGGTAGTCACCATGCCGACGCCAGAGGAACGGAGGCGACGTGCAAGACTCCTCGCCCTGGCATGGTATTGATCACCGTCATTGCGGAGGGCGACCCATGCCCCGGTATCGACAAAGACGGCTGCCATGAATCAGCGCGGTGCTTGCGACTTCCGCGGGGCGCCGTAGAGATAGTAGTCGTGGTCTACCGACAGGTGAGGGTCGGGGTCGGGATCGTGAAATGGCTCGGCCAGGAGCACCGCGTCGATCGCATCGGCGGAGGGCTGCATGGAGGAGCGAGTCATGTACTCCTGCAACGCCTCCCGGACCAGACTTCCGAACGACATGCCGCGGGCCCTGGCGATTCCCGTCGCCTGTTCATGCATCTCCTCTGGCAGGAGTAGCTGCGTTCGCCGCATGTGTAGGAGTATACATCATATGTCGAAGCGGCTCACGCGAACGATCTCGGAGCACGCCAGCCTCCGGCGCCGCATCGACCAGGCCGCGCCGCAGTGTTTTGCGGTGGCTGTCGTAGGATGAATCCTCCCTGGCGAGAGGCGACCACAGATATGACCTTCCCGATCCGTCCGATCGAGTCGTCGGAGTTCGAAGAGTTCCGCCGCGTGATGTCGCGCGGCTTCGGCACGCACCCGCGCCCGGAGGACACCGACTTCGTTCGGTCGATCATCGAGTTCGACCGGACGCTGGCCGCTTACGACGACGGCAAGATAGTCGGTACCACGACGATCATCTCCTTCGAGATGACGGTCCCGGGCGGGACCGCCATTCCGGCCGCCGGCGTGACCATGGTCACGGTGCTTACCACCCATCGGCGGCGGGGCATCCTTACAGACATCATGCGCCGCCAGCTGAACGATGTGCGGGCCCGCGGCGAGTCGCTGGCAGTCCTGTGGGCTTCGGAGAGCATCATCTACCGTCGCTTCGGATACGGCGTCGCCAGCCAGTCCGAGCGGTGGACGATCGAGCGGCTGAGGGCGCAGTTCGAGCCTCAGGTCGCCGACCACGGTGAGGTGCGGACGGCGGAGTCCGACGAGATCCGCAGGGTCGCCCCGGCCGTCTACGAGCACGTGGCGAGGCAACGCCCCGGGATGATCCTTCGCAACGACCTGTGGTGGGACGGCCGCCTCCGCGACCCGGAGCACTATCGCTATGGCGGCGCCACCGCCTATTTCTTCGCGGTGCACGAGGCGAAGGGCGCCGCCGACGGCTATCTGATCTACCGGTACCGGCGCGACTGGCGGGACGGCTTCCCGGCCAGCTCGGTCAGCGACATCGAGCTGCTGGGCACGTCGCCGGCGACCGAGGCCGCCCTGTGGCAGTTCTGCCTCAGCGTCGACCTGACCGACTCGATCGAAGTGTGGAATCGGCCTCCTGACGACCCCCTGTGGTGGCGCCTGGCCGACCCTCGAAGGCTGCGCCGAACGCCGCGCGATGGCCTGTGGGTCCGGATCGTCGACGTCCCGGCCGCACTATCCGCGCGCCGGTATCCCGTACAGGACAGGCTCGTCATCGAGGTCAAGGACGAGTTCGCCGGTCTCGCGGCCGGCAGGTTTGAGCTCGAGGGCGGCCCCGACGGCGCGAAATGCGCCTCCTCGACGAAGGCTCCCGACATCGAACTGGGCGCCGCGGAGCTCTCCTCCCTGTACCTGGGCGGCGGCGACGCCGTGGCGATGGTCGGCGCGGGAAGGCTGATCGAGCGCACGTCGGGTGCCGCCAGACGTGCCGACCTCATGTTCGGGTGGCATCTGGCCCCGTGGTGCATCCTGGACTTCTGAAGAATTTCTTGACGATGCAAGCCGAGGATGTCCTCCGGGTACCCCCGGGGCACGCGGCCTGCAGGCATCTGGACCAGGAGCACTGAGTGATGCGACTACGGCGTCGTTGGGTGATCGGTTCGCTCGTTGGCGTGGGCGCGCTGGGCGCGCTCGCGGTCGGAGTCGCGGTTGCCTCACCGCTCGGCGACGGCGAGAAGCCCCGAGACAGGATCATCGAACGGGCGGCAGGGATTCTGGGCCTCGAGGCCGAGAAGCTGAACGAAGCCCTCGTGCAGGCGACCGCCGACCTCTCCAAAGAAAAGCGCGACGCCTACCTGCAGAAACTGGTCGACGCCGGCACGATTACCGCCGAGGAACGCGACCAGATCAAGGCGTGGCTGGATTCGAT
>Ga0233425_10006861_pt1 | contig 16446 bp, 15 predicted proteins | sample Watercolumn_Towu_2_FD_181712 | JGI IMG/M metagenome (GOLD analysis project Ga0233425, IMG submission 181712) | Freshwater microbial communities from Lake Towuti, South Sulawesi, Indonesia - Watercolumn_Towuti2014_140_MG | ecosystem: Environmental > Aquatic > Freshwater > Lake | place... | reverse complement strand
AGGGCATGTTTGAGGGCCACTTCGAGGTTCTTCATCGTATGCCTCCCTTGATCGCGTTGGACAAATCGTCAAGATTCTCTGGGCGCTGAGCAGGGGACCGGCTGAGTGCCTTCAGAAATGCCGTTCTCAACCCGGCATGTTTGATCCTCTTGGCACACTCGGAAGGATCCGCGGTTGTCGAAAGGCCGAGCAGCCGAAGGAGCATGCAGGCGGCATCGTAGACATCGGTACGCGAGTCAACTTTCCCTTCCAGGGCCTCCGGGGCAAGTGGGCGCCCTGGCGGCCGTGTCTGGCGAACCGTTCCCGCTTCCGCCTGCGAACAGAACTCGAACCCGCCGAGGAAGAGTCGTTCGTTGGACCGAAGAACCAATGTCGTCTCATGGATGTTGCGGTGGACCACGCCCGCTTTGCCCAACAGGTCCAGCGCATCGTTCAGTTGGCCCACCACGCTGTCGCGAAAACGTCGGTTGCGTTGGAAGCGGTCTGCCATCATTTCAAGCGTCTGTCCCTCGACGAGTTCAAGGATAGCCCAGTAGACGTTCCAGTCGTCGGGATCGCGGAAGGCGTCGTATAGCAGCGGAAAGGCATCGCTGCGATAGGCTTCGAGTCGCGCCAAAGCCGCCGTTTCCCGTTCCAGCCGATGAAGCGTCCTCTTCTTCTGGTCGGGACGCCCTTTGAGTTGCCATCGCTGGAGCAGAACGCTTCGATCTGCGATATGAAGGCAGCGTCCGGCGAACTGGGTGGTGAAGTCGCCTGTGCCGACTTCCTCGTCAATGACGAAGTGGCCAACCTGCATCGACGATCGGCTGGGTGGTTCAGCGCAAAGGGTGTCGGCGATACGCTGGATCGTCGCGGCCGACAATGAGGTCCGTTGGCGTCCTTGCTGATATACAACTCGGCCGGTATCAATCGCCTTGTACGCATCTTGCGACGTGAAGACGTACTCGTCCTGGACCACGTGCGCTGGCAACACTCCTGTCAGTCCGTCGATGACGAGGCAGCCCTGCACACTGACAGTCGGCGGCAGCTTCACTCGGTCCATCAGGTAGCTGCGGAGAATCTTCGCTTTGTACATCAAGCCGTGCATCGGGTTGGGCTGGCCGTAGCCGTCCTCGAATGTCACGTTTACGCCAAACTGGACCATCTTGCCAAACCAATGCTTGACTTCGCACAGCACGATGCCGCACGGATGCAGCACCAAGATGTCGATTTCCGCCCCGCCGTGGGCCGAGGGCATAAGATAATTCCCGATGACAATTGCATCGCTGTGCAGTTGGCGCACGAAGCGGTCGGCGACCTCTTCCTCGCTGGGATGCTGGAACGGTTGAAAGCGGCGAAAAGTAGCCATACTCAACGCACCTTTGCTAAGAAGGCTCGCAAGGCGACCCCGAACTCGTCCGCATCCTGATAGCGGCTGCCGCGATCGAACGCGAGCGCTTTGGTCAATATGGGGCGCAGCTCCGCGGGAATAACCCGGTGGAGTTTCCGTTCTTCCCCCGACCAATCGGGGAGTCGGTCGCTCCCGGCGAACATCTCATGGAGGACGAGGGCCAGCGAGTAGACATCGTCGGCTTCGCGAGGTTCGTGCTCATGTTCCAGTTGTCCCGGAGCCTCATAGCCGGGCGTCCCCCCGCCGCTGGTTGATTCTTTGCACCGCCGTGCAATACCCAGGTCGGCCACCTTGGGAGCATCGTTGACGTAGAGGATGTTCTGTGGCTTCAGATCACGGTGGACAATCCCGTGTCGATGCAAGTGCCGAACGCCATCCACAATGGGGAGAAACTCGGCAACCACCCGCGCCTGCCTATGCCTGTCGTTGGCACCGCCAGGGCGGTAGCCACTCGGTCCAACGCGATCGGTAAGACTACCTCCATCGGCATACTCCATAGCAACCAGCACCGAGTCGCCGTGCTCGATCACGTCGTAGACTTCGACGAGATGCTCACAAGCAAGGCCCGGCTCGGTGGCCAACCTCTTCAATAACAATCCTTCCCTGGCCAGCAACTTCATCCCGCTCCTGCCAAGCTTGGCGACCTTCACGGCACACACTCGGCCTTGCTTCATTGCCTTGTAGACTGAGCCAAATCCTCCGCTATCAATCAACTCAGCGTCGTCGAAGCCGAATGCCGCTAAGCCGTGGTCCCCGGTCTTGCCCTGCGGCGCCTTCTTCGGTTTCTTAGTCCGGCCAATACCATCGAGCCACTGTTTTAGAATCTTCCCGCCGAGGGTGCGGTCGTGACGATCTGAGACATCTGCCACACAAGCCGGGCAACCTCTGCTCTTCGCATCCTTGCCACAACGCGGGCACCCCTCGATAACCAGGTGCAAGGCTTCAGAGATCAAGTCCTCCAGGATCGTATAGGTCCTGTGCGCCAGCCCGACGCCACCTACACAGTTCTCGTAGATATAGAGGGTAGGGCGCGATTCCGCTTCGTCATCGTCTTCGTCGCTCGGCGGTTCCGGATGCTCAATCGTGAACGTCAGGTCTTCCGGCGCCGCGTACTGGTGCAAGGGAATCGCCTTGACGATGGCTTTCCCGGCCGTGAAGAGCGCCCGGTCCAAGTCCTCCCCATCCAATCCGGCCGTTGCCTCTTCAGGGATGCGAATCCACAAGGCTTGGGTCGTGAACTCGTGCTCGCTCGGCGTGTGTTCATCGCGGAAGACCTTGCACTGCCTTACAGCCCCCACTCTGTCCGCGCCGCCGGAGGCCGGATCAGAATCGTCGGAGGAGGAATCCTGATCGTAAGGCACTTGATAATACTCATCCACGCGGGTGGTGACCGACACCTGGCCCCAGCTGCGCTGCAAGTGGCCGAGGTCCGTAGTCTCCTCTGGGTCATCGGGCTTTACGTCTGTCCGCACTTTCGGCACCGTAATCATGCCGCTTGACGTCGTGCTCCTCACGTCCGCGTAGAATCCATCTTCGGAGTCCTGGCCGGGCCGCCCATACCGCAATCTCTCCACGCCATAGAACCGACCGTTGTGAATGAAGAGTGCTCCGGGATAGAGCGTGCGGATCGCCCGGACATCGGTCTCTTCAAGTAACGGCCTGTCGTACTTTCCATTGGCGTACACCGGCACCTTGAACTTGCCGGTGCTTCTCAGATTGATCTCGAACACCTTGCGGCCCTTCGGGTCACGGAACACGAACACTTCCCGCCCCTTGCTGCGTTTACGTTGCAGGCCGCCCTTGTCGTCCTGTTGCAGTCTATCTAAAGCCTCGTCAAACGGCGAGCGATTACGGCCCGGACCGCGCAGTGCGTCGAAGGAATCGAAGAACCTCCGATCGCGCTCCACGTCTAGCGGGCAGTCATAGTTCGCCTTCAGCAGGTGATCCTCCAACACCGTCGGGTTGTCCGGGTTGATGATCATCTCCTCGAGATTCTTCTGCCGGTCCAGAAACTCTCTGGGGTGTTCGGCCCAGTATTGATCGAGAAAGCTCTCGCCCACCAGGAAGAGTTGCATCGCGGGGCCGCGCCGACCCGCTCGGCCAAGCATCTGCCACGCCTTGGAGAGCGTGCCTGGGTACGTAATCAGGACCGACGTGCTAAGCACTCCGATGTCGATACCGAGGCCGAGCGCCGACGTAGAGACCACGCCCTTTGTTCGCTGGTCACGGAGTTGTTCGAGCATGTCCCGCTTTTCATCCGGGAGAAACGTCGAACAGAACACGCGCAGCATGTCCTCGGGCAAATGACTCTCCTTCAGCCAGTTGCGCAACTTGAAGTAGATGTCCTGCACCGCCGGGATGCTTTCCTGGAAGGCGATCGTATGCAGACGCAAGTTGCCCAAGGCGACTTGCACGACGCCCTTTGCAAACATCCGCATGGGTTGTTTAGGATCGCGCTTCTCTAGGAAGATGATCTGCTTCCGGTGCCGTTCGGACGTGTCCTGGTTGTGGTCGATCACCAGGTCCATGCGATCACCGGGCAACGCCCCGATTAGCCGCCTTCCGAACTCCCCCGGCGTCCGCAAGGTCGCGGAACAGAGTGCAAAGCGAATCGGCCCCTCGTTACCGCACACCGCACAAAGGCGTCTTATTCGACGCATCAAGTTCGCCATGTGGGCGCCAAAGACACCACGGAAGATGTGGCACTCATCCAATACGATCAAGCGTAGCCGCTCAAAGAAGTACCGCCAGTCACCGCCGCTCCGCTTTTCTTCCCCGATGCCCAGTGGCTGGTCAGCCAATGCGTACGGAAGCATCGCCAGGGTGAGCATCTCAGGATTGGTGAACACTACCTGCGGTTGGTGCTGCCTGATGTAGCGACGGATGTCCCTCGTCTGCTTCTCCCGAATTGATCTGATCGGGTCTGTGCCGACCACGCCGCCGTGATATTGCGCGACGACCAGAGGTGTTCCATCATCTAACTGCGATTCGTGAAGGAAGTCGGCCACCAGCTTGGGCACCTTCTGTGATGCCCCATACTTGGCCAGGGATCTGAACTGATCGTCAATCAGGGCATTGAGCGGGCCGAGATAGAGCGAGGCCGGAAGCGGTCTGCCTTCGGCGTGGGCGCGTACCGCGTCATCAAGGATGGCCGTCTGGAAACAGAGCGACTTGCCCGAAGAAGTCGCCGTTGCCAACATCACGTTCTGCCCGGCCACGAGAGCGTCGATGGCATCCTTTTGATGGCGGTAAATGCCCATGCCATTGAGACGGCGCGACACTTCATGGCGCGCGACATTCGTAACCAGGCCGAGAGATTCAACCTCCACCCGCTGTGCGGGCCTCTCCGAATCACTCTCCTCTACACAAATGACCTGAGTCTTGTAGATTCGCTTGAACTCGCGGACCACCTCGTCGAGAGGCACGTCCTGGGGATCGGTAAACAACAATGGCGGGTCCGACAACTCTTCGTGGGTCAACCAGTCCTCAGCGTCCTCCTGCGGAACCTGTCGGCCGCACTTGCCACAGTAGATCGCATGTTTCGGTTGCTTCAGGCCGTGCTTCTTCGGATCAGTCCATTCTTTCTTTTCGACAATCTGAAAACCCTTGCGCATGAACCGCCGTGCCAGCCAGCCGGTACCTCCTGGCCCTTGAACGACTTGAATCCACTCTACCTTGTTATCACATGGTTGACACTTCATGGTCTTGATCCTTATAGCACCCCTGTCGTGGCAACAGGGCTATTCACATCTCACGTCATCTCCCAGTCCCAACTCCTTCAGCCCCGACCGCGCCTCGTCGGCTTTGGCGTCGGCTTGGTCGGGTTCGAGAGGGGCTTGGAAGGAGACTTCTAACGTCAGGTCCGACAGAGCGGCAAACTTCGTCAGGACCTTCGTGTAGAAGTTCATCCACTTCTGCGGAGGGACCGTGCCGCGCCAACTGACCGTGCGCTTGCCCGGCCGCGCGGTTCCCCCGCCCGCCCCACCGCCGCCATTGTCGGCCTTCGTCGTAATCCGCACTTCGGCAATCGCCTCTAGCCCGCCGCCCTGGGCGTGGACGCTGTAGACGCCGCCGGTCTCCCCGGCCGTGAAGACGCCCTCGGCCGTGACCGTGCCGCCCTTGGCCGACCACTCGACGGCAGGCGTCGGGAACGGCTGGCTGTACTGGTCCAGCGCCGACACCGAGAACTCGGCCCGCTCCCCAACCTTGATCGTTGCCTGCTCCGGCCGAACGATCATCCGGGCCAACCGGGCGAGCTGCGCCTGGCTGAGCACCGGATCGTGCGTCATCCCGGTTTGCATCCCCCGGCCGATTACCTTGAGCGACTCGCCCATCGGGACCGTGGCGAGCACCTCGATCGGTTCGGGCAAAGTCGGCCCGCGAACGATGCTACCAGGATGAATACTTTCAGTTCTAGTGGATTGAGGCACTACACGACCACCCATACCAGCAGACAGGTTACTCCCAAGAGTCACGGCTCGTCGCGACAACCAAGCGAGCAACTTCCCCCCACGCTTGCCCCGATTGTAAGCCTTCCCGAGTAGTGATCGCAAGCACCCGGCCAATTTCGGTTAAGACTGGGAATCTGCGCAGAATCCCCGACCCTTCAGGCGGCATCTCGGACATGGCAACCAGCCTACCACAGGGGTTTCCGAATCCTGTCCAGCCCCCAGAGAATAGTGCGCCGTCGAGAGTGGTCGCGGATACTCAGGGAGGCAGACCATGGGCGTTGGGGCAGGTGTCCAGCAGACGCTGCGGTTCTTCCCAGGCGTCTTTCGCGTTTCTCTGTAGTTCTGAATCCAATCCGAGCGGCGTGCCACGGTCCTAATACTCTAAGGGTCTTGCTCCGTGGCGGCTTCGTCGCTTGCTTGGTTTGCGTTCTCCGCTCTGAGGAAGTCAATGAACTCCCATCCGCACACGATAGCGCAACGTCGTCCCAGGTGGCGAACGGGGAGTCCGCGTTTGCGGAGACTGGTCAATGTGTTGCGGCTTATCCCTAACCGCCGCAGGAAGATCCCGATGGGATAGACCGCATTGCCTTCAATCGGCCCGCGGCCCTGTAGCGGTTTCGGCGGTCTGCCACGAGGCTTCATCGCTGATGCTCTACTGCGACTATGTCGGCTTGTGTTTAGCTGTAGACTTCCTCCTCGACGACAACGGGCCGCAGTGCGGACGGTTCCGGCTCCACCTCGTCGGCCGGCGTCGGGGATCCGCCGCCATGAGCACGGCTGCGATCGGGATCGTCTGCATGGTCCGTTCTTCCCGGTTATATTATCGGCTGTGCCTGCGCGACCCGCAATGACGGCGGGCAGTCTGTGTCGATCCACGACTGCACCTAGCCAACCTCGATGACCCGCTGCACCTCCGGCTTCCCATACTCCGCCGCCCTGGTAACAACACGTAGGTTCTCCGCCACCTGAATCTCGCCGCCGCCGTGGGTGCGGCCGCAGAGGACGAGGATCTGGCACTTCGGGCACGACCGCGCCGCCGCCAACATCACGTCGCCCATGGCCTTGCAGGCGAAGAAGGGCAAAGACCCGTCCGCCCCACGCTGGCCGACTTCGCGGCCGCGGTCCTCGGCAACGCCGGCCTGGAATGCCCGAAACGCGGCTGCCATCACTTCCGCGTCATCTACACCCGGCCCAAAGGCACCCTCATGGAATGCAGGCACTGTGGGCGGAGATTGACGATGTGGGGGAGGGTGGTGGAGTAGCCGGGGGCCACAGCTCAACAACGACCGGTTTCCGGGCATTGACCGCACCTCCATTCTCCTTCGCACTGGCTTGGCAGGAGTAAACACATCGGGCGATTCGGCCAGGAACATCCCTCTGCCAGCAGAGCGTCGAGTGCCTGCAAACGCCGTTGCGCCGACATCCAATGAACGGACTCGGGGGCAGTGAGTGGACTACCGGCGAGAACCGGAGTCGCCGGCGGCCAACAAGACGCCGAACACGCGCTACAACTCATCTCGCTATTTCGGGGGGCCTTTCACACAGATACTCGGTCTGGTAATCTCGAATCTACCACGTCGCTGAATCTGAAAGACGGCGTGGGCAAGATACCTCTTTGTTGGCAATGTCGGGCCCAACCTCGAAAAGGTGACGACAAGAAGCTGACATGCCGCTCTCCACTGCTGACATCAAACAAGCTGTGGTACTCTGTGGAGGGGGGGCGACTCGCCTGGGTCGCTTGGCCCGAATCGCACCGAAGTCAATGGTCGAGGTAGCAGGAAAACCGTTGTTGGATCACACGCTCCATCGACTTCGGCAGGGAGGCGTGCGGCGTGCTATCCTGGCCGCGGGGCACTTAGGCGGAGTCATTTCGGACCACTATCGATCCAACGAGGCATACGGCCTCGAATTGTCTGTGAATATCGAATCCAGACCAATGGGTACAGCGGGGTGTCTTCACGAGTTCGCTGCGCGGTTGGATCCGCATTTTCTTGTGGTATACGGAGACATCTACCTGGATCTGGATATTCGCCCCCTTCTCGACGCACACGAGGTAGGCAATCTGGCAACATTGCTGGTGCGAGCCTCTGATCACCCCTGGGATTCTCACGTCGTCACGATCAATGACCGGGGAGGCGTCACCGGGTTCTTCCGCCCAGGGGAACATCCTCCTCGGTCCCGAAACATTACGAATGCCGCTCTGTTTGTGTGCTCATCGCGCATACTCAATCTGGTCCCCGAGAACCAGTCATCCGATTTTTCCAGTGACGTTTTCCCCGCGGCACTCGCCCAGGGAGAGACCCTCGGAACCTATTTCTTGCCGGAACACGAGTATGTTAAAGACATGGGCACGCCAGAGCGTCTTCAAGACGTTCGGGATTACGCCGATTGGCAACTGGCAGTTCAGGCTGCACGTCACCGTCGCGAGGTACCGGTGCGTTATGCATTCATAGATCGGGATGGGACACTGGTCGAAGGATCAAGGCCCGTGGATTGCAGGAAGAAGGTACAATTCTTGCCGGGGGCCCTCGATGGTCTACGCACGCTTCACCAAAATGGGGTGCGATGTTATGTCGTGACGAACCAGCCTTGGATCGCACGCGGCGAGATGACTTTCGAGCAGATGGAGGCCGTTCATCGCTGGATCCGGGTCGTAGTTGAGGAGTCTGGCGGATTGATCAACGACTTCTATTGTTGCCCACACCATCCTGAGACTCATCATGGTGAGGGAGCGACCGAACTTCGGAGAGGATGTGACTGCCGCAAACCGCAGACCGGACTCATTCGACGGGTTTGGAAGGAACATGACGTGAATCTCGGCCAGTCCGTGATGATTGGAGATTCCTGGCGGGACGTTCAGACCGGAGTGGCCAGCGGAATGCGAACGATCAGAATCGGCCGGGCCCAACCGGCGGACTTGCATCCGGAAGATGCGTATGCTCGAGATTTTCTTGAGGCAACCAAGATAATACTGACCTGGAATTGCGAACTCCGATGATTGTTACCTGCACACCGTTACGAATCAGTTTCTCTGCTTGCGTGCTGCTGATGCCAGCGCTAACATTGCGGTTTTGAATTTCTTGAGACCGGTCGACTTCACGCCGTGGAGGGGCATGCACACGCCCGGGATGTGCCGCTCCCTCACGGGCGGACGCTCCTTGGAGAGGTGGGCAGCGCCGACAAACGCCGTGTTGCTGGGTTGTCCGGCAGATTTCGGCAGATCCGCACGCCACACCGGTGTTCCGGGGTGGCTTACATGTTGTTGCACGGGGGGGTATAATCGCGATAATTTGGGGTGATGTCGGACTGTTGGCGGAAGCGAGCTGGGGAGTGAATCCCCTGGCATCGAGGCGTGCAGGGCGCCGGATTGCTGTGCCCAAGACGGGTTAACACACCGGCCGTTCGTCGGATTGTAGGGGCCCAGTAGTTCACGGGACTGGCTGGGATGGAGCACGACCGCTCTGGAAGCCCAGCTAAGAACCTCGAACAAGGGATCTAGCATGACATCACGCGCGTCTACGAGTTCCGCCGGCTACCCCAAGGCCATCTACATCGAGTTGACTGATCGGTGTAACCTGACATGCCCGATGTGCCGATGCTCAACGGTAAAAGGCGAGGTTCTTCCGCTGGGAACATTTCGGACAATCGCTGAGGAGTTGCTTCCACGCGCCGTATTCGTCGACCTACGGGGTTGGGGCGAGAGCACGATTCTGGGCAACTTCGACGACTACCTGACGATCGCCCTTTCGTACCCGGTACAGATCAAGCTCATCACGAACGGCACGGTCAACAAGCCTGACTTGTGGAGACGGTTGGGGCGTGAAGGTATCCTGGTGGGAGTCTCGGTGGATGCGGCCGACCCAGTCAGCTTCCGACAATTGCGCGGCGGCGCTGATCTCGAACGGGTGCTGAGCAATGTGCGCTCATTCTCAGAAGCATGCCGCCAAGCACAGCGGGATCCGGCGAGCTGTCTCTATTTCTGTATTACCGCCAGTCTGGCCAATGTCGAGACGGTCGGCGACATCGTACGTATGGGTCTGGCGGAGGGGATCTCTCGATTCAAGATAGAGCCGCTCTGGGCCCATGGAGAAGACCCCAACCTACTTCATCGTGCTCCGTCCGTTGTGCGACAGGCCTGCGAGGATCTATCGCGGCTGGCACGTGAGACGGGGGCAAGAATCGAGTACTCGGCTTCCCTCTTGGAGGAGCTTACGGTAAGTGAAGCCGCGCACAAGGTGTGCCTTCACCCTTGGGACTACTGCTATGTCAGTTCGCGGGGCAGGCTGGGCTTTTGTGACCACCTGAACGGTCGACCGGAGTATACATGGTATTTGTGGGGCGAGGCACCGTTCCTCGAGTTATGGAACAGACCAGAAATGCGTCGCTTGAGAAGCGAGCATCTCAACCGTTTGGGCGGTCGGCGAATCACGAGTTGCCCCGACTGCAACTGGTGCTACGATCGCCGTTACATGGACCTTGAGGATCTTATTGCCCCCGAGTGGGAGCGCTACCGGGTGATGGCATGAACGAAACGGCGACCCAGCGGACGTCGGCCACCCAGCCGGCCGCTCCTTGGGAGACGGACTTCTACGATCCCGACTTCTTTGACGCCCGGGCCGGCGAGGCTGCGGTCGACTCTCACCTGACGCGATATCTGACCAATGTTGCCAGCCTGGGCTCGGCAGGAGAGATTCTCGAACTGGGCTGTGGCACGGGACGCCTGACTCGGCGTCTGCTGGAGAGGGGCCACCGCGTGTTCGGGGTAGACGTCAGTGAGCGGATGCTGGAGGTCCTGCGCAGCAAGGCTGCCGCTTGGCCAGCCGTTGATCGTGAGCGTCTGCAATTGGCGCGGGGCGACGTGCGGAACTTGAGGCTGAAAGAAAGGTTCGCCGTGGCCGTCGCGCCGGATGACTTCCTCACCCACTTCCTGACGCCCGAGTGCCTCGCGTCGGCACTGCGCACTGTTCGGGATCATCTTCATATCAGTGGAAGGTTGTTGACTGATTTCCGCGTCCGTCGCAAGTCCGAGTTGGCGGTGGGGGCAGGGCCGGGGCCCTATCCAGTGTTCTCCACGGGAATGGTGCATGGCGTGTGCGTCGGGGGCTGCCCGCGTTCGGTGGCAGCCTATTTCTGGAAGCAATTCGCTCCTGCGGAACGTCTGCTTACCACCAATATGATCTTCGACGTAATTACCACCGATGGCAAAGTCGAGGGGAGGACTTACAAAACTCTGCGTCAGAGGCTCTTCACCTCCGACGAACTCGAGGGGATCGCGAAGACCGCTGGCTTCAGCGACCATCACGAGGTGAGCGAATCCGAAGTGGTCTATCACGAGTTTACAGCGAAATGACGATCCACTACTTCCCGCCAAATCCTGAGAAGATCGGCGATAATCTCCTGACCGCCGAACTCGCGCTGGACGTTGCTTGCGCAGGGTGGCGGGGGGTGCACGAAACGGTCGTATACTACGCGACACCCGTCGTTGTGCGTGTACTCTCAGCGTTCGATTTGCCGGGCATACGGATGGCGGAGGTCGCTGACGTCGGCCGCTCCGCCACCTTGGCGCACTCGCTTCGTGCAATGGGCGAGCCGGTCGTCGACCTGCAGCAGCTTAACTGCTGGGTCGATTATCCGGAACTGCGGCTACTTTTCGATGCGGAACTCCCGGAGCGGGCGCGTCGCGACTGGTTCGATCCGTCCGCCCTATCTCGCTGGCCACTGGAGCCGTTTGCAGAGATCTTCCGGTCGATGCTCGGAATTCCGAGCACCGGGGCCGCTTTAGTGCCGCGAACGGGAAACGGCAGGACGGGGCCCGCGGGCGGCAGTGGATGTGAAGTACTCCTGTTCCCCCACTGTGCTACGACGAGCCAGCAGTTGAATGGATGGGAGCGAATCGCCCGGGCTATTGTCCGGTGCGTACAAACGGACGAGGGCGTCCGCAAGCGGCAGGAGGTCACGGTGGTGGGCACTCAGGACGCCGCGCGACTGTGCGACTGGCCTGCTTCCGTGCGAGTCGTGACTGACTCGGACGGCGTCGATCTTCCCGCCTTTATCGCGCAAGCAACGGTCTGTGTCGGTGGGGCGACCGGACTCACTCACTTGGCAGGAGCGCTGCGGCGGCCGGCACTCGGGCTGTGGCGGATCGACGATCGTGCGGTCTTCGCGCCGCGCCCTGGATGGACGGTGCGCACTCACCTCGCGCCGGCCATCGATGACGCCGTGACGGAGTTGTGTACGGCGTTTGTGACGGAAGCTCTGGCGTCACAGGAGGCGAGATGATCTGGGTGGTTGAGGAGTTGGCCGGCTTCGGAGGCATTGAGCACATGGTAGCGCTCCACGCGGCCGAAATGGCACGGGCCGGGGTACCTATTACCCTCGTTGCCCGGCCTCCCATACATCCGGTCTGGCGGACACGGCTGAAAGACGCGGGTTTGCGACTCGTTGAGGCGGATGACGAATCGCCAGCCGCGCTGTGCCGATGTACGCTGCGCGTCGCTCACGAGGCGGCCGCGCGAGCGATCCTGTTCGTGCCACTCGGCGAGGGCTGTGAACACTGGCTCCATCTCGGGGAGCGGCCGCCCATCTGGACGACTGCGTGGGAGATGACGGACATGAGCGCGCGATGCTGGTGGCTGCCGGAGCGATTGTCGGAATGGATCCACCGGCTGGACATGCTGCTGGTCGTCAGTGATAGCGCACGCAGGGAAGCCGTCGAGCGATTTGGGTTCCGCGCTCCTGTACGGGTGGTTCCGGGCGGCGTATACGCGCCGAACCCAGGCGTCTCACCGCGGGCGCCCGACTCAAGTCCCCTCGTCACGTGCATCTCGCGTCTCTCGCAAGAAAAAGGGCTTGAGTACGCAATTGCCGCCCTCGCGCTCCTTCCAAGGTCGTTGGATGGGGTGCGGCTTGATGTATGGGGGGACGGCATCGATCGCACCCGGCTGTTAACCCAACTTCGGCTCTTCGGAGTGGAGGACTGCGTCAGCCTGCAGGGTACTTTCGCGCCGGGCGACCAACTGGACGATATCGCATCGCGAACCACCGTGTTCCTGCTCCCTTCACTGATCGAAGGGCGACCGATTGCCCTTATGGAAATGGCGGTTCGAGGTGTGCCGACGGTGGCGACGGAGACGACGGGCGCGGTCGAGATTCTGGGGGCCGACTATCCGTGGCTGGTACCGGTCGGAGACACGCACGCACTTGCCTCCGCCCTTCGTGACCTCCTCGTCCAACCCGACTCGTGGTGCCGCGCGGTCGAGTGGGTACTCCGTGCGTCCCGTCCTTTCGTCGTTACGGCAGGAAGGAGCAGTCCCGTCCTGGAATGTCACAGGCACCTCTACGGCATGGAAGTGGCACGATGAATCCTCTCGGGCTGATCCTCCTGGTGTCGCCCCACGCCGATGACGTGGCCTACTCGCTCGGCGGACATCTTGCCTCTGGAAAGCTCCCGGCCGAGCGTTGTCAGCTGATTACCGTGTTCACCCGAAGCAACTTCGCGCCGTATTGTGCTGTATCGTTCCGGGATATAGAAGGGGTTTCTAAGATCCGGGCGCAAGAGGACGAGGACTTTGCCCGACGCAAGGGGCTTAAGCTGTGCCGGATGTCGCTGGAAGAAGCCCCGCTCCGGGATGGGATCGTCAACGTTGACGACCTGTTCGTTCCGCTCGGCGGCACCGTCGGAACCGAGGCGAGCAACATGGTGTGCCACCTCGCGGAACTCCTGAAACCGTGGGTGCTTCGCTACGATCTCGTCTATGGTCCGCTCGGCTTAGGGGGGCATGTTGACCACCTTATCGTGCACCGAGCCATGCAACGATGCCTGGCCGACGTGTCCCGACTTAGGTTTTATGAGGATGTCCCTTACGCTGGGGAGATCTCGCTGGACGAGTACCGCAGGCAGATTCTTGCGAGGACGGACGGCATGGATCATGAGACGGTCGCCGAGAACGGGTGGTTGGACGAGAAACTCGCATCGCTGGGCGGATATCGAAGCCAGATTGCGGACAAAGACTTGGCCTCCGTGCGCGAGGCGGTCCGCCGCGCGTCTGGCGAACGGGTGTGGTTCTTGCGTCCGGGGTGGCAGCAATGAGCATACGTGTTCTCACCTTCAGCGTCGATCGGCCGGACCTGCTGGCGCGCTGTATCCGTAGCGTCATGGCACAGACCAGGTCACCGCCCATTCGACATACCGTGCTCTCCGAACGGTGGGAGTCGCTGCAGGTCCACCCCTTGCTGGCTGCCCTGGTGGACGCAGTGGACTGGGTTTCGATTTCGTCCGAACCGTTCGTTGGCAACTCCTCTGTACGCATGGCTCGTTTGCGGCAGCGGGCGCTCAACTCGGTGAAGGAGGAGTTTGTTGCGTTTCTGGACGACGACAACGCCATCACGCCTGATCACTTCGCACGCCTCCACGCCTGCATTGAGGCGGGCGCGGACGCCGCCTATTCCTGGCGAAGACTGGAGCTTCCGGATGGGAGGCCCTTTGACGGGTCTTGGTATCCGTGGCACCCGGACCCCGATCGTTCCGCAACGCTCCACGCTTGGTGCGTGGCCTCTGGGATGATCGTGCCCGGCTCGGACGTAGTCCGGGACGGACCAATCGACAATCCGCACGCGGACAATGTTGCCACGGTTGACATGAACGAATGGCTGTTCCGCACGCAGGCGTTGCGGCGAGTCGGTTTTGAGTGTCAGTTCACGCCCGATGAAATCGCGAACCAGGTTGGTGAGGATGACAAGCTCCTCGCACGCGTTCGTGCCACGGGGATGCGGCTTGGCTGCAGCAATTCGCCAACAGTCCTCTACCGGCTTGGCGGCGTCTCGAACCGGCTTCCCCCGAGATTGGCGGCAAACGGGGAGGTGATAGCATGAGATTCTCAACATCGAAACAACTGGCTATCCTGGGCGGCCCCCCTGTGGCGAATGCAGGCGACTGGCCGTCGTGGCCACGCTGGACGCCCGCCACGAGGGAGGCGCTGCTGCGGGTCGGTGTGAGCGGTCGTTGGACCGTTTCCGGACCTGCCGCGGGCGCGGTGACCGAAGAAGATGCGTTCGCCGCGGAATTTGCGCGGTTCTGCGGAACGCGCGCCTGCGTACCGGTCGACCACGGGTCAAGTGCACTGGTGATTGCCTTGGAGGCGTGCGGGTTGGAACGGGGTGACGAAGTCCTAGTTCCGGGACTCACCTGGGTCGCGTGCGCCTCTGCAGTCGTCCGGGCCGGTGGGACTCCTGTCCTCGTGGACGTCGATCCTGAAACCTTGTGCATGAGCCCGGCGGCCGCGGCTGCCCGCGTGACCGCACGGACCCGTGGGGTCCTCCTCGTTCACCTGTATTGCTCGATCGGGGACCTGGATGCTTTCACAGCGCTCTGCCACTCAAGGGGAGCCTTTCTGATCGAAGATGCCGCACAGATGCACGGAGCTCGCTGGAGAGGTCACCGTGTCGGGACGATCGGTCGCGTCGGCACCTTTAGCATGCAGCAGGGGAAGTTGTTGACGGCCGGAGAAGGCGGCGCCTGCGTCACTGACGACCTAGCCATCGCGGAGAAGATGTACCTTTTGCGTACCGATGGAAGGCGGCACGCGGGTCAAGTGGCGCCTGGTCGCATGGAACTCGATGATGTCGGGGGGGTGCTCGGCCGGAACTTTTGCCTGAGTGAGTTCCAGGCCGCCTGCCTGCGAGCCCAGCTCGGCGAACTGGAGGACTTGAACAATCAGCGATGGAACACGGCGCAACGGCTGCGCGCGGCATTGGCGGACGTACCAGGGGTGTCGCTCCCGCGATCCTCCGCCGGAACTGAGCGAGAGAGTTACTACCACTTCATCGCCTTCTTCGAACCTGCCGCATTCGGCGACTGTCCGGTGGAAATCGTCGCTGAGGCGATCAGCGGTGAATTGGGCTTTTGGGTCCATCCCGTGTATGACCCGCTTTACCGTCACCCCCTCGCGTCGCTCTGGCTCCGGGAAGGCGAGCGCAGCCACTCCAGGGAAGAAGCTAATAGGGGAAATTACCCCGGCTGCGAGCGGGTACGTTCTTGCGCGATCGCCTTTCACCACCCGGTGTTGCTGGCGGGCGACGCTGGGATCGCGAGGATCATCGCCGCCGTCGAGAAAGTACGGGCGAACGCGGATTCTCTTCCGCTTTCGTTCCGCGCCAACCGAGGAGCCACATCATGAAAATGCGTACCGCCGCGCCTCCAAGTTCGCAGCCCGCACGGCTTTCTTTCAGCATCGGAAACAACTCCGTCCCGGTGCTAGTCGGATCGCAATGCTGCGGCGACATTGTGGATGCCCTCCGCGAACTCCACATGGACCGGCTCTTCATCGTCGCCGACTCCAAGCCGCTGGCGTTACATGGTGAGTCGTTACTCGCCGAGTTCTCCTCTCGCGGAGATCCTCCGATCGAAATCCTTCCGAGCATCGTGGCACTCGAATCCCACAAGACGCTTAACGTCGTTGGTAGACTGCTCGACGAGGCGGTAAGAAGAGGAGCCACGCGGCGCTCGCTGATTGTCTCGTTTGGTGGCGGACTGACTGCCAACCTTGCCGGGATGGTCGCCGGTCTACTATTCCGGGGTATCCGCGTTGCACACCTCCCGACCACCCT
>Ga0233425_10006860_pt1 | contig 16446 bp, 14 predicted proteins | sample Watercolumn_Towu_2_FD_181712 | JGI IMG/M metagenome (GOLD analysis project Ga0233425, IMG submission 181712) | Freshwater microbial communities from Lake Towuti, South Sulawesi, Indonesia - Watercolumn_Towuti2014_140_MG | ecosystem: Environmental > Aquatic > Freshwater > Lake | place... | reverse complement strand
CGTTCCCCATTACAGTCTCCAGCATTACCTCCTCCCCCTTCATCACGCCTCGATCTCGAGTCCGACCCCGAAGAAGCATCACCTCTTTTTGAAAACAACACAAGAAAAGGGATATTCTGGTTAGAGCGAGCTCCAAAAATTCGCGGGGAAAGTTATGAGCCTTCGAGAGGAGCGGAGGATGGTGTTTCCTTTTATGGGATGTATGCATTTTTAGAAGTGTTTGATGCGCAACGATACTTCTTTGATTTGCGTTTTGAAAATGGAAGGCCTCGATTGATACGTAAAAATAAAGAGGTTTCTACGAGATCCGCTATTTTAAGTCTTATTTTTGGCTATGAAGAATTACTTTTAGTAGAAAACAAAACCACCGCCATTTTCTTAGCTCTTGCCCATACTCTGGTTTTGGGTCCGGTGCTTTCTCTTTTAATCAATGCACTTCGGCTGTGTACGGAATTTCTTTTTAAGTTAGTGTCTGAATTAATAGGGTGCTGGCGCCATGGGCGGTGGTTAGCTTGGGAGAGAGGCTCTTACGACTTTGCTCCCACAGATATTCTCTTAGCTCTTGCGGTTATATTTGTAGAATTTCCCGCAGAAGCAGCTCGTCTCATGATTCGCTTATTCACGGCTCCCATTGAAAGCATGAAAGCGGCCTTGAATAGTGGTTATGAGCAGGCATGGTTGAATTATCTCTTAGGTGTAATTAGCTTCCTTGGAAGCGTGGCGATATGGAGTGTTCTTGCTTTTGCGGCAGGACCTTGTTTAGCGTGGTTGGGAGTAAAGGCAGGTTTCTCCTTAAGCGCTGCCAGTCATGTGGGATTTCTCAACACCGTGTCTGCCCCCATCATGGGATTCTTAACCACCCACCTTGGGTTCGTGGCCACCTCCGCCTTGCAAGGGGCCGTGGGAGTCTCCACCGCATTTTTTATGTTATTAGGTTTGAATGAAATGATTAAATGGGTGAAGGACGTTGTGGTGGAGAGTGAAATGAAAGAGCACATTACGCCTGGGTTAACAAAATAAGAAGGGGGCTCATATGTCAGATGAAGATTATCCTGTAGAAAATAGTAGCGAGGATGGAGAGTTAATAGAAGTTCCTGGAGACCCCATGCCTCTCAAACCCCGGTACGGCGACACACCGTGCCAGTATTTAAAATACGCTTTCTTCGAAACTTTTTTTCTAGATAAAAAAACTTTTGAGGAAAGAGAAAAGCTCACAACAAAAAACATTGCTTTGCGACTCATTGGTTGGCGTGAGGGGGATGTACCCTCTTGGCTTCGAGGCATTTGGGTTTTTTCCGGAGGATTTATTACTATCCCCGTATGGAATATGGTGACCTTCTTTACGGAAGGGATGTTAAAGTTTTTTTCGGAAGGGTGTAGATATTTTTATGATTTAGCATGGGGAGTAGAAGAGTTTACTTGGACGAAAGAAGGTATTGGCCTTGCTATCCTTGCAGCCCTTCCTTTCTTTTTCCATACATTGTTTGAAGTAGCTCGAATTTTAATAAGGCTTTTAACTTCTCCGGGGAATAGTTTTTTAGATGCAACAGAAACCAACAAGTGTCTTGGCACCTTAAGTCTTGCGGCTTCTGCCCTCTGTTGGGCTGCTGTTTGTTTCTTTGTGCCCGCCGTTGCATTTCTTGCGTTTGGAAATGTGGGAGGGCCCATTTGCGTAAGTTTCTTGGGGTCCTTAATCATGAATGGGATGATCAATTGGTTTGGAGAAAGTGGTGCTTTGAAGGAGGGGGTTTGTTGTTGCGAGGGATCTTCTCCCCCCACCTTGAGTATTAAATGAGATTGAAGAAAGATGAGTGTTGATTTACAGGAAATTAAAACGGGTCTTGCTGCATGGCTTGGAATACCTGAAGACCAAATTAAAGTTTCCTTTTTAGAAAGAAATCTTCAGTATATAGAGCAGCCTTCTGGGATCAATATCCAGCTCTTAAATATAGATGCTTCTGAAGGGGAAGGGATCCAAGGAGGGCTTGAACAAATACATAGCCTTTCTAATCCGTATATGAGGTATACTAAAAATCAAAGGAATATTTTTGTTAGAACAAAGGAAATTGGCGGGCTTAAAACATTATTTACCCAACCTCTACCCATACGTTCTTTCAGTATAGATAACCCTCTCTCAACTCGAAAAGTTGTTTCGAGTGCAACCGTTGGTTCTGTTGACCCTCTTCCTTCACGAAAATCTTACAAACACCATGTATTTCATGCTTACAGAGAAACCTTTGTTCCTAGAAAAGATACCCCCAACGGTCATGGCTTGGATTATGACAGTGTCCGTGATTCCTTAAAGGTGGATGTAAAAAAATTACTGGAATTATTTGCAGGATTAGATGGAAAGCCCAAAGAAGGATGTGAAAAATGGGCCTATATTATTTTTGCTTCTTGGCTTAGAGCCTTCATGAATCTTGTAAAATTTTTTACGGAATTTGCTTTTAAATGGTTATCAGAATCCGCCCATTATCTTTGTGGTTTGATCGATGACAAGCTTGCTGAAAGGGGACGGTATAATAGGTCTCCTTACTCTCTAGGAAGCTTGGCCTGGAGCGCTTTACGTGTGGGCGTCTTATTTTTTGAATGCCTTTTTGAAACGCTTCGCCTCATCGTACGAACCGCCACCTCCCCTAAAAACAGTTTCGAACGTGCGGTCCAATTTGGAAATCACTATACTATTTTTGGAATTCGGGGGGGAGCGCTTTTAGGTGCTTTAAGTGTTTTATGTAGTCTTATGTGGCTTGCCTGCTTGTGTGCTTTAACCGTAGGTCCCTTAGTGGCTGCCTTGAGCATCCCCTTGGGCTTTTCCTCTCAATTAACTCTTTTAGGCAGCATGCCCCTTTTTGCAAAACTAGCCATTCCTTCCCTCTGCCTTTTAAAAGCCTTAGGCGCTTCCTCCATTTCCGCCGGCGCCGCCGCCATTTCCACCATCGCTTCTCTCACCGCCGTATTAGGCGCTGGGATCTGGACAGGCCTCAAAGTTTCTCACCCAGAGGGAGTGAGATGTTGCGGGAAGGGGTATAGTCATTAAAGTTTTTGAAATCATAAAAGTTAAGAGTGACGATCTTATTTTAAAAATAATAATTTTAAACCTTCTTCCCAAGGGTAAACCATGATGCCATCTAATTGTTTTGCATAAATATCACGACTCAAACAAATCGCTTCACATTCACCAAAATCACCGGCTATTCTTTTTAATGTTCTTAATTGTTCTGCTTGCACATTTTCACTACTTTTAATTTCTATCAATAAAAGGGGCAATCCAGGCCTTTCCACAACTAAATCAACTTCCGCATCATCTTTTGTTTTTAAATAAGAGAAACGGTAATCTCGATGAAAATAAGTGGCTAATTGTATGGCTTGTAAAATAATAAAATGCTCAAAGGCGTCACCAAACTGACTCGTGCTTTGGGTTAAAGGTAAGCTTAATTGTGCCGTTAAGGCACGTACAATACCCGTATCAAAAAAATAAAATTTAGGCGCTTTGCTGAGACGTTTTCTAAATGAATGTTGGAAAGCTTCTAAGAAAAAACCCAGCAGTGTATCTTCTAAAATGGAAAAATATTTTTGAATATTTTTGTCGCTGGTTCCAACATCTCTTGCTAAATTAGAGAAATTAACTATTTTTCCATTGGTTTGAGCAGCTACTTCTAGAAACCGACGAAATGGATCAAGCTCTCGAATAAATTGTTCGGCCCAAATTTCTTCTTTTAAATACGTATTTGTATACGCTTCTAGATAAAGTTGTTTCTTCTCATCTGACTCATATTCAAAAATTTTCGGCAACATCCCAAAACGAAGGCAATTCGTGAGCTCTGCGGGCTCCATTAATTCGAAATAGGTAAAAGGAGATAGGTGATAGACGAAGGCCCGTCCTGCTAATAAATTTGCTCCCCCATGTTTTAATTTTCTTGTACTAGAACCCGTTAGGATAAATTGCTTATGGGTTGTTTCAATTAAGTCATGCACAACATCCAATAGGGGGGGGATTTTCTGTACCTCATCAATAATGATGTGCTTTTTCTCCGGTCCCAATGCTTTTACGATGTTTTCTAATTCCCCTGGGTTGCGAGCTAAACGCATTTCTTCTCCCGGCCTTAATAAGTTGATATATAACGCTTGGGAAAACCAGGGTAAATGCTTTAATAAGGTGGTTTTACCCACCCCTCTTGGACCAAACAAAAAAAAGCTTTCATCATCTGGTAGCTCTAATAAACGAGGAATCATGATTTTTTACCCGACAATTTACTCCATGTAATTCGAAATTGTACGCCAAATTCGAATTAGGCACAACAAATAGTCGTCTTTTAATGGTTCATATAGAGCTAACTGATTGATTTAGTCAGATTAAAAGCCTGAACAGAGACTTGTCTATGAGTTTCTCCCCAGGAGTAAGCCCAAAAGAAAAATGCCAAAGCCCGTGACTCCTATGTAGAGGGAGGCGGGGTGAGTTTTTAAGAAAGCATTGAAGGGAGAAAGATGAAAGGCTGCCAGTACGCCGAGAAGGGTTAATGCCACGCCGCCTAAAAAGCCTTTTAAGAAGGAGCCTCGGGGTTTAGGGGATGTTTCTTTGATTTCAATCATGGAGGAAGAGGTTAGGGTGGGTTGGGAGAGGCGTTCGTAAATCAAATCAGGAAGTTTCGGTAATTTTTCCATCCAGTAAGGCCATTGGCGAGAAATATTTTTAAGAAGTGCCTTCACTCCCATTTGCTCTCGAAGCCAACGTTCTAAAAAGGGTTTTCCTGTTTTCCATAAATCTAAATCCGGATCTAATTGTCGCGCTAAGCTTTCCGTGTGTAATAAAGTTTTTTGAAGCAACAATAATTGGGGTTGTAATTCCATGTGAAATTGTTTCCCCACTTGAAGTAAGCGCAATAATAATTGGGCGAAGGAAATATCTTTTAAGGGTTTTTCAAAAATAGGTTCGCACACCATGCGCATGGCGGATTCAAAATCATTCACGGAAGTTTGAGGAGGAACCCAACCGGATTCCAAATGTAAAATAGCCACACGACGATAATCACGGCGGAAAAAAGCCGCCATGTTTTCCGCTAAATAACGTTGATCTCGTTCGTTTAAAGTACCCACAATGCCGTAATCCACCGCAATGTAAGTGGGAGATTCAGGATGCTCGAAAGCCACAAACACATTACCGGGGTGCATGTCTGCGTGAAAAAATCCATCTCGAAACACTTGGGTGAAAAAAATTTCTAAACCTCGTTCCGCCAATTTTTTTAAAGGAACCCCATGACGTCGTAAGGCATCTATTTGAGAAATGGGAATGCCATGAATGCGCTCCATCACCATGACTTTTTCCCGCGTTAAATTCCAATCAATTTCTGGAATATAAAGTAAATCGGAATGTTGAAAGTTTCTTCGAAGTTGAGCCCCATTGGCAGCTTCCCGGGTTAAATCTAATTCGTTTTGAAGGGTTTTTTCAAACTCTTTCACAATATCCACCGCGTGAAGACGTTTCCCCGCATGCCAATATTTTTCAACCCAATGGGCCAAGGTGTAGAGTAAAGCAATATCTCGGCGAATGATTTTATGAATGTTGGGGCGACGCACTTTCACCACCACAGAGCGTCCATCTAATAAAGTGGCGGCATGAACTTGAGCAATGGAGGCGGAGGCTAAGGGTGTTTCATCAAAGGACGCAAACAAGGTGGAAACGGGTGCGTTATACAAGGATTCAATCAGGGTTTTTGCCCCAGCAAAAGGAGGCACTTTATCTTGGAGTTTTTCCAATTCTTTAATATATTCTTCGGGCAAAAAATCAGATCGGGTTGAAAGGGCTTGGCCAAACTTCACAAACACAGGCCCCAATTCTTCCAAGGCTAAACGAACCCGCATGGCTTCCGTGGCATTTTTATCTCGAAGCCAATACCAGGGATTAAAATATTGAATAAATCGAAAGGAAGAAAATAAATGGGTGGCTAAGAGAATTTCCCCTAAACCATGCTTTGCCAACACATAGTTAATTTTCATGAGACGAAAAAATTGTTCCACAGGGGATCGTCGAATCATAGGGGAGTGTTTTCCTTTTCAATAAAAACTGGCTGGAACTATACCGCTAATTCCTGCGGGAGAAAAGATTTTCTTGGGGGAAAGGGGAGAAGGAAGGGGATTCAAAATATAGTGTTGAAAAGTAAAAACGAAAAGCCAGAAACAGTCTTGAAAAACAGAGGGCACACTTATACTCCATTGATTTTAATTGTTTTTATTTAAAAATCAGAGTGTTGTTTCCTTGGAAAATTCGGGTTAAGGGCTTGGATTTTTCGGATTAAGAGCCTGGATTTTTCGGGTTAAGCACCTGGATTTTTCGGAGGAAGGCGTTCTATAATCAAGTAAATTTTCAAAAAGGTGGTGAAAATGTTTGAAAGAAAGCTGACCCCTGTAGTAGTGGAATTGTTAAAAGAGTTTCGCATTGTTTATTTAACTGGACCTCGTCAATCAGGAAAAACCACGCTGACAAAATCCCTTTCTCCTTCCTGTGGGCTAGAGTATGTAACATTTGATAATCAAACCACCTTATTATCTGCTCGCCAAGATCCCACGGGATTTATAGATTCTTTCAAAAATAAAAAAGTGATCTTAGATGAATTCCAATATATTCCCGAATTGGTTCCAGCGATTAAACAAGCCTCCGATGATCTGTCGCCCCAAGAAAGAGGAAAATTTCTTTTAACGGGATCTGCCGATATTTTTCGTTCGGGAAAAACACAAGAAGCCTTGCCGGGACATATGGCGAGATTGGAATTATATCCCCTATCCTTAGCTGAAAAATTTAAAACGTCTCACAATGTGATTGACTTATTGTGCCAACAAGAATTTGAAAGGAGCGCTTTAGAAAAAATAAATGCTCAAACCCTCGCGAATCTTATTCTTGAAGGAGGTTATCCCGAGGTACAGGATAAAAGCCCCCGAGCTCAGCAGCTATGGTATCACTCTTACATTGAAGGGCGATTGTTTAAAGATTTTGAAACTTTATACGTCGCTCGAGGTGCGTATCGTTCGAAATTAAAATCTCTTATTCCCTATTTAGCAGGTTTGGCAGGTAATTTAGTGAAGTACTCAAACATTTCAAATGATTTGGGAGAAAATGACAAACTCATTAAATCCTACGTAGAAGTGCTAGAGTTAATGTTTATTATTAAAATGACCCCCGCGTATTTGAAAAATAAAGCGAAGCGTCTCGCCACTACTATGCCCAAACTTCAAATGATTGACACAGGACTCGCATGCAGTCTCCTAGGAATTAAAAATGAAGAACAACTTATGAAGAGTTCTTACTTTGGCGGGCTTTTAGAAAATTTTATTTTTATGGAATTGTTAAAACAAAATGGTTGGTCAAAGGAATCTGTGGAGTTATTTCATTTTCGAGATAAATATCAAAATGAAGTGGATATAGTGATGGAACGAGAAAATCATCAAATCATCGGGATCGAAATAAAAGCTTCCGCAACCATTCACTCCCAAGACTTTAAAGGCCTGATAAAACTTGCAGAATTTAATCCCGGAAAATTTCAATATGGAGTGATTTTCTATTCCGGTGAAAAAGTATTGCCTTTTTCTCAAAACAATATCGAATTGTACGCTTTACCCATGGGGTTGTTTTTTAATTGATTTTTTCTTGTAAATATTGAAGACGTTGGGCCAAGCGATCCACATCAAAACGAAGAGTATCTACTTCTTCTAAAAAATCGTCCACTTCTGGTGTGCTCACAAAGCAATGAAGTTCATGGAGAAGATAATCGCTGGCGGTGTGAAAGAGTTTTTCGCAAGTTTTTTCTTTCCATGCTTTGGTTTTTCTAAAAAAATTCCCTAAGGTGTGGGCCACGGTGTCCCCGGTGAATCGAGAAAGATGTTCTTCCCAATCAATGTCCAAGTGGGTTAATAATCGTTGAAAACATTGAGCCACCTCCGGATCCCCTTCCAATTGCAAATCTTCGGAAGAAAATCCCTTCCCCGCCTTTTGCCCTCGCCATTGGGCAAGAAAACCAAGGGGGGTGCCAGAGAGAGTCGCATCAGGAGTACCAGGAAAATCCCGCAATAATTCCATGCGCTCTTTGGAAAAAAAACAAAATAAAGTAAATCCTAATCCCTTAAATTGAAGAGCTACCACCCGTCCCACCAATGGCTCAAACAAAGCTTCCTTCTCAGAAGATAAAGAAAAATAACCATTGATAGTGGTTTGTAAGCCCGACAAAGCAAAAGACAACATGGCATTCCCTTTTCAACAAAAACTGGCTGGAACTATACCGTTAATTCCAGTGGGAGAAAAGATTTTCTTGTTGTTCCTCATAGACCTAGTTCACTGTGAGAGCCAAGACAAACTATACCGCAGCAATACAAAAATCGCCCTTCATTATTTGCCGCCGTACTCACCGAATCTTAATCCCATTGAGCGATTATGGAAAATGATACATGAAAGTTACATATAACCGCTATTACCCTAAATTGGCGGATTTTACGGAAGCTATTTTAGGATTTTTTAAAAATATTGGAAATATTAAGAACGAAGTACAGACTCGGATTAATGATAATTTTCAGCGCCTAGCACCTGCATAGTTAGCATCTTCAAGTGGAATGGGTATACTATAACGACAATAATTAATGTGCATTAAATAAAGGATGATTTAAATGAAAACAATTGATCTTGAAACACATTTTTATACCATGGCAGCTTTTGAATACATGGAGCAACGCAAACATTTTCCCAACATGACCCGTGGCAAAAAACCTGGTACTTATTATTTGCATTTTACAGATTTGATTACTCTATTTCATGATCAAGGTTTTGTGGACATATTATGTGATGTGGGTGACAAGCGAATTGCACTGATGGATAAAGCTGGGCTGGACATTCAAGTATTGAGTTTTTCTTCTCCAGGCATTGATGAGTTTGAACCTGATTTTGATACGGCCGCTAGCATGGCCATTGAGATAAATGATTACCTGTTTGAAACTATTAATAAACACCCTAAGCGTTTTATGGGTTTTGCGACTATATCACCTTATGACGTTCCAAAAGCGCTCAAGGAGCTTGAGCGCAGCATTAAAAAACTTGGTTTTGTTGGCTGGCTAGCACACTCTAATTTTGGTCATAACAACTATCTAGATGACACACGCTATTGGCCGTTGTTAGAAGCGGCTGAAGCAATGAATATTCCAATCTACCTCCACCCAACAACGCCATTGAGCAAAGAGTTTGGCAAATATGGATTTTCCCTAGGAGGGCCCGCACTTGGCTTTCAGTTTGATACGGCACTTTGTCTTTTACGTATGATTTATGCGGGTGTATTTGATAAATTTCCAAAACTCAAAATCATTTTGGGACACTTGGGCGAAACACTGCCGTTTTTAATTCCTGACAGACTGGATTGGGCTTATAGCAATCCGAATATTTCTGTGTTGCCTGGTTTTATCGAAACAAGACCTGCCATTAAAAAAACGCCTTCTGAAGTGATGTTTGATAACGTATACGTAACAACTAGTGGTCGTTTTTCCAAAACCACGTTGGATTATACCATCCGTATTATGGGCGAGGATCGAGTAATGCTTGCAACCGATCATCCTTATGAAAATCTGCAACGCTCTATGGATTTCATTCGCAGCTGCGAACTTCCTCAGCATACCATGGAGAAGATCTGTAGTATAAATGCGCAAAATCTCGGGTTTAAAAAAGGATAATAGGCTATGGTTAACATCAATCATAGTCTTGTCAAACAACGTTTAGTTTTGGTCGGCATCTTTGTTAGTTTGGTTGTTGCAACTCTGGCATTTTCAGCAGTTAGTACAGCGCTCGACACCTTAAAAACTGATTTGCATGCGACCCCGGTTCAATTGCAATGGGTCATGAATATTTTCGGGCTGACTATGGGTTCAACCTTTTTAGCATTTGGACGTCTGGCTGATATTTATGGCCGAAAAAAATTATTTCTGCTAGGTTTAATCCTTCTAACTATCTCAATGCTTGGTTCAGGTTTTGCCAAACACATTGAGTGGATTATCTTTTTTCAGGCCATTTTAGGTTTTGCGGGTGGAATAATCACACCAGTCTCTCTTTTGATCCTTACCGAACAATTTCCAGCAGCTCAACGTAAAAAAGCCATTGGACTTTGGGCTGCGGCCTTAGGATTGTCCATTGCATCTGGCTCACTTATCAGCGGTCTCATCGTCACATTGTTTGGCGGTCAATGGGTTTTTTTATACAATGTGCCGCTGGTGGTTATGAGTTTTCTTTTAATAGCATTTACACTGCAAGAATCGCGGGGTGAGCTTTCTTTGCATGCGGATTTTGGCGGAATGGTTTTATTGCTGATTGCTGTAAGTACCCTAGTCCTATCCATCACTCAAGCTGGCTCTTGGCCTTTGCTCGGGATTATGGGGTTATTAGCTATTTCTGCCTGTGTATTCTTGTTACTAGGCACTATAGAAAGCAAAGCAAAAACACCACTGATTAACGCAACGGTTGTAAAAAGCCGGTCTTTTATTTTCGCAGGCTTGGCAACTTGTTTTGCAATTTTCTTTGTATGGACCTGTTTTTATATGATGCCGTTGCATTTGCAAGTGATACACCATTATACAACTTTGCAAGCTGGTTGCGTTATGCTGTTGGTCACCGCGCCTTTTGCCTTATTGTCGCTTGGTGGTAATTATATTTTTCAGGGGGTTCCCGTTAAATCGCTGCTTAATACCGGATTTGTTCTGCTGCTGTTTTCTGCTTTGATTCAAATGTATTTTCATTCAGAAAACTACTTTTTACCAATCGCTCTGGGTTCTATTTTATTTGGCACCGGTTGGGGGTTGATATGGGAACCAGCAACAGTTATCGCTGTTTCGGCTCTTCCTTCTCAACAATCAAGTATTAGCACAGGATGTTTGCTCACCATTCAAGTCATTTCTGGCACGTTGGGCATGGCATTAACCGTTTCTCTAGCCCGAGCGGCAAGAGATCTAAATCAGGGATATTATTATGCGATGTGGGTGCTGGTTCTAATCTGTATTGCCGGTTTCATCGTCACAAAATATGTGCCGACTATGCCACAGGCAAAAGAAGAGTAATCACAACATACTTAATGAGCTGTATATACACCTATTCCACTTGAAGATGCGAATAGCATCTTTAGGTGCTCCACCAGGATGGGGAGTTATTTAAAGGGGAGAGATCTCCCCATTCCCCAATTAACGCATGATCTCTATTATGTACGGGTAAAGGAACATCATGGATTAAGGCATTTACAATACCCAAAAGAATTTCATCTATATCGGGGCTGCATGGCGAGACTTTCGTTCTCTCTTATAATCGCGTTTAAATTGAGTTGTATATTTAATCGCCCTCATTGTAGCTCAACTTCTAGAGTTGTTCAAATTATGTAATTTAAGAGCGTCAAAGACTGAATTAAAGTTTGACCCCTTCGTGCAAGGCTACGATACCGCCGGTGAGGTGGTGGTATTGGCAGCGTTCGAAACCTTGGGCTTCCATCATGGTTTTTAATTCTTCTTGGGGGGGGTGCATGCGGATGGATTCGGCGAGATATTGATAACTTTCCCGGTCTCCTACCACTTTTTCTCCGAGCCAGGGGAGTACTTTAAAAGAATAGGTATCATATAAAGCACTAAGGCCTGGCAAAACCGGTTTGGAAAATTCTAAAATAAAAAGACGCCCGCCGGGTTTTAACACGCGAAACATTTCCCCTAGGGCTTTTTCCTTATGAGTCACATTTCTTAAACCAAAAGCAATGGTGACACAATGAAAGTAGTTCGTAGGAAAAGGCAATTGCTCTGCATTGGCTTGCACATAATGAAGAGGGCGAAGGATCCCTTGGTTTTCCAGACGAGTTCGTCCTTGAGAGAGCATGGCTTGATTAATATCTGCAAGAATCACTTCTCCCGTGGGGCCTACTTTTTTTGCCAGTTGAAGGGCTAAATCTCCCGTGCCTCCCGCTAAATCCAAAGCCCGTTGTCCAGGGCGAAGATGAATTAAATGAAGGGTGAATGCTTTCCACCAGCGATGGATCCCAAAGGACATGAAGTCATTCATAAGATCATATCGTGAAGCCACAGAGTGAAATACGTCTCTTACTTTCTCTTCCTTTTGAGACACAGGAACCTGTTGATAACCAAAATGGGTGGTTTCTTCCAGCTTATTCTCTGGTTCCATGGGCTTCCTCCAAACGTGACAAATAGTCTTTCCAATAAGTGTCCTGATGACATCCTAAATCATATAAAAAATTCCAAGTATAGAGTCCTGATTGATGGCCATCATCAAAAATAAGTTTAACTGCGTAATTCCCCACAGGTTCAATGGAGGTAATATTAACATGTTTTTTCTTTGTTTGAAGAATGCCGGGGCCTCCGTGTCCTCGCACTTCTGCGGAAGGGGAAAACACTCGAAGGTATTCACAACTTAAAGAAAAAGAAATGTCCCCTTCAAAGCGCAGCAATAATTCTTTGGATTTTTTTAAAAGAGTGATTTCCAATAATGTAGGGGCTTCATCGTTTGTCATAAAATGTAGTGGCTTAAATCTTCATTTTCAGCTAAATCTTTTAATTGTTGATTTACGTAGGCTTCGTCGATCACAATGGTTTCTCCTCGTCGGGAAGTGGCTTCAAAGGATAAATTTTCTTGTAAGCGTTCCATCACCGTATGTAAACGACGAGCCCCGATGTTTTCGATGCGCTCATTCACATGCCAAGCCACTTCGGCTAAACGAGTAATGGCTTCCTTCGTAAATTGAAGCGTGACACCCTCCACTTGCATCAGCGCCGTGTATTGTTCAATGAGGGATGCATTGGGTTCTTTTAAAATGCGCTCAAAGTCTTTCGCCGTGAGGGGTTGTAACTCCACGCGAATGGGGAGTCGACCTTGTAATTCAGGAATGAGATCGGAGGGTTTTGCTAAATGAAAGGCCCCCGAAGCAATGAATAAAATATGCTGGGTATTCACAGTGCCATATTTAGTGGAAACCGAGGAACCTCCAATGATGGGGAGCAAATCTCGTTGAACCCCTTCTCGGGACACATCTGCTCCGCTTCGATGATCGCTGCGACCACACACTTTATCCAATTCATCAATGAAAATAATTCCATTTTGTTCCACAGATTGAATGGCGCGAGTTTTGATGTCTTCCTCTTTTAATAATTTGTTAGCCTCTTCTTCTTGCAATACTTTTAAGGCTTCTTTGATGGGCAGTTTCCGAGATTTTTTGTGACCTTTTCCAAGGGATTGAAACATGCTTTGCAATTGATTGGTAATTTCTTCCATGCCCGCAGGAGCCACGATGTCGATACCAATGGGAGTGCCAATGAGTTCCACATCAATTTCTTCTTCGTCTAATTCTCCATTTTTTAATTTATTGCGGAATAATTGTCGTGCTTCATTGTCGGAAGATTCACTTTTTTCTTCAAAGGGATCTTTGGATTTAGGTACTAGAATATCTAAAATACGATTTTCTGCGGCTTCTGCAGCCAGCACTTGGTTTTTTTGTAATTCCACTTGGCGCGTTTGTTTCACCGCATTTTCCACCAAGTCTCTTACCATTTGTTCCACATCCCGACCTACGTAGCCAATTTCCGTATATTTAGTAGCTTCTACTTTGAGGAAAGGCGCATTGGCAAGACGAGCAAGACGGCGAGCAATTTCGGTTTTACCCACACCGGTGGGGCCAATCATTAAAATATTTTTAGGCGTAATTTCTTCACTGAGGGTGGGATTTTCTTTCATGATTTCCATGCGGCGCCAACGATTACGCAGGGCAATGGCCACAGCGCGTTTTGCTGCATCTTGGCCGATAATATAATTATCTAACTCTTTTACAATTTCTTGGGGGGTTAATTCAGACATCATGGACTCTCTTTCAAATAATAAAAATCATTAATACGTTAATTCTTCGATCACTAAATTGCCGTTGGTATAAATACAAATGTCCGCCGCAATGTTGAGGCTTTTCGTCACGATGGCTTTGGCATCTAATTTTGTATTTTCCAATAAAGCGCGAGCAGCAGATTGGGCGAAGGGACCGCCAGAACCAATGGCGATTAAATTATTTTCCGGTTCTATCACATCCCCATTTCCTGTAATGATGAGGGAAGTTTCCTTGTCTGCCACCGCCAATAAGGCTTCCAAACGACGGAGCATGCGATCGGTTCGCCAATCTTTCGCAAGTTCCACGGCAGCGCGAACCAAGTGACCTTGGTACATTTCTAGTTTTGCTTCGAAGCGTTCAAACAAGGTGAAGGCATCTGCGGTGCCTCCCGCAAAGCCGGCAATGATTTGATCTTTATAAAGGCGACGCACTTTCTTCGCATTGCTTTTCATCACTGTATTGCCTAAGGTGACTTGGCCATCGCCGCCAATCACCACTTTGCCATTACGACGAACGGATAAAATGGTAGTTCCTCTAAACTGTTCCAAAACAAAACTCCTTATGAGACATGCCCCAAGAGTTTCCGTAGGAACCTTATGGGGGTGAATGAATAACTGCTCAATTTATAGGTATTAGGGAAAATTTCAAGTGCTTTTAGCGGTTTTGTTAGAAATTGAGCCATCTTCCTTTGGCATTTCGGAATAAAACTGGAATTGGGGCTTAATTTTTGAGGGGGTATGGGTGTGGGTGGTGAGCTTTGATAAAAAAGATTGGGTGGAAGGGTGATGAGCGCGGTGCCATTGAAAGTAACTCACCACAAACACCATTAAAAAGATAAAAGAGAGAAATAACATGCCTTTTGAAGAAGGAGGCTTTTTCCCCTTGGTTTTTTTCCTTGCAGCAGGGGCCCGAGTACCTTGGGAGGTTTTTTTTGAAGGTACTTTTTTTCTTTGTGCCGTTTTCTTCATCATGGTTACATACTTGCTGGGGCCGAAACGTTTAATAAAGTGAGTCCACTGGATAAAAGGATTTTACAAGCCATGGCCAAGGAAAGTCGAGCATTACGAAGAGGAGTTTCTGGAACTAAAAATTGTTGAGTATTATATAAACTATGGAAATCATGGGCTAAGGTTCTTAAATAATGAGCAAGCAAATGAGGCTCGTATTGGCGAGCAGCAATTTTTAAAGTGTCTGGATACTGGGTGAGGGTATTGATTAAGGTTTTTTCTTGGGGTGCTGTGAGCAAATGGAGATGGGCCAAACCTTCTTCTTGATCCCAAGAAAGATTTTTTTCTAATAATTGATTGAGCACGCTACAAATGCGAGCGTGGGCATATTGAATGTAATACACCGGATTATCCGTAGAAGCGGATTTTGCTAATTCTAAATCAAAATCCATGTGTTGTTCTGGTTTTCGTAATACATAGAAAAAGCGAGCGGCGTCTGTACCCACTTCTTCACACAATTCTTTTAAAGTAACAAAGGATCCGCTGCGAGTGGACATTTGAACTCGGGTGTCCCCGCGCCACAAGGTGGCAAATTGTACGGTGAGAAAAATCATACGCTTTGGATCTACGCCTAAAGCCTCCATGGCGGCGCGTAAGCGAGGAATATAACCGTGATGATCCGCGCCAAAAATATTAATGATTTTATCAATGTTGCGAAGAAATAATTTATCGTAATGATAAGCAGCGTCGGAGGCGAAATAAGTGGGAACTCCATTTTTTCTCACTAATACCCGATCTTTTTCATCTCCAAAGGTGGTGGAAGAAAACCAGAGGTTTCCTTCTTTTTCGTAAGTAAAGCCTTTTTCTTTTAAAGTATTTAACATGTTGGAAAGGGCATTGCTTTTGAATAGGCTTTTTTCCGAATACCATTGATCGTAAGACACTTGGAAATCCGCTAAATCATCATGAATGCTTTTTAACATATGAGTTAAACCATGTTGATGAATGGTTTCATAGGCAGTAGCGCCCAATAAACTTTTTGCTTGGGTAATTAAGGCATCCACGTGGGCTTCCTTATCTCCAATGCCAGGGGCTGTTTCATCGGGAGGAATGGAGGGAATAAAAAGGGATTCTATGGAATGGTGAAAAGCTTCTCCTTGTTTTTGCAGTAGAAGAGCTGCCATATCACGCACATAATCGCCTCGATAACCATTCACGGGAAAAGAAAGAGTTTCTCCCAATAATTCTAAATAACGAAGCCAAACGCTCAGAGCTAAAATATCCATTTGTCGGCCCGCATCATTGACATAATATTCCTTATGAACTTCATGACCCACTGCAGAAAGAATATTGGCGAGGGTAGCTCCTAAAGCAGCCCCTCGTCCGTGGCCCACGTGTAAAGGCCCGTTGGGATTTGCGGAAACGAATTCTAAGAGAATACGTTCTGGATTTTTTTCTTGGTGTTGGCCGAAGTGATGACCTTCTTTTAAGATGGTTTCAATGACACTGTGTTGTGCCACGGGAGACAAATAAAAGTTAATAAAGCCTGGACCTGCGATTTCTGTTTTTTCTAAAAAAGAAGGCTTTTTTAAATGTTCCACCAGAAGGGTGGCTAAGGCTCG
>Ga0233425_10006859_pt1 | contig 16448 bp, 10 predicted proteins | sample Watercolumn_Towu_2_FD_181712 | JGI IMG/M metagenome (GOLD analysis project Ga0233425, IMG submission 181712) | Freshwater microbial communities from Lake Towuti, South Sulawesi, Indonesia - Watercolumn_Towuti2014_140_MG | ecosystem: Environmental > Aquatic > Freshwater > Lake | place... | reverse complement strand
CACCTGTCCGTGTCCGACGCCGGTGCGTGGTTGCATGCGACCGCCCGGTTTCGCGCGGTGACACGCTGAACGGATGTCCTGTCACTGATTTACAGGGTTGTCAGGCTCGACGAGTTGAGCGAGGATACTTCCAGCCTTCTGGGGCAGCCGATGGCAACGGACATCGTGAAAGTCCTCCTGGTGGAGTTCAATTCCGAGCTCCGTCGGGAGCTGGCCAGGCGCCTGGACGCCGCGGGCTTCGCCGTGATGGAGGCGCACAACGGCCAGGCCGCTCGCATCGCGATCGTCAAGAACAGCGTCGATGTCCTCGTCGTGGACCGGACGCTGCCGCGCGGCGAGGACGGGATGGACCTGGTCCCGCAGCTCCGGTCCGACTGCGGCGACGGCTCGATCCCCGCCATCGTCCTCGGTCCCCCTCCCTCGGGGCAGGATCTCACGACGCCGTCTCCGCAGATCCGAGGAATCTCGTTCGTCCCCAAACCGGTCGAGGCCGACCAGCTCATCGTGGTCATCCGGGACGCGCTGCGAGCGCCGACGGAGGCGCCGCCGCTCGAGGTTCCCAGACCGCGCGACAGCGCTCCACAGGCTCCGCCAGTCGCCGCTGAGCCCGAGCGGAGGAGCTCGCGAGCCCCCGTCATCGAGCAGATCGACACGCCACAGAAGCTCAGGAGGCCGGACCTCGAGGCATCGGCCGGGACGACGCTCAAGGGGCTCCCGCAGCCATCCTCCCGGCGTCAGGCGGTCGTCTCGAAGCGTCCGGCGCTGATCCCGCTCGGCCCCACCCAGTGGCCCCTCGGCCAGGTGACGAGATTCACGTTCCAGCGGAACGAGCTGCCGAGAGAGGGGACCCTGGCGGAATGGAACATCGCCGAGATGTTCCACGGGTGCTTCGCCGATCGGATCACCGGGCGGCTGAGGTTCTGGATCGACTCGGTGATCAAGGTCGTTTACTTCTCGAAGGGGCTTCCGGTCTTCGTCGACTCGGACATGCCCGAGGAGACGCTGGGGGCGTACCTCGTCAGGCGAGGGACCATCGACGAGGCGCAGCACCGCGAGCTCACGGCCGAGATGCTGCTGCGGGGGTGCAAGCTCGGGGAGCTCCTCCTGACGCGCGGTGTGATGAGCCCTCACGACCTGTCAGCGGCAATCAACGAGCACCTCCACGAGAAGGTCAGCTCGCTCTTCTCCTGGGAGGACGGCCGGTTCGCGCTCGAACGCGGGAACCAGTGGCTCGACGGCATCTTCTCGTTCAAGATGGAGCCGGCGCGCGTGCTGCTAGACGGTATCCGGGGACACTTCTCGGCGGAGCGGGTCGCCGCCGAGTTCCCCCTGCCCGACGAGGCGCGGCCCTATCTCCACACGCAGACGGCGCGCCACATCCCGACCCTCCCGTTGACCACGCAGGAGGCAAGGGTCTTCCGGTACATCCGCCGCGAGGCGACCATCGGCGAGATCGTGGAGGGGACGCAGGTCCCGCGAGACGTCGTGCTCCGCGTCCTCTATGCCTTCTTCGTGATGGGTCTGATCGGGATCGAGATCGGCCGGCCGCGGGACGAGGCCGAGGCTCACGACGACCAGGGCCGCAAGCCCGAGATCCCGCCACCACCTCGCGTGAGATCAGAGTCGAACGCTCAACCACGGAGTCGCCCCACGCCGCACCCCCCCGCTTCGAACGCTCAACCACGGAGTCGCCCCACGCCGCACCCCCCCGCTCCGAGCACTCAACCGAGGAGTCGCCCCACGCCGCACCCCCCCGCTCCGGCCGCGCCCCCGGCGGCACCCGCTCCTGCCCCAGAACACGCAGAAGCGCGCCGAACGCCGCGCGACTCGGAGATCCGCAGGGGATTGCTCGATCGTGAGATGAGAGCCGACTACGTGCGCCTGATGGACGCCGACTACTTCACGGTCCTCGGCGTCCAGTCATCGGCGAGCACGGACGAAATCCGACGCGCGTTCCGCATCCGCATACAGAACCTCAGGCCCCACATGCTCGTCGGCGCCACCCTCGAGACGCGCACCAGGGCCCAGGAGCTCTACCAGAAGGTCACCGAGGCCTACCTCGTCCTCGAGGACGACGAGCTCAGGAAGCGATACCTGGAGTCCCGGGCCAAGCCGCAGAAGGCCGAGGTCGAGCAGAAGAGGCGGAATCAAGCCGAGCGGAAAGACGCGGGCTCGTTCTCCGCCCTGCTCGGCTCGGACGTCTCCACGCTGTGGCAATCGTTCTTCGGCAAGGACAAGAAGGACACGTAGCCCGGGCGCGCCCTCACCCGTGACCCCTCTCCCCTCTCATGATTGATCGGATCTCCGCTTGTGCACTCATCGTGAGCGTGAGCGAACGGCTACAAGGCATCGGGCTATTTCGAAGACTGCTTCGAGAGTCGGATTCACGCATTCTCGCTGCTTGGCTCGGTCAAGCTAGGCCGCTCACGCTCACGCTCACGGAGGCGAACCAGATGATGTGTAGGATCATCAGGCTCCCCGGGGGAGAGGGGAACAGTGTCGAGCTCCTCGCCTACCGCCCCAGAGCCGCGGACAGGGCCTGCTTGTTGAAACCAGGGATGAGCTTGCCCTTGATTTCGAAGACGGGGACGCCGTTGGCCGGCACGCCCTGGCTCCGCGCCTTTTCCTGGAGAGAGCGCGCGGCGTCCTCGTCGCGCTCGATGTTCCTCTCCACGAACGAGATGTGCTGCGAGGCGAGCCACTGCCGTGCCTGCCTGCACACGGGGCAGGAGCTCGTGGCGTACATGATCACCCGGTCGGACCCCGACGGCGCAGGCGCGGACGGCGGGGCCGCCGGCGTGACCTTGGCCACCGGCTCGACGGGCTCCACCAGGCGTCCGATCTTCTCGAAGTCGGCGCGCTTCATCGATTTCACTGGGAACCGGTCGCCGGATGCCGGCTCCCTGAGGTCCGCGACCCAGATGCTCGCGGGGTCCTCGGGGGGGATGCGCGGGTCCTGAACACGGACCACGGCCCGGTGCGCCTCGGGGATGGCGTCACGGTTCGAGGCGACCTTGTGCTGGCCGCCCTCGTCAATCCAGGTGAAGACGAGATCGACCCCTCCGTCCGACGAGACTTCGACGACCGGACGCGCCCGGGCCGGTTCCCCGGCGTCGGCCAGCTCGCCCGTTCCGCGAGCCCCGCACGCCGACAGGATCACAAGGGAGAACACGACCTGTATCTTCGAGCTGCGCATCTCTATGTCTCGGCCTCCTGCTCCGCCTGCTCGAGCTGCTCGGACACCTCGGACCAGGACGAGAGCAGGTCCTCGAGCTCGCGGCGGGCGCGTCCGAGCCGCTCCTGCACCTGGTGGAGCTCCTGCCAGTCGTCGCCGACAGTTTCCTGGCCGGCCTCGAGCTCACCTATCTCAACCTCGGCCGCCGCGATGTGTTCCTCGAGCTGGCCCTGCTGCTTGCGGAGCCGCTCGATCAGCCGCTGGTGCTCCTTGCGGGCGAGGTACGACGCCTTGCGGAGCTCCTTGGCCGGGTCCACGGGCCGCGGCTCCGTCCCGGACGCCCCGGCCTTGCGGTCGCGGAGGTGCTGCCGGAGCTCCTGCCATGTCCCGGAGAACTGGGTCGCCTCTCCGTCCTCGAGGTGCAGGAACCGGGTCGCGACCCGGTCGAGGAAGTACCGGTCGTGCGACACGACGACGAGCGCGCCCTCGAACTGTCCGAGGCCCTCCTCGAGCACCTCCCGCGAGGGGATATCGAGGTTGTTGGTCGGCTCGTCGAGGGCAATGAGGTTGCGCGGGATGGCGAGGAGCTTGGCCAGTGCCACGCGGGCCCGCTCCCCTCCCGAAAACGTGGAGACCTTGCGCTCCTGGTCCTCGCCGCTGATCCGGAGCAGGCCGAGGTGCGATCGGATCGTTTCCGTTGACATCTCGGGCCGGATGGTCCGGATCTCGGCGATCGGATCGTTCTCGGGGTGGAGCTCCTCGAGCTCCTGCCCGCAGATGCCCGAGACCACGCCGTGGCCTCGCAGGACCTCGCCCTCCTCCACCTCACCCGCGAGCGTCCTCAGGAGCGTGGTCTTCCCTGCCCCGTTCGGGCCGACGATGCCGAGCCGTTCGCCCCGGAGGAGCTGGATGTCGAGCCCGCCGAACAGCCGGCGGCCGCCGCGGCACGAGCCGACGCCCTTGGCATGGAGGACGAGGCGGGCGCACCGGGGCGCGGGGGGCGGTCTGACCCTGGTCCCGCCCATCAGGGACCACACGTCCGCCGGCGCCTCGAGCGGTTCGCGCCGGTCGAGCATGCGCTGGCGCGCCTTGGCCTGGCGGCTGTAGATCCCGCCGCTCGCGTGGGTCCGGCGGATGAGCTCCTCCTGCTTCTCCCGCTCCGTCTTCTCGCGCTCGTAGAACTTGCGCGCCGTCTCGAGGCGCCGCTCCCGCTCCTCGATGTACCAGCGGTACGGGCCGGGAAACCGGGTGCAGCCGAAAGGCGCCAGCTCCACGGTCACCGGGCACACGGCGTCGAGGAACGCGCGGTCGTGCGAGATGACCAGCACCGCGCCGGGGAACGCGCGGACGATCTCCTCGAGCCGCTCCACGGTGTCCAGGTCCAGGTGGTTGGTGGGCTCGTCGAGCAGCAGGAGGTCCGGCGAGCCGGCGAGGACCTGGGCGAGCGCGAGGCGACGCCGCTCGCCGCCGGAGAGCGTGCTCACCGCGCGGTGGATGTCGCCGGCGCCGAGCTCGAGGTCGGCGGCGAGCTGCTCGACCCGGCGCTCGACCTCGTCGCCGCCCACGGCCTCGTACTCGACGCGGAGGCGGCCGTACACCTCGGGGTCCGCGAGCTCGCCGGTCGTCATGGCGCGCTCGAGCCGCGCGAGCTCGCGCCGCAGCTCGAGCAGCCTGCTGAAGGGCAGGAGCAGGGCCTCGAGCACGGTCCCGGCCATGTCGGCGTGCTGCTCCTGCCGGAGGAACGCCACGACGGCCGCCCGGCTCCGGTTGACCCGTCCGGAGTCGGGCTCGAGCTCTCCCGCGGCGAGCCTGAGGAGGGTGGTCTTGCCCACGCCATTGGGACCGACCAGGCCGATCCGCTCGCCCGGCTCGACGGTGAGGTCGACGTGCGTGAAGACCTCCTTGCCGCCGTACGAGAAGGACACCGAGGTGAGCTGGAGCAGGGGCACGGGCGCTATCTCTCCCGCTCGGCCAGGAGCCTCTTGTACGCATCGTCGCAGCGCTGGTTCGCCGCCTCGGCCTCGGCGAGGCTGCGGTCCGAGCTCCCGAGTAAGGACTCGACTTCCCGGTGCGACGCGACGATGTTCCCGAGACCGAGCTGGTTCATCGCGATGTCCATGCGGAGACACGCCTCGTCCGTGTCGATCCCGAGCTCGCTGGCGATGACCTCGACTCGCTGGTCTCCGAAGAGACAGCGCTCGATGATGTCGCGCTGGTCGGGCCGGAGCCTCGCGATCGCGGCGCCGAGCCGTGCTCGCTCCTCGTTCGAGATCCCGAGCTCTCGCGCGCCTCCGTCCTCCGGCTGGTCCCGCAGGATGCACCGCCGGGCGGCCTGTCGGAGCGCCGGGTTGAGCGCGTCGAGCGCGCGCTGCACCGCGGGCAGCAGGGACTCGGCCTGGTCGTGCTCGGCCTGGGCTCGCGCGAGGTGGCGGTACCCGACCACGCAGAGGTCCCGGACGCGGGCGACCTTGCCGCAGGGGACCTGCATCCGTTCCAGGTCGTCGAGCCCCGCCTCCCGGGCGTCGCCCCGGAGGCGGACGACCTTGGTCACGCCCCCGTCCACGCGGTCGAGCTGCTCGGCCCAGTCGGAGCATTCGTCGCGCAGGGCGCGGGCCACGAAGACGCCGACGACGCCGGCGACGACGAGGAACGACACGCCCATGACGGCGATGAGACGGAGGTCGACTCGCCTCTCGCCTCGCGACGGATCGCTCCTGGGATCGACGAGACCGCTCACGGGATGGCGTCGCCCTTGAGCTTGGCCTGCGAGGCGCGCGCTCGGCGTGTGGCCCGGACCGCGTCGGCGAGGTGGCGGTCGAGCTCCTCGAGCGCCTGGTCGTGCAGGGCCTTCTGCGCCCCGTCGAGCGACGTCTGGACCTGGTCGAGCGAGGAGGCGAGCTCGCCGGCGACCTGGCGGTTCTCGAGCCTGTAGTGGCGCCGCTCGAGTGCCCGGCGCAGCTTCTGCGACACGAGGTCCAGGTCGAGCACTGGCTTGATGATGTAGTCGAATGCGCCGAGCCGGAGCGCGTCGATGGCGGACTCGAGTGACGGGTAGCCCGTAAGGACGATGACCTCGACGTCGGGGTACGATGTCCGGCAGGTGTGCAGCACCTCGAGGCCCGAGCCGTCGGGGAGGTTCTTATCGACGACGACCACCTCGGGCGCGTCGCGCGCGAGCTCCTCGAGCGCCTCTGACAGCCGCGACGCGCCGCGGACGTCGAAGCCCTCGCCCGAGAGGTAGGTCTCGAAGAGGCGCCGGATCGCCTCCTCGTCGTCCACGAACAGGACGCGCGCGCCCCGCTTCACCGCACCAGACATCTCGGCGGCATCATAGGGAGGGGCCGGGACACGGTCAAGCGAGCCGGCGACGCGAAGCCGGCTTGACCCGTTCCCGGTCCCCGCTATGCTGCCCGCATGACGAAGCTCGTCAGACGGGTCCCATTTGGCAAGGCCGACCGGCTGGTGGTGAGCGAACACCGACTGGACAACGGCCTGACGGTGCTGGTGCTGGAAGACCACTCGGCGCCCGTGGCCGCGTACCAGACGTGGTTACGTGTCGGGTCGGCGTACGAGGACCCGGCGAAGACCGGGCTCGCGCACCTGTTCGAGCACCTGATGTTCAACGAGACCGAGAACCTGGGCCCGGGCGTGTTCGACCGGAAGGTCGAGGAGCTCGGCGCCCAGTCCAACGCCGCCACGTGGCTGGACTGGACGTACTACCACGAGCTGCTCCCGAGCGAGTCGCTCGGCGAGCTGATCGCGCTCGAGGCCGAGCGGCTCGCCCGGCTCAAGGTGCAAGCGCAGCAGGTCGAGACGGAACGCGAGGTCGTGGCGAACGAGCGGCGGTTCCGGGTCGAGAACGACGTGGGCGGCCGCATGTCGGAGCTGCTCCACGGCACGGTGTTCGAGGTCCACCCGTACCGGTGGCCGACCATCGGCTGGATGGAGCACATCCTGGGCTTCAACGAGGCGGACTGCCAGGCGTTCTACAGGACCTACTACGCGCCGAACAACGCGACGCTCGTGGTCGTGGGCGACGTTCGCGAGGCCGAGATCCTCGGCGTCATCGAGACACACTACGGCGGGATGCGGTCCCAGGAGGTGCCTCCGCCGCCCAACGTCGTCGAGCCGGTCCAGACCGCGCCGCGCTCCGGACGGCTGGAGTGGCCGATGTCAGCCGCGCGCGTCTCGATCGCCTATCCCGCGTTCTCGCTGGGCCACCCGGACCACGTGGCGCTCTCCACCCTCAACGAGGTGCTCTTCGGCGGGCGGAGCGGGCGGCTGCGCAGCCTGCTCGTGGACGAGGTGGAGCTCGTCAGCGACGTGTCGGGCTGGGTCTCGCCGTTCAGGTGGCCCGGGGTGTACGAGATCGACGCCGCGCTCCGGACGGGCGAGTCGTGGCAGCGGGTCGTGGACCTCGTGGAACGGACCATCGACGAGATCAAGGCCGACGGGCCGACCCCGGCCGAGATGGAGAAGGCGATCGCCCGCTCGGAGCGGTCCTTCTTCGAGAGCTTGGAAGGCGCGGACGGCAAGGCGGACAAGCTGGGCTTCTACCACACGACGCTCGACGACTTCGAGGCGCTCTTCCTCAGGGTCGAGCGGCTCGCCACGGTCACCGCCGACGACGTGGTCCGGGTCGCTCGGGAGGTCCTGACGCCGGAGCGGCGGACCGTCGTGGCTGCCGAGCCGACCGGAGGCGACGCGTGATGTCCGAGATCCACACCATCCACGAGCACAGCACGGACCTCCCCCTGGTCGACCTCCGGCACGTCGTCCGGACCGGCGCCGTCACGGAGCCGGCGGAGCTCACGGGCGTGGGACGGATCGCCCTCCGGCTGCTGCGGCGCGGCGCCGCGGGCATGGCCCGTCGCGAGCTCGACGAGGCGTTCGACCGGATCGCGGCCGTGGTCTCGGTCCAGGCCACGCCCGACTTCTACGCCATCCACGTCCGCGTGCTCCGCCGCTTCCTCGAGCGGGCCACAGACCTCGTGGCCAAGGTCATGCTCGAGCCCGAGCTCTCGCAGGATGAGCTCGATCGACTCAGGCGCGAGTCGGTGGCCGAGGTCGTCACGAGCCGCGATGACGACCGGCACCTCGCGTCGCGCGCGCTGCGAATGCTCGTCTTCGGTGATCACCCCTACGGCCTGACCACGCGGGGCACGGTCGAGACGATCGAGCGGATGACGCTCGACGACGCGGCTCGCTTCCTTGACCAGCACCTCGTCGCCGACGCGTTCCTGGTCGGCGCCGCGGGCGACATCGATGACGTGGCGCTGCGGGACTGCCTCGACCGGACCGTGGCGCGGCTCCCGCGGCGCTCGCCGCCGGCCGCCGACTGCGAGCCACCGGTGTCGGTTCCGGGGATCCGGGTCGTGCTCGTAGACAAGCCGGAGCGGACGCAGACCCAGATCTTCCTTGGACACGTCGGCACCGCGTACGGCGACCCGCACGACCTGCCGCTGCGCGTCGCGCTGACCGCGTTCGGCGGGACGTTCACGAGCCGGCTGATGCGGGAGGTGCGGGTCGAGCGCGGGTGGAGCTACGGAGCATACGCGAGCATGGGCCGCGGCCGGTTGCCGGACCTGCTCAACATGTGGGTGTTTCCGGCGATGAAAGACGCCGTGCCGTGCATCGAGCTCGTCCTGAGACTCTACGAAGAGCTCCAGGCCGAGGGCCCGACGCCGGACGACGTGGCCTTCGCGCGCGACTTCCTCGCGCGGAGCATGGCGCTCCAGAAGGACACCGCGTCCGCGCGACTGACGCTCCGGCTCAAGCAGGAGCTCCTCGGCATGCCGGACGACTACTACGACACGTTCGCCGAGCGGGTGCGGGCCGTCACGCCTGAGCAGGCGCGCGACGCCACGGCGGCACGGCTCGACCACCGGAGCCTGGCCATCGCGATCACGTGTACGGCCTCCGAGCTCGCCGGTCCTCTCCGGAAGCTGCTCGGCGACGACGCCGTCATCGAGACCATCCCGTACGATTCACCGAAGCTCGCGTGAACGCCGGCCCGGCGTAACAAAGCCAAGCGGCAAACGTGGTCGTGGTCGTGGTCGTGGCCGAGTGAGCTCAGTCCTTGGTGGACGAGGTGGACCCGGTGGGCGAGGTGGACATCACCGCATCGTCCACACCGTCCACACCGTCCACACAGTCCACACAGTCCACGTCCACGCTCACGCTCTCGCGATCACTCGGAGTCCGCGGGCGGGGCGGGATCGACGATGTGGAACTCGACGCGGCGGTTGGTCTGGCGTCCGTCGCGCGTGCGGTTGTTGGCGATCGGCCGCGTCTCGCCGAACCCCTGCGCGTCCATGCGGCCCATCTCGATCCCGTGCTCGACGAGCCAGCGCCTGACGCTCTCGGCCCGCCGTTGCGAGAGGTCCATGTTGTAGTCGTCGGCGCCCTGGCTGTCGGTGTGGCCCTCGACCCTGATCCTGCGGATCTGCTGGTTCACCGCGAGCACGCCCCGGACCTCGTCGAGGATCGGGAAGGCCGACGGGCGGAGCACGTCGCTGTCGAACTCGAACTCGATGCGTTGCAGGATCACGATCTGCGCCGCCTCGACGCGGATCGCGCGCGGGCAGCCGCGGTTGTCGGGCGGTCCGGGGGCGAGAGGGCAGTCGTCGTTCACGTCGAGCACGGTGTCCTGGTCGTTGTCGGGGTCGGGGCACCCGTCCTCGTCCTCGAACCCGTCCGCGTCCTCGGGGTCGTTGCGGCAGCTCCCGTCGGGCCCGTCGCTGGCGTCGAGGATCCTGTCCTGGTCGTTGTCGGGGTCGGGGCACCCGTCCGCGTCCTCGAAGTTGTCACGGTCCTCCGGGTCGTTGCGGCAGCTCCCGTCGGGACCGTCGACCTCGTCGATGACGCCGTCCTGGTCGTTGTCGGTGTCGGGGCACCCGTCCTCGTCCTCGAACTGATCGACGTCCTCGGGGTTGTTGCGGCAGCTCCCGCCGGGGCCGTCGGCGTCGTCGAGTATCCCGTCCTGGTCATTGTCCGTGTCGGGGCAGCCGTCCTCGTCCTGGAAGTCGTCGCGGTCCTCGGGGTCGTTGCGGCAGCTCCCGTTGGGCCCGTCGTCAGCGTCGAGGATCCCGTCCTGGTCGTTGTCGGGGTCGGGGCAGCCGTCCTCGTCCTCGAACTGGTCGAAGTCCTCGGCCTCCTCCGGGCAGCGGTCCACGGTGTGGCAGATGTGGTCCTGGTCGTTGTCCTCGCACTCGGGCGGCGGGGGACGGTGCCAGCCGAGGGTGAACACGCCGCGCGCCTGCGGCGAGCCGACGCCGCGGTTGAACCCGGCGCCTCCGGCGAAGCCGAAGCTGATCCCCGCGCCCGGGTAGAACCGCATGCCGAGGATGCCCTCGATGGGGCGCGACTCGCGGTCCATGATGTCGCTCGAGAACGGAGCCGAGCCGTAGACCTCGCCCATGATGTGCAGCCAGTCCGCGGCGATGATCGTCATGCCGCCGCCGTAGGTGAGCTCGTGGAACGACTCGAACGAGCCGAAATCGGCGCCCTCGCGCACGCGCGCACCGATGTTCGCGGTGATGCGGACCCGAGTCGGGCGCACCTCGAGCAGGAACTCGAACTGGCCGGTGAAGTTCGGGTCGCCGGCGAAGCGCTGGGTCTCGTCGGCCGCGGTGGCCGTCGGCGCGGTCACGGTGGCCTGGAACCCGAGCCCGAAGGTGTCGTCGTTCTCGCCGACGATGCGCACGCGCGCTCCGAAGAAGAAGTCTCCGAGCGCGGTCCCGTCGGCGGCGAGCGCGGCGAACGCATCGCCGAGCCCGTCCGGCGTATCGCTCGCCATGTAGAGGTTCAACGGGAGCCCCGCGAACACGAGGAGCCGGCTCCACAGCCCGAGCGAGAGGCCCAGGGTCCCCACGAGCTGGTGGGCGACCGGCGCGCCGATCTCGTATTCCCTGCTGCCCTGGGGCTGCTCCCAGGTGAGCGGGTTGTAGGCGTAGTCGAAGTGCAGGTGGGCGGAGAAGCGCAGGTGGCCCAGGTCGTTCGGCCGTGACAGGGCGAAGCCGTCCTCGGGGGTCTCGGCGGCTCGATACCGGTCGAGGGCGAAGCGCGCCTCGACGGCGTCAGACTCCTGCGCCCCGGCGGGACGCGTTCCAACGACGCCGCTCACAACGAAGACCACGAGCGGTATCACCAATCCGCGCCAGCTCACGTGTTTCATGTCTGTGGTTCTGCCCGCCGTCGGCGGTCGCTGTCAAGCGAGGTTATGCAGGGAGAGCGAGGATCCGTGGAATGGGAGCCTCCCCAACGTGAGCGTGAGCGTGAGCGTGAGCGTGAGCGTGAGCGAAATATCGAAAAAACGGTTGATGTTGCCGCCAAGCTCCCCCGACAGGTCGAACCTCGAGGGTAGGAGGATGCTCGAGGAACTCGAGAGAGGTCTGGTATCGTCAGCCGCTCACGCTCACGCTCACGCTCACGCTCACGCTCATGGGTTATAAGGCTCGGTGCTCCCCCACTTCGGTGAACCTCACCCGCCCGGGGATTCATCTCCGGGCACGTCGGGCGCCGTGTTCGGATCGGTCGGCTCGGGCGTGGGGGCCGGCGCGTCCTCGGCCCGTGGTTCCGCGCGGCGATCGCCGCGTCGCCCCTTGCCCTTGCCGCGTCCCCGTCCGCCGTCGGGCGGTCGCCGCCCGTCGCGGGGCTCCTCGTCGGGCGCGCGGCCGGTCACGTCGCGGTAGAGCTGCTCGAACCGCCGCGCGAGCTCGCGAATCGCGTCGCCCGGGGTCGGGGGGATCGCCCGCCACGACCTCAGCAGCTTCTCGGCGGTCTCCTCGATCCGCAGCTTCTCCTGCGAGATGGCTTCCTGGCGGAATGTGTTGTTCTCCATGGCCCGCTGGAGCCGCTGAGCGACGTCCTCCTCGCCCGAGCCCTCGGTGTCCGGACCCTTGCCGGCGGGGGCCTTCGCCGCGAACAGCTTCTCCATCTGCGCGACGATCCGCTCCCGGCTCTGCATGGTCGTCGCCGGCGCGAGCTCGGTGTCGGCGAGCTCTGCGCTGCACTCGGTCATGATCTTGGCGCAGATCTGCTCGAGCCGCGTGTTGAGGGCCTCGACCTCGTCGAACGGGATGGGCTCGATGCTCGGCCATTCCCGCCAGATCTCGAGGAGCCGATCGGCCAGGTTGCGCCTCGAGTCCTCGTCCACCGTCCACAGGGAGAGCTCCTCGAGCTCGTCGCAGAGCCCCTGCTTGCGGGACAGGTTGGCGCGGCGGCCGTCGTCGAGGTGCGCGTCCCGGCGGGCGAAGAAGCGGTCGCAGGCCGCGCGGAACCGTTTCCACACGGCGTCAGAGTGCTTCTTGGGCACCGGACCGATCCCGCGCCATTCGTTCTGGAGGTCCTTGAGCGAGTCGGCTGTCTCCTGCCACTCGCTCGAGTCCGCCATGGCCTCGGCCCGCTCGCACAGCCCTTCCTTGATGCGCAGGTTCTCCTCGCGTTCGCCATCGAGCTGCGTGAAGTGCTCCTTGCGACGGTCGAAGAACCGATCGCAGGCCGCGCGGAACCGTTTCCACACGGCGTCGGAGTGCTTCCTGTCGACCGGGCCGATGGCCTTCCAGTCGACCTGGAGCTGCTTGAGCCGGTCCGCTGCGCCCTTCCAGTCCTCGGACTCCGCGAGCTCCTCGGCCTCGACGCAGATGGCCTGCTTCTTCTCGAGGTTCCCCTCCCGCTCCTGCTTGACGGAGACGAAGAACCCCTCGCACCGAGCGAATGCCTCATCGCACGACTTCTTGAAACGCGCCCAGAGCTCGTCCTTCTTCTCGAACGTCCCGTGTCCAATCTTCTTCCACTCACCCTGGAGCGCGCGGAGCTGGGCGGCGATCTCGGCCGGCTCGACGACCTGGCCCAGCGCCTCGGCCCGGACGCACAGCTCCTCGAGCTTGGCATCGGCGAAGTGCCGGTTCCAGCCCTCGGCCTCGCGGAGCTCCTCGATCTTCCTGTGCAGGTCCTTCTCGAGGTCGCGGAACCGGTCGCGGAGGTCGTTGAACGCCTGTTTCGACGGGACGGGGCCGGGCGACCTGAGCGCCTCGCGTACCTCCTTGATCCGCCGGCTCATGACCCGCCAGTCGGTGCCGTCCTTCAGCTCCACGAGACCCTGGACGAAGCCGGCGAGCCGCTTCTCGTTCTCTTCCCTCTCTGCTTTCCTTGCCGCCTTGTCTCCGGTCTCGCGCTCCTTGAGGGTCTCGTGGACCGCGTCCCAGCGCGCCTGGAGGTCCGTGTCCACGCCGAGCTCCCGGACGAGCGCGTGCCACCGGCGCCGGAGCGGCTGCATCTCCTGACGGACCGCGTCGAGCGACGTGGACTCCCTGGCGGCCTCGGCCTTCGCCACGAGCTGCTCGAGCTCCGTGCGCGCGTCGCGGCGCGCGAGCCACGCCGCGCGGCGGCGCCGGAACCGATCGACGGCCTTCTTCATGCGGGCCTCGAGCTCGGCGCCGTGCTCGGCGGGCGCCGGGCCCAGCGCGGCCCACTCCGCCTCGAGCGCCTGGAGCGCGGCCTCGTCGCCGTCGTCCGGCAAGGTCTCGACGCGCTCGCAGACGGCGGATCTGGCCTTCGCGTCGCGCTCGATCTCAGCCTTGGCCCGCTTCACGTCGGCGAGGCGCTGCTCGTATGCCTCGAGCTCCGTCGCGAAGGCCTTGCAGGCATCTCCGAACCGGGTCCACAGGTCCGAGTGGTCCTCGGACGACTCGCCGGTGAGCTTCGAGAAGCGCTGCGTCAGTTCCTCGAGCTTCGCCGCGACCGCGGGGTCGCCCGAGGTCGGCGAGAGCTTCTCGACCTCCTGGCACAGGAGCACGAGCTGCGCGTGCCGGTGGCGCTCGAGCTCGCGGTCCGACGAGCCGTCGTCCGCGGCTCCGGGGGCGGGCCCCTGGAGCTCGTCGAGCTTCCGCCGGGCGCGGATCCTGAGGCTCTTGGTCTTGGCCTGCTTGGCCACGGCCTCGAGGCTGGGCGGGTCGTCGATCCGATCGAGCGCGGCGAGGGCGACCTGCCGGCTCGCGCCGCCGAGGGCGAGGCTCCGCAGCGTGGCGACGTCGTCGATGGCGGCGACCGCGGCGAGGCTGACCTCCTCGTCCTTGGCCTGCCGGGCCACGTCGGCGAGGGACTTCGGGTTGGAGAGACGCTCGAACGCCGCCCGGCGGACCTCGACGAAGCGGGTCCGCCTGGCCACCTCGGCGAGCGCGCTCTCGTCGGAGATCCGGGCCAGGGTCTCGATCGCGGTGTCCGCGTCCTCGGTGTCGAGAAGCACGTTGACCAGGTAGCCCGACGCTCGCTCGTGCGCCAGGTCCGCGAGCGGGCCGTCGAGGTCTCCGGCGAGCTCGGCGAGGACGTCGGGGTCCTCGAGCCTTCGGATCGCCAGGCGCCGGACCCCTTCGTCGGAGTCGTTCCGCGCGATCTGGGCGAGGGTCGTGGTCTCGCTCGGGTCGAGCGAGCGCACGGCGTTCATGCGGACGGTGACGTCACTGTGCTTCCATTTTGGCTTGAAGAGATCGACCAGGGCCATGACTCCTCCCAGGGGTTCGCGTGCAGCTCCGGGGGCCGTGCCTCCGGGCGCGTGTTCCGGCGAATCTATGCCGTGCGACAAGTCAGGACAAGAGGGGTATCATCCGCGTCATGCGTGGGGCGGACCCGCGACTGTACAACGACGACCTCGCGCCAACGACCGCGGCCCAGCGGACGTGGAGCTGGACCAGCATCGCGGCCCTGTGGGTCGGGATGGTCGTCTGCGTTCCGACGTACATGCTCGCGGCCGGGCTGATCGAGCAGGGGATGTCGTGGAGCCAGGCCGTTCTGACGGTGACGCTGGGCAACGTGATCGTGCTCGTGCCGATGGCGCTGATCGGCCACGCCGGGACCAAGCACGGCATCCCGTTCCCGGTGCTGCTGCGCGCGTCGTTCGGCACGATGGGCGCGAACGTGCCGTCGATCCTGCGCGGGCTCGTGGCCTGCGGGTGGTTCGGGATCCAGACGTGGGTCGGCGGGGCGGCCATCTACACGATCCTGAACACGCTCTCCGGTGACTGGTTCGTGGGGGAGCCATTGCCCGTGCTCGGGATCGACGCGTGGCAGACGGTCTGCTTCCTGTCCTTCTGGGCGCTCCACGTGTTCTTCATCGTGTACGGCACGGAGTCGATCCGCTGGCTCGAGACCCTCTCGGCGCCGTTCCTGATCGTGATGGGTCTGGCGCTGCTCGCGTGGGCGTACGTCCGCGCGGGCGGGTTCGGCGAGATGCTGGCGGCGCCGTCGCAGTTCGATGCGGGCGGGCCGCGGGAGGGCGAGCTCTACCGCGTGTTCTTCCCGAGCCTGACGGCCATGGTGGGGTTCTGGGCCACGCTGTCGCTCAACATCCCGGACTTCACGCGGTTCTGCAAGAGCCAGCGGGACCAGGTCATCGGCCAGGCCGTGGGGTTGCCGCCCACGATGGCGCTCTTCTCGTTCATCGGCGTCGCGGTCACATCGGCGACTATTACGATCTTCGGCGAGGCGATCTGGGACCCGGTGCAGCTCCTCGGCCGGATGGGCGGGATCACGGTGGTCGTGGCGCTCTTCGTGCTCATCGTGGCGACGCTGACGACGAACCTCGCGGCCAACGTCGTGGCGCCGGCGTACGGGTTCTCGAACATCGCGCCGAAGCGCATCTCGTACAGGACGGGCGGGTACATCACCGCGGGTCTGGGCATCGCGATGTTCCCCTGGAGGCTGCTCGAGTCGGCCGGCGCGTACATCTTCACCTGGCTGATCGGGTACTCGGCGCTGCTCGGCCCGATCGCGGGCATCCTGATCGTGGATTACTACGTCATCCGGCGCTCGGAGCTCGCGGTGGACGACCTGTTCCGGACCGACGGCCGATACCGGTACTGGCGCGGGTGGAACCCCGCCGCGCTCGTGGCGCTCGCGCTGGGCGTCGCGCCCAACGTCCCCGGGTTCCTGAAGGCCGCCGGCGCGCTGGAGTCCGTACCGGCATTCTTCGAGACGTTGTACACGTACGCGTGGTTCGTCGGGCTGGCCGTGAGCGGGACGGTCTACGGCATCTGGATGAGCATCGCCGGAAAAACGGGACGCGAGCATGTCGCACGACAGTGAGAGTCGAGGAGTCGTGGTGTGCATCCTGCTCGCCGCCGCGCTGGCGCTCGCGGCGTGCGGCCAGCGACGGGCCGTCGAGCCGGCCCCGGATCCGGCTCCCACCGTGGCGAGCGAGCCGCCGCGATTCCCGCCGCGCGTGGTCGAGGCGGCGCGATTGCTCTCGGACGCGGGCGAGGGGCCAACGACCGCG
>Ga0233425_10006858_pt1 | contig 16452 bp, 14 predicted proteins | sample Watercolumn_Towu_2_FD_181712 | JGI IMG/M metagenome (GOLD analysis project Ga0233425, IMG submission 181712) | Freshwater microbial communities from Lake Towuti, South Sulawesi, Indonesia - Watercolumn_Towuti2014_140_MG | ecosystem: Environmental > Aquatic > Freshwater > Lake | place... | reverse complement strand
TCACACGCGCCGTTCTGGATGTCTCCCGGGACGGCAAATCCCTGGGCGAGATCTACCCGCGCTACGACCTGTACCCGAGCGGCCAGCCGATGACCATCCCCGGGGTGCGTTCCACCCTGGCGGACGATATCTACGTGGTCCTGGTCAACTGGGAGAACGTGACCGCCAGCCAGACACCGTTCAAGTTCTACCACAACCCGCTGGTCAACTGGTTGTGGATCGGCAGCCTGCTGTTCATCCTCGGCTATCTGGTCGCCGCCTGGCCGCAAAAGGAGGACGAATGACCGCTCGCCCGCGACGCATCCTGGCCCTGCTGGCCTTTGCCCTGGTTTTCCTTTCGCTGGTCTCGGGCGTGGCCCGGGCGCAGGCCCCGACCCCCTCCGATGACGACGTGAACGAGGTCGCCCGGCAGCTGTACTGCCCGGTGTGCGAGAACACGCCGCTGGATGTCTGCCCGACCGAAGCCTGCCGGCAGTGGCGTGACCTGATCCGCCAGATGCTGGCCGAGGGCAGAACCGCGCCTGAGATCGAGCAGTATTTCGTCGAGAATTACGGCGCCCGGGTCCTGTCCGAGCCGCCGCGCACCGGTCTGAACTGGCTGGTCTACGTGGTCCCGCCGGCCGCCTTCCTGCTGGGCGCGTTCCTGCTCTTCCGCTCCTTCCGCATGTGGCGCCGGCAGACCCCGGCTCCCGCGCCGGTCAAACCGGACACCGGTTCGACCGATCCGTATGTCAACCGCCTGGAAGAAGAACTTAAGAAACGGAAGTGATTGCAGATGACTGAGACGAATGCCAAAACTCCCGCCGGGGAGACCAAATCCCGCGGCGTCGCGCTCTGGGTGCAGATCCTGGTCTGGGTCGGGCTGCTCGCCCTGCTGGCCCTGGTGGCGGTGGGCCTGATGAAGGCGCAGAAACCGATCATGGCGGTCGGCGCCCAGGTCCCCGATTTCACCCTCAGCCTGTATTCCGGGTATGAGTACGCAGGCGGCAGCGAGGTCAGCCTCTCCGACTTGCGCGGCAGGGTGGTCGTGCTCAATTTCTGGGCCTCCTGGTGCAAGCCGTGCGAGGGGGAAGCCGCCGATCTGGAATCCGCCTGGCGCTCATACCAGGAGTCCGGGCAGGTCGTCTTCCTGGGCGTGGATTATGTCGACACCGAGCCCGAGGCGCGCTCCTACCTGTCCAAGTTCGAGATCTCCTATCCCAACGGGCCGGACCTCGGGACGCGCATCTCCCAGCTGTTCAACCGCAACCTGGGGGTGCCCGAGACCTACATCATCGACCGGGATGGCATCCTGCGCTACATCAAGATCGGTCCGTTCCTGTCCGTGCAGGAAGTGCAGGGCGTGATCGCCCCGATTCTGAACGGAGACTGACCCATGGATATCAGCGCACTTTTTCTCTTGTTCCTGGTGGTGGCCATCGTCACCCTGTTCATCACCCGGCCGGTCCGGACCGCACAGCCGGGCGGTCACGACGACCAGCTGAAGTCCGTCCTGCTGGCCGAACGCGAGCGCGTCCTGAACTCCCTGTCCGAGCTGGATGCCGATCAGCAGCTCGGCAAGATCCCCGAAGAGGACTACCAGCCGCAGCGTACGCTGCTCGTGGAGCGGGGCGCGGATGTCCTGCGCCGGTTGGACGGACTCGCCGCCGCGCAGCCGGAAGCGCGCAAAGCCCGCCAGGCGCCGCCGCTGAAAAAGGGAGCCACGAAAGCCGCCGCCGGGGTGGTCGATGACGAGGCCCTGGAGGATCTGCTTGCCCGCCGCCGGTCCGCGCTGCGCGAGAAGACGGCCGGCTTCTGCCCGGGCTGCGGCAAACCGGTCCTGAAGTCGGATAAATTCTGCCCAGCCTGCGGCCGGGCGATCGCTTGAGTTGCTCGTTCAATACCGAATTCATCTTTGAAGGATTTTCGAATGAAGCTGCGCACCCTGGCACTGCTGCTCGCTTTCGCCGTCGTCCTGGCTGGCTGTTCGCTGGCCGGCGACGTCACCCCCCCGCCGGATTACAACACTCCCACGCCGGCACCGACCCTCTCGGGCCTGGTCCCCTCCGCTCCGCCTTCGCCGGCTGCCGGTGCGGCGTTCTTTACCGAGAGCTGCGCCCCCTGTCATGGCAGCGCAGGCCTGGGCAACGGACCGATGGCCGGCCAGCTGCCCGTGGCGGTGCCCGCCATCGGCCTGCGCGACATCTCCAGCCAGTCCTCCCCGACGACCTGGTATGAACTGATCTCCAACGGCCGCCTGGACCGGGGCATGCCGGGCTTCATCGCCCACCCCGAGTCGGAACGCTGGGACGTGCTCGCCTATGTCTACACCCTGAGCACGACCCCCGAAGAGACCGCGCTGGGCGCCGAACTGTACACCGCACGCTGCGCCAGCTGCCATGGCCCGCAGGGGGATCTCATCCCGACTGCCGACCTGACCGACCAGGCATTCATGTCCAGCCAGAGCGGGACCGCCCTCTACCGTTCCATCGCCGAAGGCAATGGGACCATGCCCGCCTTTGCCGACCAGCTCAGCCAGGCCGAGATCTGGGCCCTGACCGCCTACCTGCGTCTGTCGACCTTCGACCGCAGCGAAGTTGCGGCTGCCACGTCGGTTCCGACGGAAAACCCGGAAGTCGCTGCGGCCACCCCGCAGCCGGCCCAGGAAGAAAGTCCGGCACTCGAAGCCAGCCCGGCTCCCGCAACCCAGAGCATCTCGGTCAGCGGCCTGGTCACGAACGGGTCCGGCACGGGCCTCCCTGCACAGGCGGTCGCCACCCTGCACATCTTCGATCTGCAGGGCAACCAGGAGGTGGACAGCCAGGAGCTGTCGCTCCAGCCGGACGGTTCCTTCCTGGTCGCCGATCTCCCCCCGGTCGAGAATGTCGCCTACTGGGTCAGTGTCGAACATCAGGGTGTCAGCTATTCCTCCCAGCCGGGCATGTACGACGGGTCGAGCAGCAGCTTCGATCTGCCGGTCACCGTCTACGACAGCACGGCGGACCAGACCGTTCTGAGCCTGGACCAGGTGCATGTGAACCTCAGCCCTGCCGAGGAGGGGATGCTGCAGGTGGTCGAGATCTACATCCTCTCCAACCCCGGGGTCAGCACGGTGATCATCCCTTCGGACGGGACCAGCGTGCCTTTCATTCAGCTCCCCGCGGAGGCGGCCGGCGTGCAGTACCAGCTCGCCAATGGCAGCGAACCCCTGCTCGGAGCCGAGGACGGTTTTGCCATGCCGCCCTCTTCCGGCCAGTACGGGATCGTGGCCATGTATACCCTGCCGTATGGGCGCAGGCTCGATTTACAGCAGAGCTTCCCGCTGCCGGTCAACTCGCTGGTGCTCTTCGTGCCCGAAGGCATGAAAGTGCGCAGCGACCAGCTGACGGATGGCGGTGTGCAGGATTTCCAGGGCCAGACCTTCACGCTCTTCCAGGCGGATAACCTTGCCGCCGGGGGAACGCTCTCGATGACGATCTCCGGAAAACCCGGCACGGCCGGCGGCTTCGTGCTTGACCAGCGCACCGGCATGCTGATCGGCCTGGGCGCGCTCGGGCTGCTGCTCATCGTCGCCGGTGTCTACCTGTACATCCGCGACCGCCGCCTGGCGGCGGAAGAGGAGGAAGAGGACCTTGAGGAAGAGGACGCGCTCGGCGATGACCAGGATGCCATCCTGGACGCGATCCTGGCCCTGGACGACCGCTTCCAGGCCGGCGAGATCGCCGAGGCAGCCTACCAGGCCCGCCGTCAGGAATTGAAATCCCGGCTCAAGACCGGCCAGGAAGGGTAAGTCCGCTCCAGGGACACGCCATTTCCATGATCCACGTCCGCAAGCTTGTGAAACGCTTTAGCTTGAAGACCGTCCTGCGCGGCCTGGATTTCGAGGTCCGGGAAGGCGAGTTCGTCGTCCTGCTCGGTCCCAACGGGGCCGGGAAGACGACCTTCATGCGCATCCTGGCATCGCTTTCCCGGCAGACCCTGGGCGAAGTGCGCGTGGCGGGTCATTCCCTGCCGGGCCAGGCGGCGGCCGTCCGCCGCAGCCTGGGGGTGGTCTCGCATCTGCCCCTGCTCTACGGCGATCTGACCGCCGAGGAGAACCTGCGCTTCTTCGGCCGCATGTACGACCTGCCCGGGCAGGAGCCGCGCATTCCCGAAGTGCTGGAGATCGTCGGCCTGACCGCCAGGCGCCATGACCTGGTGCGCACCTTCTCACGCGGCATGCAGCAGCGCCTGGCCATCGGGCGGGCCATCCTGCACGACCCGGAGGTGCTGCTCTTCGACGAGCCGCACACCGGCCTGGACCAGGACGCCTGCGACATGCTCGACCGCCTGCTCAAGGAGGTCTCCGGTCGCGGCCGCACCGTGGTGATGACCTCCCACGATCTCTCGCGCGTCGAGAGCCTCGGCACGCGCTTCGATGTGCTCACCCGGGGCGTGATCGCGGTGAGCACCGCCCGGGAGCAGCTGCGCGGCAACCTGCTCGACTTCTACCGGGAGGCGCTGCAATGAAGCCGCGGCGGAATTCCGGTTATTTCAAGGCCATCCTGGCCATTGCCTGGAAGGACCTGGCGGCCGAGCTGCGTTCGCGCGAGCTGCTTTCCGCCATGCTGGTCTTTGCCCTGCTGGTCATCCTGATCTTCAACTTCGCCCTGGAGCTGGATCCCGGGACGCGCCGCATCGCCACACCCGGCATCCTGTGGACCACCTTCGCCTTCGCCGGCACGCTCGGCCTGAACCGTTCCATGGCCATCGAGAAGGACCGCGGCTGCCTGGACGGGCTGCTGCTGGCGCCGGTCGACCGTTCGGCGATCTACTTCGGCAAGCTGCTCAGCAACCTGGTTTTCATGCTGATCGTCGAGACGATCGTCCTGCCGGTCTACAGCGTCCTGTACAACCTGAACCTGTTCGTCCCCGGCCTGATCGGCATCATCCTTTTGGGATCCTTCGGGTATGTGGCGGTCGGTACGCTGCTCTCCAGCATGGCGGTGCAGACCCGCACCCGGGATGTGCTCCTGCCGATCCTGCTCTTCCCGGTCGTCATCCCGGTCCTGGTGGCGGCGGTCAAGGCCAGCGCCGGATTCCTGGAAGGGATCGCCTTTGCGGAGATCCTGCCCTGGTTGAACATCCTGCTGGTCTACGATGTCGTTTTCACCGCCATCGCCTTCATGGTGTATGAATTCGTGGTCGAAGAATAATCCGTTCAAGGAGTCGCAATGAAAGCTCAACCGCTCGTTTTGAAAATCATGAACGTGGCCTCGGGCCTGCTGTTGGCGGGTTCGCTGGCGATGGTCTTCCTGTACGCCCCGCTCGAAGCGGTCATGAACCACGTGCAGAAGATCTTCTACTTCCACATCTCCAATGCCTGGGTCGGGATGCTGGGTTTCATCGTCGCCGCCTTTGCCGGGATCATGTTCCTGGTCAAGAAGGACCTGAAGTGGGACATCGTCGAGGTCGCGGCCGTCGAGATCAGCCTGGTCTTCTTCCTGATCGCCATCGTCACCGGCTCGATCTGGGCGCGTCCCTCCTGGGGCACCTGGTGGACCTGGGATGCGCGCCTGACCACCGCCGCCATTCTCGAGATGGTCTACCTGGCCTACATGCTCCTGCGCCAGGGCATCGAAGACCCGGACCGCCGCGCCCGCTTCGGGGCGGTCTACACCCTGATCGGCGGGATCAGCGTGCCGATCACCTTCGTTTCCATCCGCCTGTGGCAGACGATCCACCCGGCGATCATCGGCACCGAAAGCGCCTCCGCCCAGGGCGGTTTCGCCATGGCCCCGGCCATGCTGCAGACCATGTTCTTCTGCCTTTTCGCCTTCTCGGTGATCTTCGCCACCCTGCTCTGGCACCGCGTCCGCCTGGGCCGGCTGGCCCAGCAGGTCGAGCTCCAGAAGCTGGAAGCCATGCAGTAAGGAAGGGACCCCATGATCAATCCTGTCGTTTCCCTCAAGTACATGCTTGCCGGTTACATCGCCATCTTCTCCATTTTGGGGATCTACCTGGCGAGTCTGGTCGTCCGCTGGAAGAACCTGCAGCGTGACCTGCAGATGTTGAAAGATCTGCAGGAGAAAAAGTAAGGTCCATCACCACGGAGAACACTGAGTCCACGGAGAAAAACCGGGGGAATCTCTGTGGGCTTCGTGGGCTCCGGGGTAGATCCGCTGCTTTTCCCCACGATTTAAAGCACTCTCAAAAAGTAGCCAAGCCCCCCGAAGTCCGCTATAATGATAGCGGACTTCTGTTACGGGGCGAAATGGATAAACTGAAGCAGGCCGTTCTGGCGGCCATCCCACTCCTTGTCATCGCAATCCTGGGCCCGGCGATCGGGTTCCGGCGGGCTTCCGCCGCGGGGGAGCCGCCCCCGGGGCCGGACCGTTTCACGGTCATCGACCAGGAGTATACGCGCTACGAATGGTGGCTGACCGCCTGGGCGGACAACCAGGTCGCCTGCACGCTGGAGATCGACCACGCCGGGCTGCCCCTGGGCGGGGAGGTGTATTCCATCTGCGGGAAGGCGCTCTACGACCGCTGGATGGCGACCCGGCCTTGCACCCAATCCGAGACGGACCCTGCGTCCTGCACGGGATACTACCTGGTCCTGGCCGGCAGCGAAGCGGCCGTCCGCCAGGTGCCGGTGGCGCTGCCCGAGGCCGTCGTCTGGGTGACCCTGGATGGCTGTGCGCCCTACAATTCCACCTTCCGCTGCGATGCCCTGCCGACCCTGGTCCTGACCGGGGAGGAGCCCCTGTCCGGGGAGTACATCCTCAGCCTGGCCGGGCGCCTGGATGGCAGCGACTTCACCTGCGACCCGCTCTGCCAGGTGGACCTGGCTCCGACAGGCCAGGACGGTCTGCGGCTCGAATTCTGGGCAACTTCCAGTTACGGCGACACCAGCCGCCTGTTCGAAGCGCACGTGCGCGTCATCGGCTCGGACGATCCCGCCGATCCCACCTGGTACGTGGACGTGCTGACCGACCGCTGGCGCGGCGATCCGCTGGCCGGCTGTTCCCAGGAATGGCATTCCTTCCCGCCGGTGGGCGGCGTGCCTGCCTGGTTGTCCACCCCCCAGCGGGCGGAGGAGCTGGTTTCGAATGTGACCTATGAATACCTGTCCGCCCGGCTGCTCCGGCAGGGCATCGCCGACGGCGCCGCCTGCCCGGATGGCGGCCTGACGCCCGACGGCCAGGCCAGCCCCTGCGGTTTGGAAGCCGCCCGCCCGGCGGTGGTCGCCTGGCAGAACCGCTTCGATGGCCTGATCTTCGATGCGGCCCGGGCGACGGGCGTCCCGGCGCAGCTGCTGAAGAACCTGTTCGGGCGCGAGAGCCAGTTCTGGCCGGGGGTCACCCCCGGCCGCCCGGAAGCCGGCCTGGGCCAGCTGACCGGGAACGGCGCCGATACGGCCCTGCTCTGGAACCGGCCTTTCTTCGAGCAGTTCTGCCCAGGCGTTCTCGATGACGCCCTCTGCCGGCGCGGCTATCCCCACCTGAGCCTCAGCCAGCAGGAAGAGCTGCGCCGGGCGCTGGTCGACAGTGTGGACGCCTTCTGCGCCGACTGTCCGCTCGGCCTGGACCTGGTCCGGGCGGAGGACAGCATTGCCATCTTCGCCGAAACCCTGCTGGCCAACTGCGCCCAGGCGGGCGCCCTGGTCGGCAACACCTACAATCTCGCCCCCGGCGAAAAGGCGAGCTACGAGGACCTGTGGCGCTTGACGCTGGTCAACTACAACGCCGGTCCGGGCTGTCTGACCCTGGCCCTGCAGGAGACCAAACGGGTGGGGGAGGCGCTGAACTGGGCAAATCTCGCCTCGCACCTGACCCCGGCCTGCCGGGGTGCGCTCGACTACGTCGAGCAGATCACCCGCCTGCTGCCCTGATCATGATGCTCAGGAATCGACAAGAGCGGACGCATCCGTCCGCTCTTGTGTTTTCTCCTGGCAGGTCCTTATTTCCCGCGCAGCAGGGCCTCGATATCGTCCAGGTGGGCGGTGCGGTGCAGGGAGCGCTCCACCAGCCGGTTGTTGACCTGCATCATCCGGTCGATCAGCTCCGGCGGACACTCCTCCAGCATCCGGTCCAGCTTCCCGGCCAGTTCGACCGCCAGCCCGGCAGCCTTCTCGGGAGGGATGGCCCCCAGGATCGGGGCCAGGATGTCGTTCAGGCTGTCATCGAAAAGCGGGCTGACCAGCTCCCCGTTCTTCTTCGCCAGCTCGATGACATGGATGGCGCGCTGGTCCCAGAAGGCCACGTGGGCCAGGCTGACGTAAACCGGCCATTGATCGTCCGCCGTTTGGGTAAGCTGCTCCGGCGAAAGCCGCTGGACCAGGCTCGCCATCCGTTCGCTGGACTGGCGGTTGGCCTGGAAGATCCCGGATCTGTTCATTGTTCCTCTCCTTCTTGCGAAGTGATGCTTGCCTGCGAATAGTATAACACTCCGGCATTCAGGATCGTGGATGACCTCATTCCTTGTCAACCTATACAGAAAGACAGGAACTTCCTTTATAATAGGACAATCTCTATCTGGAATGGCGTCCGCATGGCAAAGAAAACCACCGCACATCTTCCCCTGACCCCTGAAGAGATCCTGAGTGACTACCGACTGGCCTACCGTTCCCGGCAGGTCTCCATCGTCGGGCGGCGCGAAGTGCTCTCCGGGAAGGCGAAATTCGGCATCTTCGGCGACGGCAAGGAGGTCCCGCAGCTGGCGATCGCACGCGCCTTCCGCAAGGGCGACTGGCGCTCGGGCTACTACCGCGACCAGACCTGGGTGCACGCCCTGGGTGTGCTCGATTTCCAGGCCTACTTCGCCCAGCTCTACGCCCACGCCGACCTGGAGGCCGATCCGGCCACCGCCGGGCGCTCGATGGTCGGGCACTTCGTCTCCCGTTCCATCGAACCGGACGGCGCCTGGAAGGACCAGACCCAAATGTACAACGTCGCCGCGGACGTCTCGCCGACCGCCGCGCAGATGCCGCGCCTGGTCGGGCTGGCCTACGCCTCGGTGCTTTACCGCCAGAACGAAGCCCTGCGCGAGTTTTCGAAGTTCTCGCACAACGGGGACGAGGTCGCCTGGGCGACGATCGGCAACGCCTCCACCGCCGAGGGCATGTTCTGGGAGGCGGTCAACGCCATCGGCGTGCTGCACGCCCCGGCGGTGATCACCATCTTCGACGACGGCTACGGCATCTCGGTCCCCAACCAGTTCCAGATGGTCAAGGAGAACATCGGCGCCATCCTGAAGGGCTTCGAGCGCATCCCCTGCCCGGCGGACGAATGCGACCGCGGCTTCGACCTGTATACGGTGCGCGCCTGGGAGTACCGCGCCCTGCTGCACACCTACACCGCCGCGGCCGACACGGCTCGGGAATTCCACGTCCCGGCGCTGGTGCACGTCACCGAGGTGACCCAGCCGCTCGGCCACTCCACCTCCGGCTCGCACGAGCGCTACAAGACCCCCGAACGCCTGGCCTGGGAGGCCGAGTGGGACTGCATCAAGCGCATGCGTGCCTGGATGCTCGAGAACCGGGTCGCCGGGGAAAAGGAACTGGACCAGGCCGAGGAGCAGGAAAAGGAGCTTGTCGAGCAGGCCCGCAAGCGCGCCTGGGAAGCCTACCAGGCGCCGCTGCTGGCCGAACGGGCCGCGACCGTCGAGCTGCTCGCCGGCACCGCCCGGGCCTCGCGGCACGCCGCCGAGTTGGAACCCCTGCGCACCCGGCTGGCCGAGGCGCCTGCCCCGGTGCGCAAGGACATGGTCACGGCCGTGCACGCGGCGCTGGTGCTGACGCGCGACGAGCCCCCGGCCGTGCGCGAGCAGCTGCTCGCCTGGCGCAAGGCGCTGGAGCCGCTCCAGGAGGACCGTTACGCCACGTACCTGACCTCGCCGCTGGCCGATTCGGTCCTGCGCGTGCCCGAGGTCGGGCCGGAATATGCCCCGGATGCCCCGCTGGCGATGGGCTTCGAGGTGATCAATGCCGCCTTCGATGCGGCGCTGCAACGCGAGCCGCGCCTGGTGGCCTTCGGCGAGGACGTCGGCAGGCTGGGCGACGTCAACCAGGGCTTCCGCGGCCTGCAGGAGAAGTACGGCCCGCTGCGCGTGACCGATACCGGCATCCGCGAGGCCACCATCCTGGGGCAGGCGATCGGCATGGCCATGCGCGGCCTGCGCCCGGTGGCCGAGATCCAGTACCTGGACTACCTGCTCTACGCCCTGCAGTTGATGTCCGACGACCTGGCGACGCTGCTCTGGCGGACGAAGGGCGGGCAGAAGGCGCCGGTCATCGTGCGCACGCGCGGCCACCGGCTGGAAGGCATCTGGCATTCCGGTTCGCCGATGGCCGGGATCATCAACCTGGTGCGCGGTATGCACGTGCTCGTGCCGCGTGACATGACGCGTGCCGCCGGCTTCTACAACACGCTGCTCCAGGCGGGGGAGCCGGCCATCGTGGTCGAGGTGCTGAACGGTTACCGGGTCAAGGAGCGCATGCCGGCCAACATCGGCGCGCTGACCGTGGTGCCGGGGATGCCCGAGGTCTTGCGCGTAGGCACGGATGCCACGCTGGTCACCTACGGGGCCTGCGTGCGCATCGCCCTGGACGCGGCGGATCAGCTGGCCGCGCTCGGCATCCAGGCGGAAGTGATCGACGTCCAGTCCCTGCTGCCCTTCGATTTGCACGGCCGGATCGGCGAGTCGCTCCAGAAGACCGGGCGGGTCCTGTTCGTCGATGAGGACGTGCCCGGCGGAACGAGCGCATACATGCTGCGCGAGGTGCTGGAGGTCCAGGGGGGCTACCGCTGGCTCGACTCGGCCCCGCGCACCCTGCCCGGCGCGGCCCATCGCCCGGCCTATGGCACGGACGGGGATTACTGGTCCAAGCCGAACGCCGAGGCGGTCTTCGATGCGGTCTATGCGATGATGCACGAGGCCAGGCCGGCGGAGTTCCCGCAGAACCAGTGAACACAAAGGCCATAAAGGGGCACGAGGGGTTCCTTCGTGGGACTTTGTGCCCTTAGTGTTTGGAAAGAGGTGAAGGATGGCAACCAAAGTCCTTGTCCCCCGGCTGGGGGAGGGCGTCGACGAACTGACCATCGTCCGCTGGCTGAAAGCGCAGGGCGAGCACGTCAAGGAGCTGGAATCGCTGGTGGAGGTGGAGACCGACAAGGTCATCACCGAGATCCCCAGCCCGGCCTCCGGCACGCTGCTGCGCATCCTGGCGGCGGAGAATTCTCCCGCCCGGGTGGGGGAGACCATGGCCTGGATCGGACAGCCGGGCGAGAGTATTCCCGCCTCCGCTGGCGCTGCGCCCGTTGAGGCTGCGCAGGCCGTTCCCGCAGCGCAGGCTGCGGCTGTCTCCCCGGCCTCCGCCTTCCTGTCCCCGGTCGTGCGCAGGATCGCCGCGGAGCGGGCGGTGGACCTCTCGCGCGTGCGCGGCAGCGGCCTGCACGGGCGCATCACCAAGCAGGACGTCCTGGCCTATCTGGAGAAGGGTATCCCCGTGTCAAGCGTTTCCGTGCCAGGTGACAGCGGAGTACGTGGCACAATACTCCCGGTGACCACCGTCCGCCGGCAGATCGCCGAACGCATGCAGCAGTCGAAGCAGACCTCGCCGCACGTGATGACCGTCATGGAAGCCGATCTGAACCGGGTCGTCGCCCACCGCCTCGCCAGCAAGCCGGCCTTCGCCGCGGACGGCGTCAACCTGACCTATACGGCCTACTTCATCGCCGCCATCGCCGCCGGGCTGAAGGCCCAGCCGCTGGTCAATTCCTCCTGGACCGGGCAGGGCATCCAGCTGCATGCCGAGGTCAACGTCGGCATGGCGGCATCGCTGGGCAAGGAAGGCCTGATCGTGCCGGTCCTGCGCCGGGCGGACGAGCTTTCGCTGCTGGGCATCGCCAGGGCGGTCAACGACCTGGCGGCGCGGGCCCGCGCCCACAAGCTGCGTCCGGAGGAGGTGCGCGACGGCACCTTCACCCTGACCAATCACGGCGTGGGCGGCTCGCTCTTCGCCATGCCGATCATCAACCAGCCGCAGTGCGGTATCCTGGGGGTCGGGGCGCTGCAGAAGCGGGCGGTCGTGGTCACGGACGCGGCCGGCAGCGACGCCATCGCCATCCGCCCGATGATCTACCTGTCCTTCGTCTTCGACCACCGCATCCTGGACGGGGCCAGCGCGGACGCCTTCCTGATGCAGGTCAAGAGGACCCTGGAGCAGTGGGCATGACGGATTTCCAATTCGACGAACGGGCGGCCGAATGGGACCGGGACCCGGTGCGGGTCGAGCGCGCCCGGGCGGTGGCGGAAGCCATCCGGGGCGCCATCCCGGCGGGGCCGGGGACGCGCATGCTCGAATACGGCTGCGGGACCGGGCTGCTCAGCTTCGCCCTGCAGCCCTTCCCCGGCCGGATCGTCCTGGCGGATACCTCCCAGGGCATGCTGGATGTGCTCGCGCTCAAGATCGAGGCGGCCAGGGTCCTGAACATGGAACCCCAGCGCCTGGACCTTCTGACGGACAGCCTGCCGGAGGAGCGCTTCGACCTGCTCTGCTCCCTGCTGACCCTGCACCACATCCCGGACACGGTCACCGTCCTGCACCGCTTTCATGACGTCCTGAAGCCGGGCGGGTCTCTGGCGCTGGCCGACCTGGACACGGAGGACGGCTCCTTCCACGGCATGGACGTGACCGACATCCACCGCGGCTTTGACCGGAGTGAACTGCAGGCGCGGCTCGAGGCGGCCGGCTTTACCGGGGTGCGCTTCTCGACCGTCTATACCATCCGCAAGCCGGTGGAAGATGTCGAACGGGAATATCCCATGTTCCTGGCGATCGCCCGCCGCGAAGCATAGTAAAATTGGCACGGTTTTCCAAGGAGTGATGCATGACTGAAACCTATGATGTACTCGTGATCGGCGCCGGCCCGGCCGGCTATGTTTCCGCCATCCGGGCGGCGCAGCTCGGAAAGAAGGTCGCCATCGTCGACAAGCAGTGGCTGGGCGGCGTCTGCCTGAACGTCGGCTGCATCCCGTCCAAGGCGCTGCTGCGCAATGCCGAGATCGCCCACATATTACGCGAGCGCGGCAAGGACTTCGGCTTCTCGTTCGAGAATTTGCAGCTGGATTTCCCGGCGGCGGTCAAACGCTCGCGCCAGGTCTCGGACCGGCTGGTCAAGGGCGTCGGCTTCCTGATGAAGAAGAACAATATCGCCGTCCACATGGGCGCGGCGAAGCTGACCGCCAAAGATAAGGTCGCCGTTACCGATAAGGATGGCAAGGTCACCGAGCTCCAGGCGCAGAACATCGTGCTCGCCACCGGCGCCAGCACCCTGGTCCCGCCGGCCTGGAAGGTGGACGGCGAGAAGATCGTCACCTACCACGAGGCCATCCTGCAGGAGAAGCTGCCCAGGTCGGTGGTCATCATCGGCGCCGGGGCGATCGGCATCGAATTCGCCACCGTCTGGAACGCCTACGGCGTGGACGTGACCGTGGTCGAGATGCTGCCGCACGTCCTGCCGCTGGAGGACGAGGAAGCCGCCGCCGAGGTGGCCAAGGCCTACACCAAGCGCGGCGTCAGCATCCTGGCCGGGCACAAGGTGGAGACGGTCGAAGCGGTAAAATCCGGCGTCAAGGTGACCGTCTCGGCGGGCGGGGAGACCAAGGTGCTCGAAGCCGAGCAGGCGCTGGTGGCGATCGGTTTCCGCCCGAATTCGAAAGGTCTCGGGCTGGAAGAGGTCGGGGTGAAACTGAGCGAGCGCGGCGCGGTCGAGATCGACGAGCGCATGCAGACGAACGTCCCCGGCATCTGGGCCATCGGCGACGTGACCGCCAAGCTGATGCTGGCGCACGTCGGCTCGGCGATGGGCATCGTCTGCGCCGAGCACATCGCCGGCCACGAGACGGTCAAGCTGGATTACGAGATGATGCCACGGGCGACCTACTGCTCGCCACAGGTGGCCTCCTTCGGCATGACCGAGGCGCAGGCCAGGGAGCGCGGCCACGCGGTCAAGATCGGGCGCTTCCCCTTCCAGCCGAACGGCAAGGCGCTCGGCCTGGGCGACTACGCCGGCTGGGTCAAGCTGGTCGTCGACGAGAAATACGGCGAGATCCTGGGCGCCACGCTGGTCGGGCCGGAAGTGACCGAGCTGCTGCCCGAGCTGACCCTGGCGAGAATGATGGAACTGACCCCGGCCGAGATCGCCCGCAACGTGCACGCCCACCCGACGTTGAGCGAGGCGCTGATGGAAGCCGCCCACGCCGCCGAAGGCAGCGCGATCCACATGTAACAAATAGATTCAAAGACACGATCACGGGGTCTGCCAAGTTGATGGCAGACCCCGTTTTTGCGCTTTGAAGCTGTTTGGTTTCCCGGCGGCTCGCCGCCCGTTGCTGCTGCCATGATTTGACCTGGCGGGAGAGCCGCTGCGCTTTTGCGTGTGGGAAGAGATCGATCTCTTTGCTTGAAAAGGGTCAATCTCTAGGGAGGAGAATTAAATCTCTTGGGAGGCGACCGCGCCTCTCCTCCCGAGAGATTCAATTCTCTTGGGAGGAGGTTGAGGGTCGCCTCCCACATAAACCGGATATTTATGAGAAGATATTTGACGAATTCCTGGAAGCCCCCACGCCGCGGAGGACAGGCCGATCCATATCTGAGCGTTCATCCGGGAATAACGAGAACGGGGTCCGACACAGTTAGTGGACCCCGTTTTTATTGCAGGCGTCGGCGGAAGAGATTTCCCGGATAAAACAAAAGACAGCCTTCGAAAGCAAAAACCGGCCCCTTGCCTGGCCGGTTTGATCTCGTCTCACTCAGTTTTCTCATCATCCCTTGACAGGGAGGTTAATCGGTGGGCAGCCTTTTTATAGACTCAGGTTGTCTGGCAGCGACTACGAATGAACATAACAACCGCGCCGATTGCGCCAACGACGAGCGCCGCAGCGCAGAGCATAATGATGATTATATTGATGACGTTGACAGTAGGACTCTCTATCAAGTTCTTGATTGCACTAGAGGTTGTGGGATTCTGGGTAACTGAATCTAGAATAATGCTCAATATGACAAAGAGAACGAAACCTACCACCGACGCTAAGAAGATGAACATGAACTTCTTCACAGTTCGCCAAGGGTGGACAAAAGCAAGGACAAAAGCCGCCGCTGCAAGAAAGGCTAGTAGTAAACCAGGCGGATTATCATCTATCCCTATAACGACAGAAACAATTGTCAATAAGCCACAGACCGCTAAGAGGATAACGGTCTTGATTTTGTTGCCTGGTGTTGAAAAAGCATCGATCATGACAATCTCCTTCTTGATTATCGATTTATCGATGGCCGCCCAACGGTTTGCGTCCGCGCAGCGCCCTTTAGGGTACTTGCGGGTGGGCGGGCGTGGATAAAAATTCGAGAGCAGGATTCTGCTTGGGTGTAGAAAAAGCCCGAAAATGGCGCAGATCGGGCGAGTGAGCTTCCAGCGAACACACCTGCACTTGCAGCGCAGGTGCAAGTGTCGCCCAGAACAAGCGCATTGGCGCTTGGCCTCCCACCCGTCAAGCCGTTCGCCCCGCGAACCGAAGGGGAGACGGGGTGCACGCTTTGTTAGCCCCGTTTTTGCTCATCAGGCATTAACGGTTTTACCAATGTTCTTGCCTTCCAGACTCTTATTTCTGAAAAGCATAAGAGCGACAAACAAAATTATAGCTGTTGCGGGGAAAATGAGCCAGCGACTCCAATTTGCTGTGAATTCAGAAGCAGGAAGTCCGAGCAAATAATCATTGAACTGAGGCAACCACGCCAACGGCATGATAATTCCAGAGGCTATCTCAAAGATTTTGGCGATTAACATAACGCCTATAAAGGACTCAAGTAGTTTTGCTATCAGATGTTGCTTTTGGAAAAATATTTGATTGGACACGAAAAGTATCAACCAGCACATGAAGCCCAAAAAGATGGTTGTGGGCAGTAAACTCGATAGGATTTCCAATAATGATACATGCGGAAGATTAGGGTTTGATGGCTGATATGTTCCGCTCAACAATTGCATCATTCCGTTTTCTCCAATTTCATGTTGTATTGCTAGTGCATTAAGCAAAATTGGTAAAGATAAAACTAAGAACAGAATCATCCACTGACGTTTTTGTATTCCCATTTTCATGCTCATAGAACCTTTTTTTCTCTGCCAAAAGAAAGGGGCTAACGGTTTGCGTCCGCGCAGCGCCCTTTAGGGTACTTGCGGGTGGGCGGGCGTGGACAAAACTCCGAGAGCAGGATTCTGTTAGGGCGAGGAAAAAGTCCGAAAATGCCGCAGATCGGGCGAGCGAGCCTCAAGCGAGCGTCGCCCAGCCAGGGCGCATGAGCGCCCGGCATCCCACCCGTCAAGTGCACCCGAGAAAATGGCTGGGCCATCATTTTATCCAAGAGAAACCGCTGCGCCTGCCTTGCTAAAAGTATACTCAGAATCGGCAAGCGCACAAGCCGTACAAAGCAGTGGA
>Ga0233425_10006857_pt1 | contig 16456 bp, 14 predicted proteins | sample Watercolumn_Towu_2_FD_181712 | JGI IMG/M metagenome (GOLD analysis project Ga0233425, IMG submission 181712) | Freshwater microbial communities from Lake Towuti, South Sulawesi, Indonesia - Watercolumn_Towuti2014_140_MG | ecosystem: Environmental > Aquatic > Freshwater > Lake | place... | reverse complement strand
AAGCCCGATGTGCGCTTTGTAGTGCACCTCGACCTGCCCGAAAGCCTCGAAGCCTATTTCCAGGAAGCGGGCAGGGCAGGGCGTGATGGCAAGCCGGCCTTTGCGGTGTTATTATCGCATCAGCAGGACATCGATTCCTTAAAACAACAGTTCGAGGAAAAGACGCCTACCGAGACGGAGATCAAACAAGCCTACCAGGCCATTTTCAATTATTACCAGGTGCCGGTAGAGAGCGGCGAAGGCCTGGCGGTGAGCTTTAATATGGACGAAGTAACGCGCAACTATAACATCAAACCCGTCACCTTGTTCAACAGCATCAAGTGCCTCGAAAAGGAAGGCTATTTCTCTTACCTCGACAGTGGCTACGAACCTCCGAAAGTGATGATGCTCATGGGCAAGGAAGATCTTTACAGCTTTCAGCTGAAGTTTCCGAGCTACGAGCCTTTGATTAAAACCCTGCTGCGCAGCTACGGCGGACTGTGGGAAGGCTACGTGTACATCAAGGAGAAAGACCTGGCCTACCGCACCAAATATTCCGAATCGCTCTTGCAGCAACAGCTCGAAGTGCTGAACAGGCAGGGGGTGCTCTCCTTTATCCCGCAGACCACGCAGCCAAAATTAATTTTTCTGCAGAACCGGCTCAACCTCAGGCATCAGAACATCAGCCTCGTCAATTATCCTGTGCTCAAGCAGAAAGCGCTCGTGAGGCTCAACAGCGTGGTGAATTATGTGACTGAAAGCAGCGTTTGCCGCAGCCGCCTGCTGCTGGCCTATTTCAACGAAACCGAATTTACGGATTGCGGCTACTGCGATGTATGCATCGAAAAATACAAGACGCAGCTGAGCACCGACCAGGGGCTGAAAGCAGAGATCAGGAAAGAGCTCACCTATAAAAAAATGAAGCTCGACGAGCTCGTGAAGCACTTTCCTTCGGTAGAGACGCGGCGCATGATGACGGTCGTCAATACGATGATCGACGATGGCGCCTTGTCCATTGACAAACACAAAAACATTACATCCAGCTCACTATGACGGGAACCTTATACCTTTTGCCGGTTGGCCTGGGCGACAGCGATCTGAGCGCTGTGCTGCCTCAGAAAAATTTTGAGATCATCCGTGGGCTGACCTGGTTCATTGCCGAGAATGCCAAAGAGGCCAGGGCCTTTTTGAAGCAATGCGCCTATCCCGAGATCGGCCGTGCGCAGCTCTCGCTCATCAACCAGCATGCGAAGCCCGAAGAGCTTCGCTCGTTCTTAGATCCCCTGATGCAGGGCCACCACATGGGCCTGATGAGCGATGCCGGATGTCCGGGCATTGCCGACCCCGGAGCGGAGGTGATCCGCATTGCGCATCAGAAAGGCATCCGCGTAGTGCCTTTGGTAGGGCCGAGCTCCATCGTGCTCTCCATTATGGCCAGTGGCTTCAACGGGCAGAACTTTGCTTTTGTGGGCTACCTGCCTATTGATAAAGCTGAGCGCAGCAAGCGCCTCAAAGACCTGGAACAGCTCACCGTAAAGCAGAAGCAGGCGCAGTTTTTCATTGAAACACCCTACCGCAACCAGCCTATGTTCGAAGATCTGCTTAAAACCCTGAGCCCTTCTTCCAAACTACTCGTGGCCACCAACATCACGCTGGGCGATGAATCCATCCAGGTGAAAACCATTGCCGCCTGGAAGAAAGCCCCTGCGCCGGACTTCCATAAAAAGCCTACGATCTTTGGGATCTATTCGGAGTAGGTCCGGTAGGATGGTGGATGCCGTGTCTGAGTGTTCGAAGGTAGATTATTTTTATCTTATTGTTTCGGTAGTATCAACCAAGCAATAGCATGTTGGATTTAATCCACTGCATACGTTGGTAATAGTGCGGCTGGCGTGAATCCCGACGCGTCGGGAGTGCGAACTGCAATTTTTTCGGTGGCATTGCGCAGGCATGTGCGAGAAAAGAATTGAAGTTGGCGTTCGTTCTTGATTTTTTTGTTTCTTTTTTCATCAAGGAAAAAAGAAATAGATAAATTACATTTGGAAATATGCTCAAAGCCTCCTATTACTCCAATCCCGATGTGGTATTCCTTGCCAGGGACCTGATCGGTAAAACCTTATGCACGCGCATCGGCGGTGTGCTCAGGGGTGGAATCATCACCGAAACCGAAGCCTACGCCGGCAGGATCACATGAAACACAGACCCCTTGTTCAGCTGGGATTCGCAATACAGGTGGCCCCCGTGGTTGCTCACAATGCGGCGGCACATGGAAAGCCCTATGCCCGAGCCCACATAAATTTCTTTGCCATGCAGGCGCTTGAATACCTCAAAGATTTGTTCTGAATGCTTATTGTCGAAGCCGATGCCGTTGTCGGAGATGCTGATGCGGTAATAGGTTTTCCCTTTCAGCGGCTTGCGGATATAGGCTTCCACATCTGATGGCTTCATCATGCTGTACCCGATGCGGATATGCGGCTGCACACCCGTCTTCACAAACTTGAGCGCATTACTCACCATGTTATAAAACAGCTGGTTTATCTGCAGCTTCACGCCACCGATAACAGGAAGGGCGTCTGCTTCCACCAGCGCCTGCTTTTCAGCGATCAGCAACTCGAAATCATTTTTTACATCGCTGATCACCTGGTTCAGATCAACCGGCACCTTCAGCTTTTCCGGGTTCAGAAGCTTCGAAAATTCCAAGAGGTCATGAATCAGCTGGCTCATCCTGCCTGCCGAATGGTTGATCTTTTCCACCTGCTTTCTACCTGTTTCCGAGATAGAAGGCTCGTTTTTGAGCATGCCCGAAAAGATGCGGATTTTTCTCAAAGGCTCCTGCAGATCGTGGCTCGCCACATAGGCGTATTGCGAAAGCTCTTCGTTAGAGCGCTTGAGCTCCTCGTTGCTGACCTCCAGCTCCTCGTTCGAGGCAGCCAGTTCCTCGGTGCGTTGCTGTACTTCTATTTCCAGCGTTTTTTGAAGCTGTTGCTGCAGGGTAATGTCCTGCGCTGTGCCGGTTAAAGACAGCGCACGGCCCTGCTCGTCAAACAAGGTGCGTCCGCTGGCGTGGATCACACGTTCCTGCCCCGTTTTCATATGCACAATCGTATACACTTCATTGAAATACCCATTGCCTCCCGGCTGCATGGCGGCCAGCATGGCTTTGCTTATGCGCTCACGGTCTTTGCTGTGCACCCTCGGTGATGTTTCAAGGTCGAGCTTCGCCTCCGGTATTCCCAGCCACTGCTGCATCCGTTCCGAGTAGTATGTGGTGCCTTTGGCCAAATCGATGCTCCAGGTGCCAAGCTCCGCCAGGTCGATAGCGTTCCGCAGCATGCTTTCCGCTTCTTCCAGCTCTTTGCGGCTCGTTACCTGCAGGCTGATGTCTGCCGCCATGTTGAGGATGCCGTACACGGACCCGTCGGCGTTGGTGAGCGGCTTATAGCTAAAGCTGAACCAGAAGCGTTGCAGCTTCCCGTCTACTACCAGGTCGGCCGACTGTTCTTTGGTTTCGTAGGCAATGCCCGTGCGCAGCACCTCCTGCAGGATGCCGATGAAAGGCTGTCCTTCCAGCTCGGGTAGCGCCTGGGCCAGCGGCATGTGAAGCACGGCCTCTGTTTTTCCCCAGAGTCTGATCATGGCCTCGTTGGCCGTGTCGATGATCAGGTCCTGGCCAACATATACGGCCGTGGCAAATGGCGCCTGTTCGATCAGCGAGCGGAACTTGGATTCGCTGGCTTCGATGGCCCGCCTGGAGCGCATCTGCTCCGTAATATCCTGCAGGGTGCCGTTCAGGCGGTAGGCTTTGTTGTTCTCGCCGAACCAGGCCCGGCCTTTCGCCAGCACTTCGCGCTCCTGCCCGGTCAGGGGGTTGATGATGGTATATACCTCTTCGTAACGCCCGCCCGAGCTGTAATCCATCGAGCGGTTTATGGCGTCGGCAACACGTTTCCGGTCGGCCTCCGAAATCACATCGATGGCCAGGCTTAGTGGAATCTCTTCGTCCGGCTTCAGGCCAAACCATTCTTTGAGCCGCGCATTGGCCGTAAAGCGGCTGGTGGCAGGGTTCAGGTCCCAGGTGCCCAGCTCTGCCGATTCGATGGCAAAAGCAAGCTCATCTTTATTTTCTTTCAGGCTGTCGAGGCTCTCTACTGCTTTCGTGGTTTCGGAGCAGGTTAACAGCAGGCCTTCAATCTCGCCCTGCCCGTTGGGAATGGCGCTGAAGCTATACGTCCAGTAGACATAGTCCATCTTTCCATCCCTGTGCAGCGGCAGCTTCTGGTCTTCAAACCATACGGCGTTGCTGCCTTTCATGATATCATTGATCATCGGGCCGATTGTCTGCCACGATTCGGCGCAGCTCTCTTCGCCGCGCTGCCCGAGTGAGCCAGGGTGCTTGCCGTTGTTGCCGAGGCTCGGCCGGAACGCATCGTTGTAAAAGGTGATGAGCGAAGGGCCCCACAAGATAAGCATCGGGAAACGCGATCGGAGCATCAGGCCCACCGAGGTGCGAAGGGTATCGGGCCAGCTCTCTATAGCGCCCAGTGGGCTGTTCGCCCAATCGTAAGAAGCGATCAGGCTGCCCATCTCGCCACCGTTTTTTAGAAAGCCGAAGTGGTTTGCCTGAATCGTCATACAGAGGTTCTTTTTTTTAGAATCCGGAAGGTAAGTATAATTTTAAAGTCGTTCCGTTAAAAAGCTTACATTTACGACAAACTATGAAACACATCTGGCTGATAGACGACGATGCCGACGACCGCGAGGTATTCGCGATGGCTCTGAGCGCTATCGGTTTGCAGGTAGGCCTGTATTTTTCCCACAATGGCGAGGAAGCGCTCAAAGCCGCTACTGCCGGGGATTTCGGGCTGCCCGATTATATTTTCCTGGACCTCAATATGCCAAAGCTCGGCGGTCTTGGTTTCTTAAAGGAGCTTCGTGCCAGGGGTTTGTATCAGGGTATCCCGGTATTTATTTACACAACATCCTCGCGCGGTCCCGACATCGACCAGTGCGTGGCCCTGGGTGGAAAGCTCATGACCAAGCATAGTTCTTTCGACGAATTGTGTAACGACCTTCGGAAGCACCTGCTCTGATGAGGTAATGGGCTTCGCATTCTGCAGTTTAAAAACCGTGTTGAACATTACAGGCTGCCTTGCTGTTATCATCATAACGACTATTGCAATGCTCAAAGCCTCCTATTACACAAACCCCGATGTGGTGTTCCTGGCCCGTGACCTGATCGGTAAAACCTTATGCACGCGCATCGGCGGTGTGCTCACGGGTGGCATCATCACCGAAACCGAAGCCTACGCTGGCGCTACCGATAAAGCCTCGCATGCCTACGGCGACCGCCGCACCAAGCGCACCGAAACCATGTACGGCAAAGGCGGCACCAGCTATGTGTACCTGTGCTATGGCATTCACCGCTTGTTTAATATTGTGACGAACGTGAAAGGCATTCCGCATGCCGTGTTGGTGCGGGCCATTCATCCCACGATTGGCGTTGAAGAGATTTTAAGACGCCGCGGTGCGAAGCTTTCCCCGACGCTCTGTGTAGGGCCCGGCAAAGTAAGCCAGGCGCTGGGAATCGGCCTCCTGCACAACAACCTGTCTTTAACAGGCAAAGAGATCTGGCTCCAGGATGATGGCGTAACTGTCAATCCAAAAGACATCCAGGTTGGTCCGCGCATTGGCGTGAATTATGCCGGCGAGGATGCGAAGCTGCCGTACCGGTTTTGGGTGGGGGGCGATGGGTTTGGGAAGTGATAAAATTTAAGCGATTGCTCTTAGGTTAGGCATCTCATCATACGTTTTACCATCCAATATGCGGCCTGTGGTTTTCTTTCGTACGCCTCCCCATTGTTTAAAGAAGAAAGAAACCTTAGCTTTTTTACATTGATCTCTAATATCAATGATCCATTCCTTAGCCATCGGTCGCGCTCCTGGACCCGATTCTCCACCAACAATCACCCAATCCATTTTTTTGAGATTTAAGTTAGGAAGAGCGCTCAATAACGGTTCAAGGGAAAGGAATTTTACTTTTGCGCCGGTCGATCTTAAATAGTCTATCCGGTCTGTTACTTTGTCATTTTCTACTGATACGCCCATCCAAATGTTGGGTGTCCATGTCAGTTCTTTATCATATTTCGCCAATAAATCTCCCCGCTTTGTCAACACTTGGTAAGTATGCTGAGGCGTTTCATTCATCACCTTAAATACTTTTTTGATATAATCCAACGGCACATCCTTGTGGAAAAGGTCACTCATCGAATTTACAAATACTACTTTTGATTTTTTCCATGTATATGGAATGTCAAGCGTATCAGGATGGAGGGTGATTTTAAAATTGTTCTCATATTTTTCAATGCCCATAGCATGCAGGCGGCGCGACATAATTTCGGCATAGCAGAACTTACAACCGGCTGTTAACTTGTTGCAACCTGTTGTAGGATTCCAGGTCATTTCTGTCCATTCTATAGATGATTGAGCCATTTTAATCTAAAATTATGAACAAACCTTTTTTGTTTTTTAAGTTTATAAATATGTTTTTAACACAAGCTTGTTTAACTATTCAAAGTCAAGTCCAAGCCCTAGTTGTGGATTTATGGTAGTCTGTATCTTTTTAAAAAAGTCGAGTCCGCGCTCATGTTTTGAGTAGAAAGCTAAATAATATAGAGGTAAATTTTTATCATTGGAACGAATATGATGAACATGCTTAGCTTTTTGATAATCGAGTTTTACCATCTGCTCCTGATATTGATCCGATAAAAATTTTACAAAATCCTTACGGTAAGATTCTCCATTTTTTTCAAATAATTCTCTCCAATTAGTAATGCCGAGGTAATTTGAAATAGTAGTGTTTTCTTCTTTGATGTATGCCTCAAAGTTTCGATTTGCATCCATGTGCAAGGCCTGTAGAATAAGAAAATCCATAAGATTTTTTCCAAGACTTTGGATTGTAGAAAACTTCAAATTCAATGAGTAAGGATCTACAAAGCAAAACGGTAATAGTGTATTACCTTTGCCAAAAGCTGGTAAAGCTTTGATTACTTTTTCAATATTTTGATTGCTATCTCCTTTAATTAATTCACAGTTTAAATGTGGAAAATCTCGTTTAACTCGTTGTTCCAGGGCTTTGAATCTTTCTTCGTCTTGTTCGCATAATATATATTTTGTAAAAGGTATAGGAAGAGACATTGCAATAAGAGCCGAGTTTCTGTATATTTTACCACTTTCTTTAATTTTAGCATGTCCGGCACCGGCAAACAAATCAATATAAGCCATCTGGTTCCATTTAAACTTCATTCCTGTCGTGAAAATATTGCAATAGTTTCCAACAAGTTTATACTTATCAAGTGACCATTTCCTGACTTCCGGCGTGAATAATTTGTCGTCAGCAACTTCTATTGAGGGGTCAAATGTCATAACGCAACTATTTATTATTATGCAATAAAAATATATTAACTTTTTTAATAAAAAAGGGCGGTTTACCGAACTTGTTTTATATTCTATCAAAGAACAGGCGTTCAAAATTACCACAAAATGCGGCTATTTATTGCTATGTTTTGTAGCTATTTAGTATTGGTTAGTGCAATGGATGTTAATTCCTTAGTTCAAAACCTTATCCCTGAATAGTAAGAATCAGCCCCAAAATCCCTATCTTTAACCATCCATGAAAACCGATTACTCTTTTTTACCCGAACATAAGCAGCGCGAGCTCAAAGGCATCGTGACGGTGCTCATTCCGCGCTTTTCCGAGATCGAGATGATTATCCTGTTCGGAAGTCACGCCCGCAATACCTGGGTGGAGGATTATTACACCGAAAAAGGCAACCAGTATTCGTATATCTCAGATTATGATTTACTGATTGTGCTGAGCAAGAACAGCCATGCCAACAGCCACACCCTCACGCAGGCCATCAGCCAGCGCCTGCGCGACATGCAGCTCCGGGTTCCGGCGCAGCCCATTTACCACGGCATCGAGTTTGTGAACCACGAGCTCAGCGAGGGCTCTTACTTTTTTGGCGATATTAAAAAGGAAGGGATTCTGCTTTTTACCACCAACCGCTACCAGCTGGCCGAAAAGCGCGACATGAGCCCGGCAGAGCTGCAAGCCAAAGCCCAAAAGAATTTTGACAGGTGGTTTGAGAGTGCTGATGGATTCTATCGCGGCTTTAAAGGCTTCATGGATGCAGAAGATTATAATCTTGCAGCCTTCATGCTCCATCAATCTACCGAACGCTATTACGGCGCCATCCAATTGGTCTTTACTGCCTACAAGCCAAAAACACATAACCTCGAAGAGCTCGGCAGCCTCGCCAAAGCCTGCGATATGCGCTTTAGCAAAGCCTTTCCCATGGCCACCAAGCAGGAGCAGGATCGCTTCGATCTGCTCAAGCGTGCCTACGTTGATGCCCGCTACAACGATGAGTACTTCATCACCAAAGCTGACCTCGACTACCTGAGCGAGCGGGTGCAGATATTACGTAAACTGACGGAGGAAATTTGTAAGGAGAGGATTAAGGGGTTTACAGCCTAATTTTTATTTTCAGATTATTTTCCCGATATAGGGAAAATGATGTCAAAACACCATAGCAGATAATGTTTGAATTTTGCGCTAAAACGATTCGTTAGTTTTGTGCCTGGTAATTGGCATGAATAATAGTTTTGGCTTGGTGAAACAAGAGGCCTAAAGGCTGAGTGTAACTATTTTGACTCATGGTTTCGAGTTTAGGTTCAAAACAGGTAACATTCATATACTCATCCAGTGTTTTTTCAATTCCTCGTTGTTCTTTCGTTCCATCCAACATTACTTTCAGCGAGTAATAATATCCCTTGAGTTCGTTTCTCAGGACTTTCGTTTCTGAATATTTCCGCCAAGCATCTTCATCTCTTCCTTCTTCAATGTCATCATAAATAATCTCATCAAGTTTTTGGTTTAAATCTGTAGCTGCATTTAAGAATTTGGCACAGGTTTCTTTCAATTCTGTTTTTAGTTTATAAATATTGTCCTGTTCGCGTTTCCTGAGTTCAAGATTGTTGTTTGCTTCTATTTGTTTTAATAAATTTTCTTGTGAAGCCTTCAGTTGCTTTTCAGTATTTTTTTTGCTGATATAGTTGCTAAACCAGGATGTGACAAGTGAAACAAAAAGAGCAGCTACACCTATCCATATAGGTGCAGAAGGATTCGGAGGAGCCGGATCACGCTCTTTTTCTTTTTCTTTTATGCATACCGGTATAATATCGTGTGGGGCAAACTGAGGTGCAGTATTGCCACAATGAGAATTATCAATGCAGATGCTAATTCCCGGTTTTTCAACAGATCTTGTTTTTACTCCAGGCTTCTTTGGCGCATGATCGCAGCACTTTTTCAAACAGGTATCGCAGTTTACAGTTTTTTGTCCCTGGCAGGTCGAAGACAATATAAATAAGATAATGATAAGTATAAGCTTCATTTGTTCGAATTGAAGTTTTCTATAATTTCTATTATTTTTTTAGTTTCAACTGTTTTGATTTTAGCTTTTTCGTACCAATACATGTCAGATATTGCCACTTTTGGGATAGAATTAAGAAAGTCGTTTTGAGAATTGAGGTATTCCTGTAATATTTCTAATTTAAGGCCATCTTTGAATACTCTTTCCTTCAAAACAAAGATAGAATCGCCTTTTAGTCGGTATACTTCTTGTATTGATAGTAATTTGTTTTCATTGCTCCTCAAAAGCTTAGCTAAGTGATAATACAAAGGACTAAATGTGTCATTTTGTACCGAATTAATAGGTTGTTTTTTTAGACCATTAGCAATACTTTCCAGCTGCTGCGAATAATCAGGATGGACAGAAAATGTTTTTATGGAATTATTAATATCCCGCAGTTCATTTGAATAGTCAGTAGTGTTTTGAGAACCGGATTCTGGTATATTAATAACAGGGTTGAAACTGATCGAAGGTAACTCCTGCTTTGTTCTGTTATTAGCAGCAGTGTTCAGGCTCACTTGATAAAAATGGATCAGATCTTTCAGGTATTTGTTGTAGGTTTCAAGTTTGGCGTTTTCAAGCTTATACTCTTCATTTTCTTTATTCTTCCTGTCGGCAGCTTCGTTTTGAAAGATGAAGAGAATGGGAACAGAGATGATCACGACTCCCAGTAGTACCAGTTTTAAATGTTTGAATCCCTTATCCATTAGAGTTTTGATTTTAAGGAATCATGAATAATGCCTTTGACGACTTCAAAATTCAAAGGCTCGTCTTCAAATACGTAATTATGCTCATCATCAGTACTGAATGTTTCATAGATCATGCGCAGCAATTCTTCCCGGCGTTGGTTTAGGTAGTCTTCTTGATAACTTGTAAGTAAATAACTAAAAATCGAACTTAGAGATACGCCAACAAGTTCTTTTGAAACTTCAAGCTTTAAACTCCATCTATAAATGACATAACAAATAAGAATAAGTGTGGAAGCGATAAAAAAAATGAGTAACCATTTAAAACGGTTACGTCTGAAATCTTCTTCGTCCTTTTCAAGCTCGATGATTAAGTTTAGAATCTTTTTATAGGTTGTTGTTTTTTGCATAATCGTCAATTCAAACCTAACTATTTGCCTCGAAACAAACAGTTCGGTAAACCGCCCTGTTTCATCTTTAACATTTCCCTACCTTTAGCTCATCATAAGCCCATGATCTGCCGGATTGCTAACATCTAACGATCATCGCTTATGAAACACAGCAATCACCCTAAGGCCTTTATCAAAGGCCTCGGCCTTATCGAAACACCTGAGCACAATCCTGCCATTTTGCATTACCTCAGTCCTTTGGAGCGCGCCGCTTATAATAGCAGCTTCGGGGCATTTGAGTATGATCTCGGGGGCATCACCTTAGCGCTCGATGCCCCTGCCGCCAAGGCCCTTGGCCGCTGCGCTAAGGAGCACATCGCCAGCCTCCGCAACATCCTGTACCAGACCAAAGTCAATTACCTTACGCAAAGCGATGCGCGCATCCGTCGGTTTTTATTCAGTCCACTCGAGCAGCAAATCCTGCCCACGCGCATCTATCATCTCCTCAAAGAGAGCCGCTGCCGCCACATGGCCGATGTGGCCCTGCTGGGCGAAAGCGCCCTGAAAAACAAGCGCGGCATGGGCAAAGGTACCATAAGCTATCTGATAAACCTCTTCACCCAAAACGGCTGCGCAATCCTCTTCCTTTGAAAGCGAATACCACCGTTCCGGAAGAATAGTCACGCGCCAGCGATTGCAGTGGAAAGCTCCTGCGCTGCCTCTTTTCGCAGGACTTGCAACGGAAAGCGCGCCCGGGCGCCCCAAAAACAGAAGCATCATTTTTTTGGTATTGCCGCTTCATTCAAAACAGCTGCGCAATCCTCTTCCTTTGAGCTATCTATGTATTCGTTCTATTTAAGCCACTGCATACGTTGGCAATACTTCGACAAGCTCAGTACGCCATAGTGCGGCTGGCGTCCATCACGACGCGTCGTGAGTGCGAACTGCAATTTTTTCGGAGGCATGGCGTAGCCAGGTGCGACACAAGAATTGATTTGGCCTTCGTGGTGGGTTTTTTGTTTCTTTTTTGGCGGCAGCAAAAAAGAAAAGGCAAAAACTAAAATCATGGTATGACGAAGAGTAGGGGAAGTATCTCCAGCAATGCTTCCCGCAATAAAAATAATGCTTTCTCCTCCCCCCGTATTTATACCGGAATTTCAATTTCACAAAAAATAATTCATTCTCTACTGAAGCTGATATTTTCATAGCTGAAAAATAAAACCGTTTGGATGAATAAATAAAATTCCTCCGAAAATGCCTTTTAGCAAGGCCTCCAGCGCTTCGTCCGCATGCAACTTTTAAAAAATGCCTCCGTTATAGCCGGTAAATACGTCCCCTATTTACAAATCCTAAAAACAAGTTTTATGTCATCAACCTCAGAAACCGGTAACGCCAAAAACGTAGCCAACTTCGAAAACCTCATTGCCTTTTGCACAGCCTACGGCAGCGCTTACAATCCCAGCAAGGCCAGCCTCCAGCTCACCGCTCTTCAAACACAGCTCGCCAGCTGCCAGGCCAATATTGCCTCCGTAGCTTCCACAGCGGTGGCCTACAACAATGCCGTGAATGCCCGTGCGCAGGCCTTCGAGGGGCTTGGCAAGCTGGCCACGCGCCTCGTCAATGGCCTCGATGCCACCGATGCCTCCAAAGAAACCGTAAAAAATGCCCGGAGCATTGTGATCAAATTGCAGGGCCGTGGCGGCGCCAAGCTCACCAAGGCCGATGCCGGAAAATCAGGCCCCATCAATGCCGACGATCCCGTAACCGATACACCCAAAACCATTTCCACCTCCCAGCAGTCCTTTTCCAACAAGGTAGAGCATTTCTCAAAAATGATTGAAACCCTTTCTGCCGAGCCTGCCTACCTTCCCAACGAAACCGATCTGCAGGTGGCTACCCTCAATACCTTGCTGACGACCCTCAAGAATGCCAACACAGGAGTTATCAATGCATACACTACCCTGAGCAATGCCCGCATCTCGCGCGATCAGTCGCTATACAATCCTACCAACGGTTTGGTGCAGGTGGCTAAGGAGGTGAAGATGTATGTGAAATCCATCTTTGGTGCTACAAGTCCTCAGTTCAATCAGGTTAACGCGATCAGCTTTAAAACGAGATAAAGTCAGGATAAAACGGCAGGCATGCTTAAGTGCCTGCCGTTTTTTAACAGGATGTAAGGTCTTATCACATCTTTGCGCCGTCTCTTATAAAACTTTCACCAGCTCTGATGCCTTTGCCAATGGCTCCGCTGTTTTTAGCAAGGTCTTTAACGAAACCCACAGTGGCTTTGATGATTTTAACAAGGTCTTTAATGAAACTCCTGCCGGCTCCGATGCATTTGTCAATGGCTCTGATGTTTTTAACAAAGTCTTTGACGAAATCCGCAGTGGCTTTGATGATCTTAGCAAGGTCTTTAGTAAAATTTCTGGTGGCTGAAATCTACCTCTCCCTTTCGCTCAGGCTGGCGATCTGCAAAGCCTATGCACCGCCTGCATGCTGCAAACAACACCATGTAAGCAATAGCCTCTCCCCCAGCCCCTGTTCATATGTTTTCCTTTTTTAGAAAAATCCTTCCCCATTTCAGGAATTTCCGGTCTGATTGACGTAAAAAATCGGCGCCGAAAACCATTCCCGGAAATTGTTTTTACAAAATGCCTACAATTTCGGATGCTTGTCAGGACCCTGCTTTTATGCTGAAAGGGCAGGGCCGATCCGTTTTGAATCACCTGATTTTACAGCCATTTCCGGTGGTTTTTAACAAGCAGAATGTCGCCGCCGGATTCTTGAAAAAATTTCACCTCAATAATTTTGAACTAAGGGATCAGTGCTTTTAATTTAGTCTTAACCAAAACCATTCCCTGATGATGAAACATTTACTACTTTTTGGTTTGATCCTGTTCTTTGGAAACACGTTCGCTCAAACCCCCCCGCAACGTACCTGCGGCACCATGCAGCACCATAATTATTTATTGCAGACAAGGCCCAACTATCAGAATGATCTGATCCAGTATGAGCAGGTGATCAACCAATACCTGCAGGATAAGGCAAGCGGCGCCCTGGCGGCACGCACCAGCTCCAATCCCATTGTTACCATTCCTGTGGTGGTGCACGTGTTATATAACGGCACTGCCGAGAACATCACCGATGCGCAGGCCGCCTCGCAGGTGCAGGTGCTCAACGACGACTTTGCCAAATTTAATGCCGATGCCAGCAAGGTGACGCAGCCCACCTTTTCTACCGTAGCCTCCGGGGCCAATATCCGCTTTTGCCTCGCGCAGCGCGACCCCAGCGGCAATCCCACCACGGGTGTGGTGCATAAAGCCACCACGGTTCCCTCCTTTGGCACCAACGACAATGTGAAGCATAATTCCACCGGCGGCGACGATGCCTGGGATGTGACACGTTATGTGAACATCTGGGTCTGCGACCTCGGCAGCACCCTGCTCGGTTATGGCGAGTTTCCTACTTCTTCCCTGAGCAACACCTGGGGGCTTGTGATCCACTATAAATATACCGGCAGCGGCGGCTCGGCCATCGCACCTTATAATTTAGGAAGAACGGGCACTCACGAGTTTGGCCACTGTTTTAATTTATTGCACATCTGGGGTGACGACGGCACCGGCTGCTCCGGAAGCGATCAGTGCTCCGATACGCCTAATCAGGCCGGAGAGCACTACGGCTGCTTTACGCAGGGCTCCATCCAGACGGATGGCTGTACCACCACCAGCCCGGGGGTGATGTGGATGAACTATATGGATTATACCGACGATGCCTGTATGTATATGTTCACGGCACAGCAATGCGCGCGCATGGAAGCGGTGGTGAATACGGCTCCCTGGAATGTGCTGCAAAGCTCCAATGGCTGCACGCCGGTAACCTCGCTCGACGCGGGGATCTCCGGCATCATCAATCCGGCCAATGGCTCATCGGCCTGTATCACGAGTGTGACACCGAAAATCAACCTGGTGAATGCGGGCTCCGTCACGCTTAGCTCCGCCAGCATATTGTATAAAATGGATGCTGCAGCCACGCAAACCCTCAGCTGGTCGGGCTCCCTGGCCTCAGGAGCATCCACGGTGATCACCCTCAACAGCTTTACCGGCCTGGCGGCAGCGGCCCATACGTTCTCGGTGTGGGTAACGGCACCTAATGGTTCCAGCGATCAGAACGCAACGAATAACGTCATGGTTTCCAATTTCACGGTGACCTCTGTGCCGACAGGCTCCGCCCTTCCCTTTACAGAAGGCTTTGAAACCACGACCTTTCCGCCTGCGGGCTGGCAATTGCTCAGGGCGGCTACCGTCAACACGGTCAATTCCTGGTCGAGGCTGGCCAATACCACGGGCCTCACCGCCGGAAGCACGGCCATTGCCAAGATGGATAACTATTCGGGCTCTACGCTTGACATCACCGGGCAACTGGACGCCCTGCGCAGCCCGGCCCTCGATTTTTCGGCCGCTAATAGCAGTCTTAAATTACGCTTCGATGTGTCGCACCGCATCTATAGTACCTCTGTCAGCGATTCGCTGAATGTCTACATCTCTACCGATTGTGCCACTACCTGGACGCGCCTGTATACCAAAGGTGGCGCGCAGCTGGCTACCGTGACGGGCGGGCAGACGTCGGCCTACACACCTACAGCCAACGCGCAGTGGCGCCGCGACAGCATCAGCCTCTCGGCCTACGCCGGGCAGCCAAGCGTCTACCTGAAATTCGAATCGCGCAGCAACTGGGGCAATAACGTGTACCTGGATAACATCAACGTCAGGAATACCATCGCCGCGGCGCCTACCGCCAGCTTTGCCTCGGTGCCTGCCAATTGCCAGGGCTCAACGATCACCCTGGCCGATCAGTCCCTCAACGGACCAACGAGCTGGTCCTGGTCCATGCCGGGAGCCTCTCCGGCCACTTCCACAGCTCAGAATCCAGCCATCACTTATACGGCCAGCGGCACCTATACCATCAGCCTGACGGCCACCAACTCCACCGGCTCCAGCACGCCTTACACGCAGGTGGTGACGATTAATCCCAATCCTACAGTGGCAGTAGCTTCTGCGACGGTATGCGCCGGAACAACGGCCACCATCACCGCATCCGGTGCTTCTTCTTATGCATGGAATACAGGCCAGAATACAGCAGCCATCAGCAATGCTCCAACGGCCACCACGGTGTATACGGTTACAGGAACTTCCGCGGCAGGCTGTACCAATGTGGCTACCGGCACCATCACGGTGAAGGCTCTTCCTACGGTGACTGCCGGCAGCGCGACGATTTGCGCCGGCGCCAGCGCGGTGATCACGGCCGGAGGCGCCTCTACCTATACCTGGACAAGCGGCCCGGCTACCGCGGCTTACACGGTAAACCCTGCTGCCACAAGCGTTTATACGGTAACCGGAACAGGCTCCAATGCCTGTGTGAATACCCAGACGGCCAGTGTAACGGTTAACGCCCTGCCTTCGGTATCGGTGATCTCCGCCACGATCTGTGCCGGGGCTACGGGAACGCTCAGCGCCAGCGGAGCCAGCACCTATTCCTGGAATACGGGAGCTACAGGCGCTAACCTCACGGCCAGCCCTTCTTCCAATACAAGCTATACCGTCACAGGCACCTCGGCCGCAGGCTGTGTAAAAACGGCTACCGCTTCCATAACGGTAGGAAGCGCCCCTGCCATTTCGCTGAGCTCGGCGACGGTATGCGCCGGAAGCTCGGTAGTGCTCTCTGCCAGCGGCGTCACCAGCTATACCTGGGCTTCGGGGCCAAATACCGCGACCTATACCGTAAGTCCTTCCGCCACCACGGTATATACCGTATCCGGAAACCTGGCAGGCTGCTCTACGGCAGCTGTAAAAACCGCGACGGTGACCGTGAACGCCCTTCCGAGTGTGACTGCCGGCTCGGCAACGATCTGTGCCGGCAATACCGCCAACCTGAG